>Ga0315291_10001903_pt1 | contig 27643 bp, 21 predicted proteins | sample YL17G12_20_MG_FD_203070 | JGI IMG/M metagenome (GOLD analysis project Ga0315291, IMG submission 203070) | Sediment microbial communities from Yellowstone Lake, YNP, Wyoming, USA - YL17G12_20 | ecosystem: Environmental > Aquatic > Freshwater > Lake > Sediment | place: USA: Wyoming | collected...
AAAGCTCCGTTATCCAGCTTGATCTTGTCCCACTCGATTCTCCTGAATGCCAAGTCTCTCTTTTCATGTGAAGTTCGCTTAATATGTGCTCGATAGACGATGTCTCCCCTCTGCGCTCTTCCAGAGGTATGAACAATCAAGGCTTATCTATCCCATGTGGAACGAGCGAGTAGGTGACGAACATGAAACTCATAATCGCGGATAACTACGACGACATGAGCAGGAGAGCGGCCTCAATAGTGGCCGATGAACTGAAGAAAAACAGGAAGCTCGTGCTGGGGTTGGCGACGGGCAGCACTCCTTTGGGTCTGTACAAGGAGTTGATCAGGATGCACAAGGAGGAGGGGCTGGACTTCTCAGGTGTCACGACTTTCAACTTGGATGAATACCTGGGTCTTGACCCGAACCACGACCAGAGCTATCACTACTTCATGTTCCATAACCTGTTCGACAACATCAACGTGGACAAGAGCAAGGTCCACATACCAGATGGAAGAGCCAAGGACACGGAGGTTTTCTGTAACGAATACGAGAAGATGATCAAGGCGGCGGGAGGGATAGACATCCAGATCCTTGGGATCGGAGGGAACGGTCACATAGCGTTCAACGAGCCCGGTTCGCCCGCCGATTCTAGGACCAGAGTGGTGAGCCTTACTCCTCAGACGGTCAAGGACAACGCCCGATTCTTCAAGGACGAGAGCGAAGTCCCGCGCAAGGCTTTGTCGATGGGCATAGGCACGATTTCGGAGGCCCGGAAGATCATCCTTCTTGCCAACGGGAAGAACAAGGCCGACGCTATCGTCAAGACCGTGGAGGGACCTCAAACTGTGCAGGTGCCTGCGTCGTTGCTCAAGAAGCACCCAGATGTTGTGGTGATAGTCGACAGAGAGGCAGCGTCCAAACTCACTCGGAAGCAGTAACAGAAAGTGCACGAATGAAACGTATGTTCTGAAATCCTCACTTCGCTGTGACGCGACTCAAATCCCTATATACACAATGGCGGATTCACGACTAGTTGGTTCAACGCGAAGTTCCGACGACCAGAGAGAGTAGAGAACTAGGAATAGTGTACGACAAGATCTCAAAGAGCTTCGGGGATGTCATGGCTGTGGATGCGGTCGACCTCAAGATCCCCAATGGGTTGTTGTACGCACTCCTAGGCCCTAATGGCTCCGGGAAGAGTACTCTGATGAAATTGACGGTCGGGATGCTGAAGCCAGATTCAGGGAGAGTTCTGGTCAACGGAGTTGATGCCATGCTCAATCCGATCTCAGTGAGGAGAAACATCGGATATATGCCAGAGGAAGTAGTGACGTACGATAGCCTCACGCCGGCGGAATATCTCAGTTTCATTGCCAGCCTATATGAGATGTCAAGTGAATCCATACGGTCTAGGTCAGAGGCCTTGGTTCACCTTCTGGCCCTAGATGAGTACATGACAAAGCCAATAGGAGAACTAAGCCATGGGAACAGGCGGAAGGTCGTTCTGGCCACAAGCATCATTCACAACCCGTCCGTTCTGATTCTGGATGAACCGTTTTCCGGATTAGACCCTGAGTCAGCGAAGATTCTGAAGGAGACTCTGTTGGATTACGTATCCAAGGGGAAGACCGTCATGATATCCACACATGTCATGGAAATCGCGGAGGCTATCTCGAAACGAGTCGCTATCATGCAGAGGGGCAAGGTCGTTGCAGAGGGCCCCCTCGAGGATCTGCGGTCAAGGACAGGCGCCAAAGACTTGGAGGAAGCTTTCCTGCAAGTCACTGGGGTCAGTGGAGAGATACAGGACCTTCTTACGGCCCTCAAGGCGTTGTGAGTGGGAGACAGAAAATGATTTCCTGGCTTGAGTTGGCGAGGATCCTAGCAAAAGAATCAGCATATCGGGCCGCTAGACAGAGGGAATCCATAAAGACCTGGAGCTTCTGGAGAGGTAGTGGTTCAATAGTCAAGGCAAACCTGCTTCCAGCGATTGGGTGCACTTTCACTTCCCTCATGCTTGGTCTCTTCATAATGATCTACTCGTTAAGTTCGCCTGTTTCCTTCCCCTTGCTCTTCGGCTTGATGGGGGCAGTAGAGCTGGTGGTCGCGCTCTTAGCTATCGCCACCTCCACATCCATAATGACATCTCAGGGACTTCTTGAGCCACTCGGTTACCGCCCCGTTGAGGAGTCCACACTGCGAGAGGCCGTCATGGCAGCCAGCCTCGTCTACTGGGGTGTCGGCACGTCTGTACTGTTGGTCATCCCTGCGTCCATCATGCTATCTATCATGCGGATGACGCCCTATCCCTTTGTTGCGGGGACAGCGATGGCATTGACCTTGTTACTCTTGGCATATGGAGCTGGCATATTCGTAGCCTCGCTCGCCCCATCTGTCCATACAGACCCAAGACTGAGATTCCTGGCGACTCTGGCTTGGATTTTCCTTCTGCTGATAGGCTACTTGCCGTCCTTCGTGAACATGATTTTCAGTCTGACATCACACGTACCGCCCACTGACCTCGGCCTCTTGCCAGAGTTGGTTCCGCCGTTCAACTTCGGAACTCTTGCATATGGCAATCTCAGCCCAATCGCTCTGACTTCTTGTGCTATCACCATGGTGTTCTCGCTGGTCTTCCTGAGATTCTCCTCGAACAGGCTCTGGATGAGCTTGATCCAAGGCCCAACGACATCCACTCACGCAGTGCGCCCATCACCCAGGGCTGGACCGAAATGGACCGTGCGCAGTAACCAAGCCCTTCTTGGGTTGTCAATAAAGGACATGAAGCTCCTTGTCAGAAGTCCCCAGAGGTTGGCGACTTTCATAATCTACCCTGTGCTCTTCGTTCTCCCTTTGCTTCTCTCGCTCTATCAACTGCAGGGAAGCCCACCGACTATATCTTCGTTCATATTGCGCTTGGTGTCCGCGATAGTTCCATCGATGGGCACCCTGCTTGGCCTTCTTTCGGAGCAGTTCTTCTATGTCGAGGGAGAGGGAGCCAGAGACCTGTACCGCCTGCCGTTGACTAAGAGAAGATTGGCTCTGTCCAAGGCCCTCTCAACATTCCTAGCGCTGCTGCCCGTGGGACTAGTAGTGTGCGTCACAGTCTCGTATATATGGGGGATATCGCAGGGAGCGACAATACTCTTGCTTCTGGAAATCAACACAGTCTCGTCACTCATCATTAGCTCCGCGGCAATTGTCTACTCGCTTCCAAAGGAATCATCTGACTGGAGTGAAAGAAGCATTGGCACCAGGCAAGCGGCAATTCGCGTTTTGCTGTTCATCGGCAGCATCGTCTTGGCAGGATTCTTTGCGGTCGTGGCGATCATCACGCCGGTTGGAGAACTAGCGATGGTTGGTCTATCCGTTGTTCTCGTGGCGATTGCAGCGATAGTGTACCGAAGGGTTCGCGACGTGCCGCTGACCTCTTGATGGTGTTTTCCAGATGAGGGAGAACCCATAGGAGCGTGAGGTAAGACTAAAGAAGGGAAGACTCATCGGAAAATCGAGGTTAGGGATATGAACGGTTCAAACCGGATGGGGCTGTCTAGTTCAGAAGCTGAGAGAAAACTGGCGGAGTTCGGCTTGAATCAGGTTTCGAAGCCGTATGAGATCAGTTTCTTGGGCATAGCCAAGGAGGAGATAACCGAGCCCATGATTCTGCTCCTCTTTGTGGTCGGGTTTTTCTATTCCATCTGGGGGCAGATCGAGGATGCCCTGACGATACTGGTCGTCATCTTGGTCCTCGTTTTCGTTGAGATATGGAACGAGTACAGGGCAAAGAAGGCCATCTCAGCCCTGTCGAAGATAGCCAGCCCTACGACAAAAGTCTACAGGGATGGTGGAGTCAAGGAGGTTCTGACGGAGAGGGTAGTTCCAGGCGACGTCCTCCTTCTCACCCCTGGAACCCGCGTAGCTGCGGACGGAAGAACGATAGAGTCCTTCAACCTCTTGGAGGACGAATCTCATCTCACAGGAGAATCGTTCCCTCAGGAGAAGGAGAAGGGAGATGATGTCTACGCGGGAAGCCTCATTCTCTCAGGTGAAGGCAAAGCCGAGGTATCCGCAACGGGCAAGAGCACCAAGATTGGCAAGATATCATCTCTCGCTCAGGAAATCAAGCCACCCAAGACGCCACTCCAGTTGGCAATGAAGGATCTCGCAGGGAAACTAGTCTGGGTGGCCGCTTTCTTCAGCGTATCGATCCCGCTTCTGGGATTCCTGCGCGGACAGGATCTGCAGCAGATGATCCTGACCGGTCTCGCGCTCGCCTTCGCCGTCATTCCTGAGGAACTCCCGATAGTGATCACGATGGTTCTGGGACTCGGATCATACAAGCTGTCGCATGAGAATTTCCTCGTGAAGAAACTCAAGGCCGTAGAAGTGCTGGGCAACACCACTGTCATTGTTACGGACAAGACCGGAACGATAACGGAGAACAAGATGCGCGTTGCGTCTGTCTTGCCCGAGGAACGTGAAGAGGAGGTTCTGAAGGCTGCTTGGGAAGCATTGACCGAACTCTCGCTCACCCCCACAGACAGAGCCATAGCCGACAAAGCCAGTGAGCTGGGATTGGCGACCGGCCGCGGCGAACTCATCAGGGAGCGGAGCTTCGGCGATCACAGGAAGACAAAATCTGTTGTGCGGAGGATTGAAGGCAATCTGAAGATTGTGATCACAGGCGCACCCGAGGAAATACTGCCCCTTACGAAGGGTGACAGGGCCGGAATCGATTCTCTGCTCGAAGGAGAAGCTGCCAAGGGCAGGAGGGTAATTGCAGTGGCGCAGAGGTTCCTCTCCTCCAATGAACTCGACGCTTCCTTCTCAGACATAGAGAAGAACTTGGACTTCGTCGGTCTGATCTCACTGGAGGACCCGCCGAGGAAGGAGGTAGCGAGTACGATAAGGCAGGTCGCCCAAGCCGGAATAAGGACGATCGTTGTCACTGGAGATCATCCCCTGACTGCATCCAACATCGCCAAGAGCGTGGGAATACCCTCAGAGAGGGTGCTGACCGGCGATGACCTGGACAAGCTCTCAGATGATGAACTGCGCAAGGTCGTCAAAGAAGTCTCTGTCTTTGCGAGAACCACGCCTGAACACAAGTACCGCTTGGTCAAGGCGCTTCGCGAGAACGGGGAGGTGGTGGCCGTGACTGGTGATGGTGTGAATGACACACTGGCGCTCAAGGGCGCAGATATCGGCGTGGCCATGGGCATCAAGGGGACAGATGCCGCCAAAGAGGCGGCCGATGTTGTGCTGGCCGACGACAACTATGTCACCATCGGCCACGGCATCTTCGAGGGGAGGAAGCTCTTCGACAACCTCACGAAGGGCATCAAGTACTACCTTTCAGTCAAGGTGGCACTAGTGCTGATCTTCCTCCTGCCTGCTCTGCTCAATATCCCTCTGCCGTTCAGCCCAGTCCAGATAATCGTGCTTGAGCTATTCATGGATCTCGCTGCTTCTGCAGGCTTCGTAGCGGAACCTGCGGAGAGAACGATATACAGCAGGCCTCCAAGAGACCCAAAGGAGAGATTCCTCGACTCCGGGATGATTAGGGGCATTCTCGTATCAGGCCTGAGTCTATCTGCGGCTGTCGTGATTGCGTACATGTATGCTGTCTCTCAGAACGTCACACAGATTCAACTGCAGACGATCGCCTTCACGACTTGGATGATAGCTCACATCCTCCTTGCGTTTGTTTCGCGTTCGGAGAAGGAACCACTCTACAGCCTCGGCGTTCTCAGCAACCACCTAATGGATCTCTGGGCGTTAGGTGTGGGCACGCTCCTAGTCCTAGGTTTGACTGTTCCCAGCATAGGACTGAATCTAAGGCTGACTTCCCTGACCCTCACGCAGATAGGCATTATCCTAGTCATCTCGTTCGTCGCCACATTCTGGCAGGAGATAGGTAAGACACTCTCCTTCAGAAGAACCGCTGAGGTCATGTAAGTCGTTTCACAATTCCACTGGGGAAAAGGTGCTACCTCGCTTCGCCGGCCGGATCACACCTCTCAAGAAGGAATAAGAACTGTCGATTAGACATATTTCTCCTTAGACATACATGGCATTTAGCACATCGAGAGGATCAGTTGCCGTAGCTCTCTTGTTCATCCTGTTTGTCTTAGGCGTTCTGTTCAACGGATATCCTGCTACAATCCCAATGCCGACACCTAGTTTGTCGCCCATGAAATCGCTGGCTTCAAGCGAGCCTATGCTCCAAGGGATGGGCCCTACCACCATAGCAACTTCAGAGGATGGGAAATACGCCTACATCGGTTTTCATCTCTCGGACGTCGTTTTCAAGGTACTTCTGGCAAATCTCACCGTCGAGGCGGCGGCCGATCTATCCGATTACTTTCCGCTACAGTGCTACCACACTGTACTGGACGCTAGCGGAAAGAAGCTCTTTGTTCACAGTGCGTCGTGGAGGAGACTGCTCGTTCTCGATACTCAAACAATGAGTGTAGTTCATACTATTGACAACATAGGAGCCCAGGACATCATTCGATCGCAACATGGTCCATTCCTTATCGCTTGGGATGGTGGAAACACAGTGAAATTCATCAACACGGAAACCTATGAGGTGACAGAACTCACGGACAACCGGATAGGGTTCATTCAGATTGAGGAAAGCAAGTCTGATCAAGACAAGTGGTATGTCGTCACTCAAGAGAGGGATCAGTGGGTCGTGGGGATCTATGACCACAAAGCTGGAGCATGGGTCCATAAGATTACTGTCCTCCCACCGGGCGAAATCTCAGGCATAAATGACCTCATGATCTTACCGAACGAGCTGAAACTATATGCGGCCGTTTGGGGCGGCTACTACCCAGAAACCCAAACGCATGGATATGGTTGGATCTTCTCAGTTGATCTGGCGGGGTGGCAGGTCAAGTTCATCCCCATAGATGGTGGCGAATTCAGTCTGGAAACGACCCCTGACAGCCAGTGGGTGTACGTGGGTGCAAACTGGCCCAAACCAGCAAACGCCAACAACATCCAGATAGTCGATACCCAGACCGATATGGTAACTGGTTCGATTGACTTGAGCGGGTTATCACGACTGCAGTTTACAGAAGTGCGTGACCTGCAGATCGATCCTGCAAATCCCCGTTTCCTCTACGCTGTCAGTAATGACGCCAATGCTTTCATAAAGGTGGACTTGGATAATCTCACCCTTGCGGACGCACTGTTTTTCAATGAGGAGAACCTTCAGCCAAGTTTCTTCGTCAAGGGACCGAAGCAAGCCACTGGCTACATCCTGATCCCGAAAAGCGCGGAGGCATTTGAGCTTGACCTTGATGAAGCGACTATAAGAAACGTGGTCACATTTCCCGCGATTCGCGCGGATGCTCCCGCGTATGATGTCGCGGTAAATGACGCCGGGAACCTCCTCATCGCTCAAGGAGAATACATGTTGGAGGTCGATCCGGAAGATATGCGTCTCCTCGGAACACATCCACTTCCTTCGAGCATAGGCGGACTATGGCACTTTGTTCTTTCCGCCGACCGAACGAAGATATATTCGATCTGGCAGGATCCAGCTTCGGGACAGGAGTACCCGAATGTCTTTCTAGCTCTTGATGCTACAACCTTCGAAGTGAAGGCACGAATTAAGCTGGAGGGAGGAGTCTTCAATGAGAGACCCTTCGAGCTGCCCGACCGCTCGAAGCTGTATGTTCTGGGCGGATGGGATTGGGGCTCAATAGTTGTTCAAGTGATTGAGACGGACAACTACACGGTCCAGAAAACAATCACATATGACCCTGCTGGAGACCTAGGCATTTCTGCCGGACCCTATTTCCCATTCGCCTACGATTCCAACTCGCGTACGCTTTTCGTGGGTGCCGGCACTGTAGTCCTAGCCATAGATACAGATACAGATGTGATAGAGAAAGTAATCGATTTGGGGGATGTGACACGGGCTATTGGTCTCGAACCCGAGCAGTTCATCTATGTCAATGCAATCGGTCTTATCTATCAACCCCAAGAAAACTACCTCTATATTGCGCACCTCGATCGAGCTTTCGTAAGCATCTATGACTTGAACAATGATCAATTCCTACAAAAGGTCATCCCCCTGAAGGGGTTCTTCCCGTGTTGCGTGTTTGCAGACGACAACTGCAGCAGGATCTATACTCTGAATACCCGGTCCGACAGTGTCTCGGTAATAGACGTGAGGTCGAAAGTAGTCGAAAAGGTCATCGACCTCGCTGAGAGTGCAACTGTTCCTGGCTCGTCTTGGGCTGAGATCGCCTGGTACCAGAGAATCTGGCCCTATTTGATATTGGTCGTTATCGTCGCTGGGATTGCAGCAGTGCTACTGCGGTCCAAGATGCAGAGCGTCGCAAGTAAAGTATCAAAACGACAGTGATGAAACATGCCAAGCCCCAGGCCACCAAGGTAGCCGGATTTCAGAATGGCGACATGGCCGAAGACTGTCATCGCGATATTCCGGTCACTTGGGGAGAACTGACATTCTCCGCGAGTGCTATTTCTGAGTTCAGCGGAGCCTGAGCCGTCATGATAGTGTGGGCGGGGCGGTATCTATGATGTATGCCTCCAAAAAGTGGCGGGCCCGGCGGTTTCCGCACCCTAATGGGTTTGAGTCCACAGCTCGCAAGGTGATTCGGCAGTCTCCGCGCGCTTATTAGACTCTGTTCGGGTATTCCGCCAAGATGGCCAATACGAGCAACGTGAAGATACTAGTCAATCCGGAGATAACTCCCGACCAGCTGTTCTCCTTCTACGTCAGAAACAACGTTTGTGAACAAGGATTCGGCAAGAAGGTTGCAGCCAAGATTCTGAGCCACAGCAGTCTCATCGTAGCTGCGTTTGAAGGTGACAGACTTGTCGGAATGGCTACCGCGATGTTCGATGGGCTGTCTGCGGATATCATGGAGTTCTGCCTGGAATTGAAGTATCAGGGGCGCGGCTTGAAGGAGAAGAACGGCAATGGCAAAGCGAAAGGCTAAAACAAAGCGGAAGACACGCTGGATTTGGAAGTGCTACTCTCACGTGGGCTACTGTCGCTATTATCTGAACAGAAGTGAAAGGCGGGAACGGAATACAGATGACGAGTGCCTGAAATACAGTGAGTCTTGCCCCAGCAGAAAACTTGTCGAGGTTAAGCTCCGAAGATGAAAACGACCAAACACTACACTAGAACGATGGCAAGTCTAACGTCCGCAGGGGTATCCGAAGACGGAAGTGAGGATTAAGTGTGTGCCAGTGAGTATCCCAGCGAAGGAATGACCCTAGGGAAGAGAATAGAGGAGCTAGTTCGTGCCGAGCCAGACCTTCCACCCAAACAGATCGCCCAGAAACTGGGGATTTCATACAAGAAGCATAAGCGGTACATCTGGAACAAGCGAACGAAACTTCGCAAGTATCTGTTTGGGAAAGGCGAGAATTAAGCGGGTGTCAGTGAGAGTTCCAGCGAGGGGAAGACCCTAAAGATCAAGGTCATAGACTTCATCCTGAAACACCCCGATCTGAAACCCAAGAAAATAGCGGAGAAGCAGGGCCGAGATCCTTTTTCAGAGGAGAGAAGCAGGTCAGTGAGGACTACGCGCGCAAGATCCGCGCGCGGGCAGAGGCTAAGATCCAGAGGTTACGCGAGGAGCTCGCGATCCTGGCATTGGATTCTAAGATCGGGCCGATCCTGAAAGACGCGACTGTCCTTCGAAAACGAAAGAATTGGACGGGCCCGGCGGGATTCGAACCCACGGTTATCGGCTCCGGAGGCCGACGCCTTGATCCGTACTTGGCCACGGGCCCGCAGATCATTGGTTCTTGACGGATAAATCTCTGCTTCTGGTGCCTGACCTGAGGCGCTATTGAGGTCGATAGCACCTCCGCTATTGTTTCCGATAGCGGTCTGAAACAAAGGCCTTGCCCACTTGTTGGCCATGATCGCAGGCAAGTCATTCTCTCGAAGGGTGGTGATTTTCTTCCTGACGCAGTGTTTGAGATACCTAAGCTGCTGTGGCTTGCCTTGCTTCTCGCCCCTCAAGAAATCCGTGGCTATTGCCTCCGTCATCTTCACAGCATTATTGTCAGCGTTTGATGTCTATCTGGAGATCCACGATTGGACGATGGTGGCATTTTTCTTGAGCTCTGCGCTTGTCTACATCCTTGGAACGGTCATCGAGCAATTCAAGGTGAAGCATTGGAGCCTTTCCTATCTTGCCATCCTATTGGTTTCCTCTTCCGTTCTATCGTTCTTTCTACTGCAGGTGAGCATACTTGGCAGCTATCCGTTCGCGGTTATCGGCTGGATAGTGTTCACCCTCCCATTTGTGATAAACATCTCATATAATCTCCTGAGAGTCAGTAGAGGACAGCAACTGAGGAACCTGTAGGGGCTACAACCGATTAATCAAGATTGATGAACATCGTCTCGCTCGGGAGCGGGCTCGGAACTATAGCCAGGCGAAACACAGGTATTTGCATCCTTTGATCTCCTTCGTGCGCGATTCTGTCAAGGCGGGCAGAGTCAAGATCTCGATCCAGGGCAAGAGAATAGTGATGGAGCAGGCTTAGGCGAATCCTTTTGAATTCCCTCAGAATCCGCGCATGGAAAGGGATGAAGTATCGCAGGTTCGGTGGGTTGGACTGGGAGGTCTCCGCGCTCGGCTTTGGAACCATGAGGCTCCCCGTAATAGGAGAGGATTCGAAGAATGTAGACCAAGCTGAGGCGATAAGAATGATAAGATATGCCATCGATCATGGCATCAACTACGTTGACACGGCCTACACGTATCACGGAGGGAATTCAGAGATCATTCTGGGTAAGGCTCTCATGGATGGATACCGCGAGAGGATCAGGCTAGCGACCAAGCTGCCCAGCTGGCTCGTCAAATCGCGTGCGGACATGGACAGGATTCTCGGACAGCAACTCAACAGGCTCAAGACAGATTACATAGACTTCTACCTTCTTCACAGTCTCAATAAGCAAGCATGGAACAAGTTGCTGGAATTGAAGATTCTTGACTGGGTGGAAAATGTCATCTCGGAGGGGAAGCTCCGATATCTTGGTTTCAGTTTCCATGATGAATACGAAGTGTTAAAGGAAATCGTAGACGCATATGATTGGACCTTCTGCCAGATCCAGTACAACTATGAGAATGAGAACATTCAGGCAGGCACTGAGGGCCTTGAGTACGCGGCCGGGAAAGGGCTCGCGGTCGTGATCATGGAACCACTTCTCGGCGGGATGTTGACAAACCCTCCAGATGCTGTGAGGGCAATCTGGGATCGGGAAAATAGGAACCCGGTGGACATGGCCTTTCAGTGGCTCTGGAACAAACCAGAGATTTCAGTCGTCCTCAGCGGAATGAGCGCAATGGAGCAGGTGCGACAGAACATCCAGAGTGCATCCACATCAGGGGTCGGCACTTTGACGCAGAACGACCTGGATCTAGTCGCGCGAGTACACGCCAAGTACCAAGAGATAAGGCCCATACCCTGCACGAAGTGCGAGTACTGTATGCCCTGTCCCAACGGTGTGAACATACCGCGCAACTTCGAGCTCTATAATGTGGCGATTGCCTACAACAATCCAAGCTCTGGCAAGGAGGGCTATAACAGGTTGATGCCGAAGGAGCAACGCGCAAGTTCGTGTGAGGCCTGCGGAACCTGCGAAGAGAAGTGCCCACAGCACATCCCGATAAGGGAATGGATGCCACGCGTCCATGAGGCGCTGTCCAGTGGTTAGGCTCGCGCGTTACCGGCATTGTGGGTGTGAATCGTCCATAGGAAGGACTATCGAAGTCACTAAGATCTAGGGGATTCATGCGTGCAGAAAAGACATGCGTTGAGTATCGGACAGGACCCGGAAGGGACAAAGAGATGGCCGGTCCTGCGAGTATAAAACAGGCTCCTCTATCGGTCGCACACACGCAAGTGGTTCTTTCTCGGCCGTGAAGGAACTGCCGCAATGGTTCTGCATGGATCCGCACGTCGACTCCATCGGTCGCGGGCTTTGTAGGATCATCACACGCAGGGACAATGAACGCAGGTCAACTTCTGGCAGTGGTAGTTCTGGGCAGCAAAAAGCCAATAAACCTACATGATCATCAACAATGAGTGAAGCCTGATGTCAGAAAGGGAGGTGGTGAAGACCGAAGTAATATTCTATGACAAAGAGAAACCCAAAATGACCGGGCCCATCGGTCAACTGATTCTTACTGATCGTAGGCTCGCGTTCATCAAGCCCTCTTCGCGTGGGCTCATAGCTAAGGTGTCTCAGGACTACTCCGGCAACATAGAGAATGGTTTGAGGAACGAGGGAAGTCTTGCGATTCCGTTGGGACAGATCATTGAGGCCAAGGTCGATTCCACTTGGGGCACGCCGTACCTAAGGGTGCGCTATAGAACTGAGTCAGGTGAGAACGCATGCTCCTTCATCTTCAGGGGTGGATCCTTGGAGACAGGCGGAGTTTTCCTCGGAAGGAGGGCCATCGAACAACTGGCTGCGACCATAGAGCAGTTAAGGCAACAAGCTTCCACTGGATAGAAGGTCTATCTTTTCAACCCGTCACGTTGATGACTTGTTTGCATGCTCACATTTCCTTAAGAGCTGGGATTCCGAGTAGGTCCAGCACCTTCCCAAACACTATCACAAAGGCCTCTGTCAGGTGCAACCTTGAAGATCTGAGATCTGGGGGCTCCGCTGATAGCACTGGGCAGGTCTCATAGAATATATTGAACTCGTCGGTCAGCTGCTTGGCGTATTGGGTGAGGTACTTGGGCTGCAGGTCCTCCGCCGCAAGCTTGACCCAGTGCGATAGCTTCGCCATTTCCTTCACGAGCGTGATCTCAGGTTCTGATTTCAACAGTTCGGGCAACAGTGGACCCTGTTCATATGGTCCAGCCTTCAAGAGTATGCCGTAAGCTCTGGCATGAGTGTACTGGAGCCTCTGTCCTGTGTCACCGTCCAACCTAAGGGTCTCTTCGATATCAAAGACCATCAGATTTCTCAGGTCCGCCTTGGCTAACGCATATCTGATTGAGCCGACCGCTATCTCGGAGCCAACGAGATCGAGCCACTCCTCCCTGGCGGACGGGTTCCTCTTGCTGCTCTCGGACTTCGCCCTCTTGCCCAGTTCAGCCAAGACATCCTCGGCGTTCACGACCAATCCCTTTCTTCCGGACATATGGACGATCTTCTTGGATTTGAATGACTCGTCCTTCGAAAGCTGATACGCGGTCTCTCCAGATAGCGCAACTACTTCGTAGAGAAAAGGCTGGTATGATTCCTTGGCATGCTGTGAAAGAAAGCCCAGAGCTTCCCTTACCACTGCCTGAGGGTATTCCTGTCGCGAATCCACCACTGTGATCGCAAGATCGGCTCCATTGTATCGCTCGGGAGCCTTTCCACCTTTTGCATGATCTGTTGTCCACAGGGTCTGTCCGTTCGGTTGAATTACGAAGGTCCTGTACCTGAAATCAATGCCGGGCTCTCCAACCTTCCACCATGCATAGGCTATGTCCTTTCCAACATATGTGGCAGTGCCGTCTGATCTGATGAGAACCTCGTCCGGTTCCTCAAGTTTCGAGAAGATCTCCACGTCACTAAGCCTTATTGTCACCGCCCCCTTGTTCCTTCCATCCTGCGGCCGAGAGATTCTACCATGCTTCTCTAATGACGAGATCGATTCCTCAAAGAGTCCGGACTTCACAATGTCGCTCTCCCAGTTCAGCAGATCGAAAAAAACGTTGGCGCTCCAGCAGGTGCGAAGTTGATCAGATGCTACCCTCTCGGCGAAGTTCCTAGCGGTGCTTGCTGTCTCATTGTTGCCCTGCTCTATCTTTGATATTACCTCGCTCTTTCTCTTTGCGAGTTCCTCATCACTCTCAATGGCTGAGTGGACTTCAGCATAGATCCTGCCTGCATAGACGTCGAACCTCTCGCCCTTTGGTTCCATGGGGCGCCCCATGTACAGGTGGGCAACCAGATTGTCCGCAACCTGTGCTCCGCTGTCATCGATGTAGTTCAGGACTCGCACCCTGTGGCCAACGTATCGTAGCACCCTGGCTAGGCAGTCGCCCAGAACTGTGTTCCTCAGTGTGCCTATGTGCAGAGCCTTGTTGGGGTTTGAGTTCGTGTGCTCCACCAGTACCCTCTTGGTTTTCACGTCCTCTGGCTTCCCGTAGTCGCCCCCCTTTCGGGATATGCCCTCAAAGACGGCGGCTGAATACTTGAGCGGCTCGAACGTGAAGTTCAGATATCCTGACACCTGACGGACTGATCTGATGTAGGGATGTGTACCGAAGTCAATCCGGCGCGCTATCTGCTCAGCGACGTCCTTCGGGTTCTTGTGAAGTCGGTTGGCGAGTTCTAGGGTCACGGTCGTGGTCAGGTCTCCGTAGCTTGGATCAGTGGGCTCTTCAACTGTCACCTCGATGTCGTAGCCCGACTTCCGTGTGGCCTCGGTCAGGATGTGCTTGGTATGCGCGACAGCTTCGGCGAACGACAATCCGGACGGGCTATTCCTTCACTTGATGAGTTAAAGCTATTGTGAAGTATCTGTCACTCAAGCATTGTTTTGCCCGCTTGGAGACTCGAATCCTACGCGTACTGCCTGGGCCTAGTACACAAGGTCGGCTATTGCCCGCTTGACATCGTCCGGACTTATCGTCTTTCTCTTGCCCTTGACTGTGTACTCAATCGCTCTCCTAGCCAGTTTCCTTCCTTCCTTGAGCAGCAAGTCGTGGAGCACCAGCAGTGCTTCTGCGGACACCCTTTCTACGGTTCTCGACTCTTTCATCTCAAGCTCAAGGACCTTCCTGATCGAGCTGTTTGGGAACACCCTTATGGAAGGCTCGATCCTCCTGCTCACTTTCTTCTGTTCTTCGTTCGGCGTCTTTGTCCCGGCGTCCGCCCCCGAACTTGCAGTGCTTTCCAAGGTGTGTGCGTCACTTCCGCACCCTTTCTTAAAGGTTGTCGGCTCGCTCACTACCTTCCCAGCTTCTCATCGAGCTTCCAATGCTTCCTCAGTTCCTGCAGGTCCGGGAAGGCCTTCTGCAGTATGGGAAGGTACATCTCGATCTCTTTCTCGGTCATGTACTGGAACTGATACTCGCCTAGGTACGGGGATGGTTCTCCCTCCCTCGTGATGAACTCCAGGTGCATGAAAGGCTCTCCCTCCTTGATCTCAATCGGCTTCCTCTCGTTGTTCAGGTTGACCACTTCAAGGGCAAGCCTCCCCATGAAACCGCTGTGCACCTTGGCAGCGTTCAGGAAAGACAATCCATCCCTGCCGAACTTGCTCTTGGCGGTCAGGTGAGCCACAAAGTCAGGCGGGAGGAACACAATCTCTCTGGTTATGAGGTTCTGGTGCTCCAAGTAGTTCAGGACGACTGTCTCTTTCACTGTGAGGATGTACGAATCCCCGTCGAGCAGTCGCTCATCGAACGGATGTACTACCTTGAAATCCCTGACGAGTTTCAGTATTTCGCTTCTGCCCAGTACAGTCATTGGCCTCTGCCCTTTCCTGTGGGCTTAAATGTTTGACAACCACTAGCTCGGAGATTACGGACGCTGCCACAGCTGATGCGACGCAGTATGCAGGAGGAATTGGCGGGCCCGCTGGGATTTGAACCCAGGATCTCCGGCTTCGCAGGCCGACGCCGTAATCCGTACTTGGCCACGGGCCCTCTTTTCTTTGCTCTTCAATATCAGTATAAAGATTGCACGGCACATCGTGAATCTCGTGGTTCTTCAGCCAGACGCTGAACGCTGAGTTAGTGCTATATCCATGAAGTTCCGTGCCTAGTGGGTTTGAGTCAGCAGACGGCCTCTCCCAGACCTGCGATCGTGGCTTTGGGAGCCATCATAGCCTCCGTGTGGGTCTTCTCGCAGATCTACATGGCAGAGACAACTGGAAGCTATGTGACTGGGGAGGGTGCATTCTTGAGCACGACAATCGTGGCTTGGGTCTGCATGTCCTTCGCCTTGAGGCTCGCCCCGGTGGACTTCGCTGCCCTCTTCGCGATTGTCGAGGGAGCTAGCGCCAGTTCCGTCCTGCTGCCAGCGTTGGTGGGGCTGCCAATAGTGCTAGGTCTCCCAACGAGCCTGAGCTGGGGAGACGTATTGACGGGCAAGATGTCCGACAGTTTGCCGTTGTTCTTCGGGCCCAACAAGACGATCGCTACACTCGCTACACTCGGGGGAGCTCCGGTCCCCTTCGCGACACTTCTCCCAACCATAGTGTTCGCGGTTGCCCTAAACTCTCTGATCTGGATCTCACTTTCGGCCCAGATGTTCATTCTGAGGGAAAGGCTCTATTCACTCCAAACGGTCTCATACCCCGTTCCATCTGCAACCCATGTTCTCGTGAAAGAGGTTGTCTCCGGCACGAGCGGGCTCTCACTGAACAAGATGCTGCTCTCAGGGTTCTCGTTGGGCTTTCTGTTGGTGTCCTTCACTGAAGGTTATCTCTCCAGCTCGTTGTTCAACGGGTTTTTCCTGCTCCCGGCTGGAATGACTGGCCAGATATACGGGCTCACGAAGCAAGTATTGCCGGGATCACTGTTGGGACTGGATATCTTCTCGAGCCTTCCCTACATCTGGTTCCTCCTGTTCGTCCCTTCATCAGTGAGTGCAACTGTATCTATTGCTGGTGCGTTCTTCTACCTCTTGGTTCTCCCTCTCGAAACGGGATTGGGAATAATCCCGCGTCAGTATCTCGGGAGCTACACTGACCTGTTCTCGGCGAGTCAGAGCTTGGGCCTGAGCTCTCTCTGGATAGGAATTGGGCTCTTCCTCTCGTCTGCGGTTGGTGTCTTCATAGAAAGGGCAAGAGTGCAGCGGCCCAAGACGAAGGATGTCTCAGAGATTGTCACGATCTTGGTTTTCGTTGTGCCTCCGATATTGCTGGCTTGGGCACTGGGCAGTAGTGTTCTGGTCCTCGCGGTCGTGCTGGCGATGTCCATCCTTTCAGTGTCAATATGGAGCGCCAGAGGTCTTGCCGAGGTGAACATGGCTTATGCACCGTCCGATGTTGTCGTGGCAGGAACGTGGCCGTTTTGGTCGAAGACGTTGGGCATAAAGCAGATCTGTTACACGGATTCAGCCTCATTCTTCTTGGGAGGGTACTTGTCAGTGGCCTCATCGATCGGCGCTGCCACATCTCTGGAATCAGTCAAGTTCGGTGAATTGCTCGGGCAGGACCACCTCAGTTCTTTCTCATTCTTCACCTTGGGTTCCTTGATCGGCCTGATCCTAGGGCCCATCTTCTACCTCTGGTTGCTCTTCAGGTTCGGGACTCAGAGCAGGGTTCTGGGTGCGCAAGTGCTCAACATGGTCGGTGACGCTACCGGCATATACACGGCCCGCGCCTACCTCATAGATCACGCAGCACCGCTCAACGTAGACCCCGCCTCCTTGATGACAGGCGGCGTCGCCGGACTGGGACTGCCCTTCTTGCTCAACTACCTGTTCGGCGTAGCGGTGAGCCCATACGCAATGGCACTGGGGATCTTAATGAGCCCTGCTACCACGATCATTCCGTATGCGCTCATATCATTTCTGAGGCGCACCCTCTTTGAACGAAGCGGAGACGTTGACAGTGTTCGCCTGGCATCAGCCTTTGCGGTCGGCCTAGCTGCTGGCGCGATTTCAGTGGCTTTGATCTCGACTGTGCTGTCCACACTATCGTGACACTTAGAGTTGCTGACAAGGGGATTGAACGTCAACTGGACGTGGATTCCTTGGATCCTTTCCACAATGGATTTCGATCGACACGGTCGATAGCACGGTACGCCTGCTTGGACTATGTCATGTCGGAGGAAAGGAAAGACATGCCTAGGCCCCAAGGCCAAGTGAGATCAGCCGGACTCTTGTCTCAGTTCCCCAGCGAGCAACTAGCCTGCCTTCTGTGTTGTCTTGGGGCCAAGTCAAACCCTCATTTTACCCCGGGTGCCTTTTTACGGCTTTCCTGCTGTTGTCGGCACATGTCAGGTTCGGTCTAAAGCTTTATACGACCTAGGAAGGAGGTTGACTCGAAGACATATGAAATTCCAAAGAAACATTCTCATCCTCTTCACTGCGATAACACTGCTCTCTCTGTTCTTCATTGCACCAGTCTCTCCCCAAGCCAAGAAGATTGTGATCGACCAAAAGATAGGCAGGCCCTATTGGCAATCGAGCCCGGCTGAAACGGGAGGCGCACCTCTGAGAAACGTTGTCGGCAACCTGACCGCCTTGGGATACGAAGTGGTAGTGGAACGAGGAGGGATAAATAGTTCAATCCTGCAAGACGCTTCAGCCCTAATCCTCTTCAAGATCAAGACACAAGCGGGGAACTACACACAGGCGGAAATCGATGCCATAGTCAACTGGATGAAGACTGGCAACAAGTTCCTCTGGGTCGCGTCGGACAGCGACTACTTGGACTCTTACTTGACGGACACCGGCTCCGACTTCAGGGAAGATCAGCCGAACAAAGTGCTAGCTGCCATCGGATCTCACATCAGGTTCGAACTATGCTCGGTTGAGAGTCCAACATGGAACATCGGAGCAGCGGCATACAGGGTTCTGTCCAACGTCACGAACACGGCCGATCCCGATGTTGTCAAGATAATGACGGGAATCACCAAGCCCATCTATTTCCCCGGACCTGCAGCCATCATTTTCGCCAACGACCAAGGGACCTTGGTCTCCTATGACACACTGCCGAAGCCCGGCCTGTTCTCGTCAGTTCCAGCAGTCTTTTGGGTTCTAAAGACCGCCCCGGATGCGAAAATAGTCGACGGTAGTCCGAAGTTTCCCCCGGTCTTCTACACCAACGGGCAAGTCGGTTCTTTCGTCCTGATGGCTGGAGAGAAGTATCTCTACGGTTCAAGCAAGGTGGTAGCGACAGTCGAATCGCCGATCGGTGACATCGGATACTCAGTATGGACCGATCTGTACAGGGGAGTCGCTCTAGACGGTCCAAAGCTCCTATACAGCACCATAGCCTGGGGCCTCACTGCTGATTCGGCACCGATACCGACCGGGTACTACATCGTAGGCGCAGTCGTTGTCGTCATAGCAGCTGTCGCGGTGTACTTCTTCTTCATCAAGAAGAAATAGAGAGGAGGTTTTTCCTCCCTCTTTTTTATCGTATTCTTATCAGCACATGTGCCCCTGTGGTGACTGTCAGTGTGAATCATACGGTTGTATATCTGTTGGTCAGAAAACAGCGCGTGATTCTCTGAGCGGTACGGTCATGGTCAATAGCATTTGGGACACTAACGCCTTTGATCTGGTCTCAATCAGACTCGATCTTTCGGGGTTTTCAGCTCCGGTCTAGTCAGGAGGTCAAGCCCAAGTGCGTTGATTGACGGAGCCCATGTCTACTCTACAGATCATTCTGATGTCTTGCCTGGTCTTCCAAGAACTTCTGCAGGGGAACGCCATCTGTTGGGATCACGCTGATCTTTCTCGGCACGACCCTTATGTTGCCCCTTCCGAAATCCGCGACGAATACAACGGCAAAGCCTCGCACTTGCTTGCGAATGTCTCTGCCCAGGTAAAGATAGGCTCCAGTGCTCCTCTTGACCTGCACCAACATCGCTTGGCCGCGTTTCACGCATACTAGGTCCACTGGCCCTAGACTGCCACCCGATCTGACTACAGCCCAACCTGCAGCTATGAAGATGTCACGTACAGCGTACTCTGACCTCGTGCCTCGCCTTTTCGCGCTGACCCCAGGCGACAATTCGTTCGCGGACCTCGACCAATGTTAATAAGTGATTCAAGATGTGCGAGGATGTCCGATGTCCTACGTTGACCTCAAGTTAGTTCCAGACAAGGACGACTATGTCTTGACCGAATATCTTGTGGACTCAGACCTACCCTTAGCTGAGGCTGGAAAGAAGATAGCTGAAGAGGAATCCGTCGGATCCTGGACGGATGTGAGCACGATGACATCGTCCGTGTTCGAAAGGCTGGCTGCGAAGGTGTACAGGGTGGACGAATCAAGGGGCACAGTGTTCGTGGCATATCCCGTGGAACTCTTTGAAAGAGAGAACCTGTACCAGTGGATCTCGGTCGTTGCTGGCAACCTCTTTGGATTGGGCTCTCTGAGAAGCGTGAGGCTGACGGATTTGTCGGTTCCAGAGCGACTCCTGAGATCATTCGGCGGCCCCAAGCTGGGCATCGAAGGCGTCAGAGAGAGGATAGGCACGCAGAAGGACAGACGACCGCACATCGGATGCATCTTCAAACCCAAGGTCGGCCTCACACCCGCGGAAATGGCAGACTTGGCCTATCAGGTGGGAAAAGAGGGAGTAGACTTCCTCAAGGATGACGAGACGCTGACGGACCAGACCTTCTGCCCACTTGAAGATCGCGCCTCCTTGGTTTCCGAAGCGTTGGATCGTGTCTATGAAGAAACCCAGAGAAGAGTGATGTATGCGACCAACATAACCTCCGGCCCAAGCGATTTCATGAGCAGGGCAGATGTCGCAATCGAGAACGGTGCCAGTGCCCTAATGGTTGATGCGATGGTATGTGGGATAGAGAACATCAGGGTTCTGGCCGAGGATCCTTCGGTCAACGTGCCGGTTCATGTCCATAGAACCATGCACGCGGCGTTCACGAGAAACCCCAAGCACGGCATCTCCTTCACGGTGATTGCCTTGCTGATCAGGATAGCCGGGGGAGACCAGCTCCACGTCGGTACCGCAGGGATAGGCAAGATGGAATCCGAGGAGCCCGAGGTCAGGAGGAGCATAGATGTCCTCACAGGGCGCCTCTCAAATCTTAGGACTGTCTTCCCCGTAGCGAGTGGGGGCATACACCCAGGACTGGTTCCTGCGCTCGTGGGCGCAATGGGCAGTGACGTTGTGATAAATGCCGGGGCGGGCATATGGGGGCATCCAGATGGGGGTGCGGCTGGAGCCAAGGCGATGAAGGAAGCCGTTGAGGCCACCACGCTAGGGGTGCCACTAAGACAGTACAGCGAGAAACATCAAGCTCTCAAACGCGCTCTCGATCGTTGGATGAGTTAAGTGCTCGGTATTCCTTGGCGTGATGGCCGGAAGACTTAGCCTGCCTTGGTTAGGTTGGGCACGGGAGTTCCGGTCAGGACTGTCTTTCCCGACAATGCCTTGATGGCCACTCTGATCGACAAGCGGTCCGGGCTGTAGGTCGCGATGTAAGCAGACGGTCTCCTGATCTTGTTGAGGTCATAAGGGCTGTTGACTGCCACGACTATTGTCTGCTTTCCGAGTCCGATCACCCTGTTGACTTCATCAGGTGCGGCCGGGTGTTTGTGAAGGTCCTGCGTGAAGATCAAGCAGACATCCGCAGCCCTGGTCTTCCCGAGTGGAAACGGTTCCCCATCGACCATTCTGTCACAAGATGTCACTTGGCCAGCCGGAAGGCCCTGCTCCAGTTCCTCCCTTATCAGATTCTGAAGCTCGTCCCCTTGGACTGCCGAGAGGCTTGCCACTCGCAATCTCGGAAGAATCGGCATTACCCCATCGTCGTGAACAAGCGCGACTGATCTTTCGACGACTTTGGCGACCTCTATCATGTGTGAATCGCAGCCCACTATAGATGTCGAAGGTTTCCTGAAATTCCTCAATTTTGAGTCCTTGGTAGCCACGATCCTGGCTGCCCTTCTCTTCAGCGTCTTTGCGAAGGACTTGTCTCCCTTTGCCTTGGACACGAGGGCCGATTGCACTTCCTCCGCCATGCGCACTCCGTCGCAAGCGAGCACGATGTCGTTGCCGGCCTCTATCGCTGCTATGGCAGCGTCGTTGACTTCGAACCTGTCAGTCACTGCCTTCATGGTCAGAGAATCCGTCATTATCAGGCCTGGGAAAGACAGCTTCCGTCGGAGCAATCCTGATACTACATTCTTGGAAAGCGAGGAGGGTGTAGGATCATGATCAAGTCGAGTGACCGCGACGTGTGATACCATGACCCCGTCGACGCCCGCGGTTATGGCCCTCCTAAACGGGGCGAGCTCGACTTTTTCGAGTCTCTTGAGATCGTACCCTATGACGGGCAGCCCAACGTGTGAGTCCACGTCTGTGTCTCCATGGCCCGGGAAGTGCTTGGCTACAGACAGAACCCTTCCCTGCCTGAGTCCTTCAACGAACTTGGCGCCGAACTGCGCAACCGTGTTGCCATCGTCCCAGAATGACCTTGTCCCGATCACTGGGTTGTCTGGATTGTTGTTGATGTCCACCACAGGGGCCAAATCCATGTTGATCCCTATCGCTCTCAGCTCGGTGGCCATCAGCGTGGCAATCTTGAAAGCGTTCATCGGAACACGACTCGCGCCGATGGCCATCATGCTAGGGAATTGGGTTGCCTCTGGGGGTAGCCTCGTGACAGAACCGCCCTCCTGATCGACGGCTATGAACGGTTTCGTTCCCTTCGTCGATTCGACAAGTGCACCGAGATCATCACACAGGTTCCGGGCCCCATCAACAGTAGCTAGGTTCTTGCGGAACAGAACGAACCCGCCCGGTCTGACTTCACGGAGAATGTCTCTCTCGACCTCAGTCAGCCGCGGTCCCTCTATTCCAGCGAATATCACCTCGCCAGCGATCTCACTGAGCTTCATTCTCGAGATGTGCTGCTTTGCGCTTGAAGGCAACGATATCATGTCTGTCACCGTTCCGATCCTATCTCTATCGCGAGGTCAAAGACAGCTCGTCTGTACGGGTTGATGCTGGTCTCCTTTCTCTTGGGATGGACAGCACTGGTGAGGAAGATCGAGGATATGTGCTTCACGGGATCTACCGCAACACACGTGCCCGTGAATCCTGTGTGCCCGAACGATTGGTTTGAGCACCGCTCACCGAACATACTCTCGCTCCTCTTGGTGACCCAGCCGTAGCCGTAATTGCCGCTTATCGCCTTGTTCTGGTTGGTGGCCATCAGCTCGACGGTCTCCTCAGATAGAAATCTCTTCCCTTTGATCTTCCCTTCCCCTATCATCATCACAGAGAGCTTCAGGAGATCCTCTGCGGTGCTGAACAGCCCTGCATGTCCAGCTACTCCCTCCATGGCTCTCGCGTTCTCATCATGTACAACCCCGATCAGAGGGAGCCCATCTGCCTGCAGCTCGGTGGCGACCGCCCTTCTCCTCAGAGCGGCGCTTGGAACGAAAGATGTTTTCCTCATGCCCAGAGGCCCGAAGACGAGATCCCTCGATATCTGCTTCTGAGATCTGTCGAAGACCTTTTCCATCGCCAATCCGACCATCATGTATCCGAGGTCGCTGTAGACCTCTGCTTCGTTCGGCGGTCTCGTTGGCTTCACTCGCATCAGGCCATCAATGCAGTCTTGTCTGCTTCTTGCGTTCTTATGCAGCGGAATACCGTCCGGTAGGCCCGACCTATGGCTCAACAAGTCACGTATTCGAACACGGGACAAGTTCGTCGCCTCGGGGATGATATCAGTGATTTCAGTGTTCAGTCCGAACTTCCCTTTCTCAATCGCCACCATGGCCGCGGTTGCAGTTGCTGCCGGTTTGGTGATCGAGGCCATGTCGAAAACTGGCTTTCGGTACATTGGCTTCCTCTCAGGGATCAGTTGACTGAACCCTCCTATGAGGTGGAGCACTACATCATCATGAGCTACCAGACAATCATACCCCACGAAATCACCAGCAGAGACTCCGCCTTCAAGCAAGTCACGCAGTCGTCTCACATCTTCGTCCATTCTTTCAGTCAACTTGATTCGGACTCGTCTGTCCTAGGGTTATGTTGGCGGGAATTTTGGGTTAAAAGCTTTAAATGGAGTTGAGCGAGCGCTAACCTGTGATGCTGTGATTTGGATCGAAGAGTTCTCGCAATCGGTCTAATCGCGGTGGTGGTCGTGGCTGTCGTGGCTTTCATGTTCCTTCAACCCAACCAGAACCAGCCTCCTCCTCCGCAAGAGAAGGAGCTGGTGGTCATAACGCGTCATGACTCCGCGATACAGACGATCTTCGAGCATGCATACTTGGCCTCTGACTACGCGAAGAAGTATAACATAACCTCGGTGAGGTTTCTTGAAACTCCTGTCAGCTACTGGAGGCCGACGATAGAACATGGAGGAGTCGATGTCGCTTGGGGAGGTGGTCCCACACTGTTCAACCAGATGCTCCAACTGGGACTACTGCAACCAATAACAGGAACGGAGGCAATGGCAGTCGTAAGCACGCTCCCCCAAGCGCTGGGCACAGCTCTGATGAGGATAGACGACAGTCAAGGCAGACCGCTCTGGGTTGCTGCCGCGATCTCGTCATTCGGTTTCACCACGAACAATGTGTTCCTCCGCAGGTACAATCTGTCGACGCCGCTGCGCTGGGCAGACCTATCGTCACCGAACTTCAACAGGGACTTCCCAACGATCGCCCTTGCCAAGCCAAGTCTATCGACATCGCACACCAGAATCTACACCATAGTACTCCAAGCATTCGGATGGGACACAGGCTGGAGCATGCTGGATAGGATCGCCGCTAACGGAAGGATTTACGACGGCTCAGTGGAGTCTCAGACTGCCGTCGAAACCGGGGAGGTCGGAGCCTCCATATCCATCGATTTTTACGGCTACAGCAGTCACTTGAAAGACCCAGACTTGGACTACATCTTGCCGGCCGGCGAGTCGATAGTCAACGGCGACCCCATTGCGATAGTAAATGGCACGCAGAACAAAGAGGCCGCCGAGGCGTTCGCTGCCTTCGTGCTGTCTGTCGAGGGCCAGACGCTTTGGCTTGATCCGACGCTGAACAGAATGCCGGTCAGGCCAGAAGCCTTCCTGACCCCAGCCGGACGCGCCAGGGCGGATCTCTACGCGTACTACAACCTGACAATCGCTGGAGCCGGGTTCGACTTCAACGAGACCGAAGCAGGTCTGCTTGAGCAGAGTATGAGCAACTACTTCGAGAGTACTCTCGTTGACTTGCACGATCAACTGGTCGATGTGTGGTCCTCAATGGTCGCAAAACTGAAAGCCGGCACGATAACGCAGGATAGGTTCAATCAACTGCTCGCCCAACTGACTGCCCCTCTCTCTTGGGCTGAAGACAACGGTACGGTGAGAACGTTCACTAAGGAATACGCCATGTCGATAAACTCTCGACTACTGACCGATACTTCGTTCTCACTGAGCATGAGATTGATTTGGAGGAACGCGGCCTCAGCTAGGTACGCAGCGGTGAAGACAGCACTCGGTGCGTAACTTGAGCTTCAACAGCAAGCTCAGAAAGCTATTCTGGGAAATGGATGGCCTATCCTGGGCCTTGCTGTTGGGAGCGGTCGTCTTCTTCACGGCTTTCATGATAATCCCGATAGCATCAATACTGTACAACGCGTTCATCTTCGAAGGTAAGCCATCCCTCAAGATCTTTGACCTGATTCTGTCGGACTCGTACTACTTCCCCCTGAGTGCGCACATTACCTCGAGTTTCCCTTTCCTCAGCTTGGACTTCAGGATAAGCGGGACCCTGTACACTTTCCAAGGAACTGACAGGCTGATCTTCTCAGGATATGATCTCGGAGTGATCCTCAATTCGCTGCAGATAGCTCTGACAACCTCCCTACTGGCGACGCTGCTTGGGACGGCTCTTGCATTCATCTTTGCGCGTTTCTCGTTCCCCGGCAAATCCGTTCTGAACCTGTTTGTTCTCTTGCCACTGTTGTTCACGCCCTTCGTTGGAGCCATAGGTCTGAAAAGAATGATCCAAGTAGACGGGGTGCTGAACATCCTGCTGTCAGATTACCTACACATCCTGCCGTTCAGGATAGGCGTGGAAGGGATTCTGGCAGTCATCGTCGTCCAAGTTCTTGCCTTCTACCCCATAGCGTTCCTGAACTCGTTCAACTCCATCGTCAACATAGATCCAGCTCTTGAGGAGCAAGCGGAGAATCTAGGAGCCAAGGGCATGACTTTGCTCAGGAAGGTGATCCTGCCTCTCGCGTTGCCGGGAATAGAGGCTGGCGCCATTCTGACGTTCATTCTTAGTCTTGAGGATCTCGGCACGCCCTTGGTATTTCAGGGAACTGCTGCTGAGAAGACGCTGACCTATCAGATATACTCCAAGATGTTCTCCCCAATAGGAGATATCAGACCCGAAGCAACAGTCTTGGCACTCTTTCTTCTGACCTTCAGCCTCATAGCGTTCTTCCTTGTCAGGAGATACGTGTCGCTCCGCAAGTATGCCATGGTGAGCAGGGGAGGCACTTGGAAACCCAGGTCGCAGAAGGCGAAGGGCTGGAAGTTGGTCGTGATTTATTCTTTCGTTCTCTTGACGTTAGCATTCGCTATGTTGCCTCACGTCGGGGTCGCCCTTCTTGCAGTGGGAGAGATATGGGGGAGCACGCTCTTGCCCTCCAAGATTTCGCTTCGGAACTTCTCGGTCGCGTTCTCGGATCCAGGGGTTATCTCAGCGCTCGTCAACAGCTTGGTCTACTCCGGCATTGCCACCATCATCATAGTCGTCTTGGGCACCGGTGCTGCCTACATAGTTTCGAGGAAGCACATACCGGGTAAGGAGCTGTTCGACACGCTCGTGACGATGCCAATGGCAGTACCAGGGGTGGTCATAGCCGCAGGCCTTTTCTTCACCTACCTGGACAACCCGTTGCTGTCACCTCTCATCAACCCCGCGCCGTTGCTGATTTTCAGCTTCGCCTTGAGGAGATTCCCATTCACCGTGAGGTCGTCGTTTGCGGGATTGGAGCAGACTCACGTTTCCATGGAGGAGGCCGCGATCAACTTGGGGGCGAGCAGGATTCGCAACTTCGTCAGCATAGTCTTGGGACTGATATACCTCAGCGTCCTGTCTGGTGCCATGCTGTCTTTCATCTACTGCATGTCCGAGGTCTCGACAAGCCTCGTGATAGGCAGCGCTAACCCCAAATACGGTCCGTTGACGCTCAAGATGCTGGATGTCTTGTATATGTTGACCGGTGGACCGGGCGTGGCGGCCGCACTCGGCCTCCTGCTCATGCTCATGCAAGGGATCGTGATGGGTCTGTCTTCCATTCTTTCCAAACAGAGATCCGTAGCCTTGGTGGGGGTGTGATCTTGGCGAACGTAAGGATAGATGGAGTGTCGAAGAAATTCGGTGAAGTGGTCGCGGTCGATCAAGCAACACTACAGGTGGAGGACAAGGAATTCTTCGCTCTTCTAGGACCTAGTGGTTGCGGGAAAACTACTCTCCTGAGGATCATCGCGGGGTTCGAACTGCCGGACAACGGACACGTGTACTTCGGTGACAAAGAAATAACGAACGTTCCTCCAAATGAGAGAGGAACAGGAATGGTCTTTCAGAGCTACGCACTTTGGCCTCACATGACTGTCAAGGAGAACATCGAGTTCGGTCTGAACATGAGAAAGCTGGCCAAGGAAGAGAAGGCGAAGCGTGTAGCGAATGTCTTGGAGCTACTGCAGCTCAAGGGCCTTGAGGACAGGAGTCCACTGCAGTTGAGCGGAGGACAACAGCAGAGGGTCGCCGTCGCTCGGGCTCTAGCCATAGAGCCACAGATATTGCTGATGGACGAGCCGCTGAGCAACTTGGATGCCAAGCTCAGAATAGAAACTAGGACAGAGCTCAGGAAGATCCAGAGGGAGCTCGGGATTACTGTGATCTATGTCACGCACGATCAGGAGGAGGCGATGAGCATCGCAGACAGGATAGGCGTGATGGACAGA
>Ga0315291_10001904_pt1 | contig 27634 bp, 27 predicted proteins | sample YL17G12_20_MG_FD_203070 | JGI IMG/M metagenome (GOLD analysis project Ga0315291, IMG submission 203070) | Sediment microbial communities from Yellowstone Lake, YNP, Wyoming, USA - YL17G12_20 | ecosystem: Environmental > Aquatic > Freshwater > Lake > Sediment | place: USA: Wyoming | collected...
ATCTATAAGCAAAGATCATATAATAACAATATTAGGATTATGTTTAACGATCCCTTTGGAAGCAGCTTTATCAACCTTCACATTGAATTGGAACCATGGAACAAATGGTCCTTCAAGATATAACATCTGGATAATTCCAGTATTTATTTTTATCTTTGTTGAGATCTGTTTATTATATAAAAGTAAATTTATTAATATACTATCATCAGTGATTACAATCTTTACTGTTATTATAACAGGATGTTATGCATATTTAATCATTTCAAATAATAATTTTATGAAACCAATTTATCATTCTCCTTTAGCAACTTTTGTTTTAAATACATACCCTCATCTATATAATCCTTCTCCAGAAATATTTATTATTCGTACCGGAAATATAAATAAAAATATTGATATAAGTCAATTTAATGAAGTTATGGTCTATAAAGATAAAAAGGGGGATTGTAAAAAAGTATATATTCCAAAAAGTTAATTCGAATCCTACACACAAAGTAGTCTTTGTGCAGGAAAATATAAAATCAATGTTGATAGAGGAGAATACGTATATATCAGTTATTAAACTATGTATCCTGCAGAACCACTGGACTTAGACTCACCATGTCATTTGACATAGCTCCCTATCGAATGCATACCATAGCTAAATTCCATGGATAGACCGAATCTTTATATATACCTCTCTCTGATATATTCCTAAATAGAAGAATTATATTCAAATTTCTACTTTCTATTGTTATAATAACTTATTATAATAACTTGAATGATGATAAATAAGCAGATTCATAAAGGTCTTACAACAAATCAAGTTTTTCAAATCAGAGAGAAAACTGGTTTCAATATTCTGCCTAAAGATAAAAAAATAACATGGCTTTCGATCTTATTTTCACAACTTAAAAGTCCAGTTATATATATTTTATTTATTGTAAGTTTTATATCACTTCTCTACAAAGAATACTTTGATTTTATCCTTATAGAATCAGTTATAGTCTTAAATGTTATAATGGGATTTATCCAAGAGTATAAAGCCTTCCGAACTTCCGAATCGCTCAAGAAGCTAATTACTCCGCAATGTATTGTAATTAGAGATGGTATAAGAAAAAAGTTAAATTTAAAATTTATAGTTCCTGAAGATATAGTAGTATTGGGAGCTGGAGATAAAATCCCTGCTGATGGAATTCTTTTAGAAGGAAAAAATTTTCTAGTTAAGGAATCTATTCTCACAGGAGAAGAAGAAGCAATAAGTAAAAATGCAATAAAGGACAATAAACTATTCATGGGAACAGATGTAATCTCTGGAGAAGGACTAATGAAGGTACAAAACATCGGTAAGGAAACTCAACTTGGGCAGATTGGAAAGAGCCTAATAACAATAGAATCAGTAAAAACTCCACTTCAGGTTTCTCTTGAAAAACTTTCAAAAGAACTTAGTTTATTTATTTTAATTTTATGTTCAATAATTTTTGTAATTGGTGTTCTTATTGGAAACAAAGCAACTGAAATGATTAGAATATCTGTAATTCTTTCGATAGCAGCAATTCCGGAAGGTCTACCTGTTGCGCTTACTGTTATACTATCCATTGCTGCAAATCGAATATTAAAACAAAAAGGACTTATAAAGAAACTACTTTCAGTTGAAACTCTTGGTTCTACTACAGTTTTATGCTTAGATAAAACAGGAACATTGACAGAGGGAGATATGAAAGTCGTAAAAGCAGATTTTATAAATGAAGAAAGAATCGTTTCAGCAACAATCCTATCAAATGAACAGAGGACAAATCTTGAAGTAGCCTTATGGGAATATATCAAAAAAAACTATATTCACCAATTTAATAAGATTCACAACGAAATTGTTCAAAAATATGAAGAACCGTTTACTAGTGAAAGGAAATATTCTTTAACTGTAGGACAATTAAGAAATAAAGAATTCGCTTACGTAATAGGTGCTCCTGATATTATTATAAAATTCTGTGACTTATCTTCTAGTGAGAAAATTAATATTGAAGAAAAGATCACCAACTTCACAAAAGCTGGACTTAGACTTATCGCATTTGCATCAAAAGAAGGAAAAGACTTAAAAAATTTGGATGGTTTCAAGTGGGACGGAATTATAGCTATAGAAGATCCTCTCAGAGTTGAAGCAAGAGAGACAATTGAACTTGCACAAAAAGCAGGACTAAAGGTAAAAATAATTACAGGAGACCACAAAGCTACAGCAATTAAAATAGCAAACGAACTTAATCTTAATATTACAAAGGTAAATGTAATAGAAGGATCGCAACTAGATAAATTGCCAGAGAAAGATCTGAAAAATTTATTTGATAAAATAATTTTATTTACTAGAGTTACTCCTCATCACAAATTAAAGATTGTTCAAATTCTCCAAAAAAAAGGAGAAATAGTGGCTATGACAGGCGATGGTGTAAATGATGCACAGGCTCTTAAACGGGCTGATATAGGTATAGTTATGGGAAACTCTTCTGATCTAGCAAAAGAATCAGGGGACCTAATCTTGATGGATAACGATTTTCTCACTATTATAAAAGCAATTGAAGAAGGCCGACTGGTTTTTGCTAATATCAAAAAAGTTGTTACTTACGTCCTATCTGACTCTTTTGTTGAAATCATAATTATCTTTGGAGCAATTCTTTTAGGTCTACCCATGCCACTAACTGTTGCTCAAATTCTTTTAATTCATTTAATATGCGATGGTCCTCCTGATATAGCACTTGGCTTCGAACCAAAAGATACAGATCTTATGAACCACGATAATCTACATAATAAAAAAGGGAGAGTAATCCTTGACAAGCATACTTATGCTATTATTATTGGAGTAAGCATTATTATTGGTATTCTAGGTCTAATCGTATTTTACATATCCTTTAACAATTCTCACGATCTTAGTCTCGCTAGAACAATAACCTTCGGCTCCATCGCTACAATTGACCTAATATACATCTTCTCTTTCAAGAGTTTACGATATCCAATAAGAATCAAAGGGATTCTAAATAACAAATGGTTGCTTGGAGCTTGTTTTTATGGTTTTATAATTTTAATTGCTTCTCTTTACCTTCCTTTTTTCAATGAGATAATTGAGACAGTACCTTTAGCCCCAAAATTTCTTCTACTACAAATCGGAATAGGTTTAATAGCAATTTCATGGGTTGAGATAGTAAAGTTTGTTAATAGAAAAAGATGTTAATTATATTCATATACTAAAATTCTGTTATTAGTAGTTAGCTTCCTAAAACTATAACATCAAATCACTTTCTAAAAATGATCAATAACTATATAATACAAAGATGAATGTATGCCTAACAAGTAGTTATAAGAAATATAGAATTTTACTATCAGTAAAACAATCGGATAAAGATACGGATATTGTATTTATAAATATTCATGGGGCATTCGGTGAGTCTGGAGATACAGGATCTAAATCTTTTCTACTTGGAAATACACTTCTAAAAAAAGGCATCTCCCATGTGGTTTATATATCAACTTCAAGGAACTGGGATAGATTTAAGAAACTTTCTAAAGAGAACAAATATCTAGCATTTGAGAATAAAACATTTTCAGAAGAGAGGCAGGACATTATTGATGCAATAAGTAATATTAATCTAAATACTAAAAAATACTTCAGAAAGGTGAATATTCAACTTTATATCGTAGCTAATTCAATCGGAGGAACACTACTATCCACACTGGTAAATACATTTTCAAATATCAAAAAAATTGTTTTATGTAACTCTGGAATAAGATCAGTATTGAAAGATAGGCCAATAATATCTACTATTCCTGAAAGTGAAGTTATATCTAAATCAGCATCGACTTTTAGAGGAGATCTCCTTTTTCTTCAAGGGACAAAAGATGGTTTTGTTCCAAAAAAATTTCAAGATGAGTTATTTGAAGTATATTCTTCCGCTAATGCTACTAAAAAGGTAATTAATGGAGCAAATCATACATTTTCTTCTATTTATGGAAAAGATAAAAAGACAGCCAATCAGATTTATATTAATGAAATAATTGATTTCTTTTCAAAGTAACTTTCTTTAAGTTGCTCATACTTTCAAATCTAAGGAAACTGCTGCCCCTCTATGACATATTTATATAGAACAGAACGTAAATATTAAACAGTTAAATCGAATAGATAAATTAATTTGGTAGTTGCTGTTAGAACAATATTATATTCCACTATTTAATTATCTCCATTAATGCGTCAAACAAAGGCTTTTTTGTTCCGTCCTCACGTATTAAACCCCACCCTGATTCTAAAGTATTTCCTGGTGCCTGTTTATCTGAATAATAGAACCAGATAACTGGTATATTTTCTTCACGAGCCTTTTGAAAAACCATAGCTCCTAAGTCCGCCTGTTCCTGTTCACTGACCTCGCTTGTCGGAATTCCAATTTCAGTTATCCAAAGTGGCCACTTATTGTTATTACTATTTTGAACTTCTTTAATTTCTTCAATAGAACTTATAAAAACATCTTCTCTAATATAAGGATTTCCTGCATAAGGATGAAAACCAAGTATATCGAAATAATCCCCGCCTCCTAGTTCTAAGACTTCATTTAAAAAATCAACACCATTGCTATCTACACATCCTATTGCAAATATCACTTTGGCATTAGGGTTTTCTTTCTTTATTACTAAGTATGTCTGTTTCAAAAGCTCGAAATATTCTTGATGTGTTCCATAACGAAACTTTGCAATATCTGGTTCATTCCAGATTTCCCAGAAGTAAATAATATTTTTATTTTCTTTTACAATACTTTTAGTAAATCCCAACCAATAAGTCATTTCGTCACTATTAAAAGCTCTGTCCAGAGGTTTGTAACTATATCCAACTAATTGACCTACAGGATAAATCCCAACTTTAGCAGCTTCTTCAGCAAGAATTGAAGAAGTAGTATTATTTTGATCAAAATGAAAAGTTATCTTTATGTCGGAAAAGTTGGAATCTTTGATTTCTTCCAAATCTTTTTTGGCATCATCTAAAAACTTTAAATAATCTGTTGTTGAATAAATATAACTAACTCCAAATTCCGGTAAATTCACTGGCGGATCAAGCCTTACTCTTGGTCTGAGTTTCTCTTCATAAAGCCAAATTAAACTAATAATAAGACCAACTACAGCAATACTGAAAAGAATGTATTTGGTATTAAATTTTGGAGGTACCATATACTAATAGTATAAGAAAAGAAAACGTAAAAAACAAGAGAAATAATTAAGAATTTTAAACCAAGAAATATTAACAAGAAACAATATTTATAATATAAATACTTTCTGGATATTCAAAATAACAAAAATACTTTATACCACATTCTTCTCGAGACTTTTAGAGTATTGTTTTGAAATACAGTCAGTTCTAATCTTTTAAAATACTATTAATTTTTATTATGTCTCTAAATAGAAAAATAGAATTTAGTCCTAATTTTATAAAATAGAATTTTCTGCTCAAACTTTTTTGACGAACTCCTTAACAATAGGGACAATTGTTTTTTTTGTTTGATAATTTATATTCTTAGGATTATAACCATCTATATCATCATAGTCACTACTCGCAACAAAAAAAATCCCCATAAAAGCAGTTTTAGTTATATAACATATCTGGGCAATAGGATACGTTTCGTTATCTGAACACCATAATTTATTTACTCCGACAATTTTATTCTGTATATTTTTAATGAATTTCTTATCATATATAACCATATCACCGCTTCCTAATGCAGCTTCAATGTATTTTTTATTAAGAGCTTTTAATACAGATTTGTATTTCTGATTATATTTTCTATCCGGAAAAAATATAAATGGAATACCACCTAAATTTTTTCTACTATTCTGATCAGGTTTATCTCCGAATAGTATTTGCCAATAGGAAGAATCAGCAATAGGTTTATTATCCATGTACGATCTTGTTATCCATGCTCCAGTATGAAAAAACAATGTGGGTACTAACAAAGAATTTTTCTTTATCCTCAAAGAATTTGCACCAACACATCCAACTTTAATAACAAGATCTGGCCTGATTTTTTGTATTCCAAGCACACTAGCTGCTGAGGCGTTTATTGTTCCTACATAACATTGGACTAAAAAAATTTCTTTATTACGTAGTTTCTTATAATAAAGTGGAAAGAATCCTTCTAGTAATTCAGTCTTTACTAATTTGAGTGAATCAATTATATATTTATTTTCACTTGGCATAGCACCAATGAGAAGAATTTTCATATTCAAATTATATCTATCTGCTATTTACTTGTCTATGAGAACACAAGTAAAACCTTCATTTCTGTTCCTTTGTGACATCACTTTACTATACATATTAACTGCCTGCAGTGAGTCTATTGAACTGCCTCTCTACGACATATTTCTGAACAGAAAAATTACATTCCAAGTAGATATAAACCTTCTAAGAACACTTTTTACAAAATTAAACTTTAGTATTGTCTAATTTGCTTAACTTTTTGAATTTATTCCGATCTAGCAGATTCTTTTCTATAAGGAGTTTTTCTATCTTATCAATATTATAACTTTCACTCATATCACCATTGATAACAAGGTCTACAGAGATATTATCAGTTAGTTTAGCATTATTTATCTTCTCTAATTTTTCCCAATTCTTCATAATATAGTCTCTCCAATAATCCGCATTCCCTTTCTTATTTCGATGTAGAATTCTTTTCTTCCTTATTTCACTTGATGTTTTTATATAAATATAATAGTCAGCATAAGGAAAGGGAATAACACTGTCTATTATTATTATCTTATTGATCTTTAGTATAATTCCATCATTCTTATCTAAACGTTTAAACTTATTAAAATCAAAAAACGGTATTGTAAATTCTTCACCAATATCCTTTGATAAATGTCTTAATAAGAGATCCCATTCATAATGATTAGATTTAAGATACTCTAAGAAATCATCGTATTTATTTGTCTTAAGATACGCGTCTGCTGGGACAACGGTTATAGAGACATTTCTAAGATTCTTAGACAACGACTTAATTAAAAACGATTTACCAGAACCTGAACCACCAAAAAAGTTTATAATTGTTTTTTTATTCTTCTTCATTTCTTAGCCACTTTGCAAAATAATATTTGTTTATTTCAATTATACATCTAAAATCACTAGGAAATTAAATACTGCCTGGACAGGAGTCGAACCTGTAACCGTCCGGTTAACAGCCGGATGCTCTACCAATTGCGCTACCAGGCATTTTCAAAATTCAACTTCTAAATTTATTCTTTCCTAAATCACATCCAATAGAAAGCTCGCTACGTTCGCTTCAACGGGATTACCCAAACAAATCTCTAAAACATAAACAGAGTGAAATGTTTTAGCAAGATTTGCTAGTCCTGTAGATCTTGTTAGAGATTCTACAGGATATATCGATACAATTTTTTCTATATTCACTTCGTACATCTGAAAAAATCTACGGCTATATAAAAAAACTACCCCTTTCGGAGTAGTCCCTTTATTTAAATAGCCAAAATACTACTCCTTACGAGTAAGGATTATTATTAGTATTTCGGTTATTTAAGAAAAATCTCATAAAAATATTATATCATTTTATCAATATCTTAAGCAACAAGGCTTAATAATTTCTTTTTAAAAAATTTAATGCATTTTTAAACATAAACTTATCTACAATTTCCTCTGTATCTAATCCAAAAAGCAAATCTCTAAAATCTCTATCATCTTTTAAATTCTGTATTAATGTCTCTTTAAGTAGAGGCATTTTTTCAGCACTATTAAACGGTTCCGGAGTTTCTCCAAATCCATCGAAATCAGACCCTATGCATATTCTATCCCAAACTTTTCTTTTATCTACTATTAAAATATTCTTTTTAGAATTTAACATTGCACTTATCATAAGTCTTATATGAGTCGAAATAATATTACCCCATTCTAAAGGATCTTTTTTGTTCTTTATCGATTTAATTCTCCTTCTGGAAGCTAAAAATCTCTTACTAAGAATTAAACCTATCAATCCTTCACTGTCATCTATGTATCTTATATCTTCATCAGTAAGATTATGAGATCCGCAAAAATATTTCCTACCACCCATACGAACACCCTTTATTTCATTCCCTGTTATCTTCTCCATTTCCCTAAAAGATTTTATCCCCGAGTACGCCGTATGACTTGCTATTATTGGAATTTTATTCTCTCTATTTTTTTGATTATATGGGATTATATATTTATAATAATAATCCCTTCTTGCTTGTAAACTCATGTGATTTATATCTATCAGAATTCTGCTTTTATCTTTATTATCAACATTCAGCAATCTTTTAATTACAATATCTCCTTCTCGGCTTATCTTTCTATTCATACCATACTCCTGATCTGCTATCCAGTAATTATTATCAGGAAGGCTTCGGCATATACCGCATAAACCATTATAAAATATATGACCTAATGTTATAAAGAAAACTGGATAAGAAAGTTTATTTTTTAGATACCAAACTCTTTCAAGCATAGTATCTAGATTTGTTTTATATTCTCTGCTTCCTCCTGTTAAGATATGTCCCCCCTCAAGTGTTAATACAAAAGCTAAATGTTTATAATTTTTATTTTTTGAAATTAGAATACTATTTACTTCATCGTAATTTCTTGTTAGAGAATATTTTATTTTATCACATTTTTCATCTGTGTAATTCAATAATTTATCGTTATATTTTAAACATAATCTCATCTCCTTCTTAAATTCTTCGAAATAATCGTATTCCTTTGATTGGAAAGTTCTTATCCTTGAATAAGGAAATGAAGTTACATACATGGCCAAAATTACTCTCAAAGGACTATTCTTACTAGTAATTTTATTACCGACTTTAGCTAAATACTTTTTTATACCGTTTATACCTTGGCTGAAATCTTTTCCTAAATAATATTCACGTTCAATCGGAGTTATAGATATAAACACACATTTAATATCTCCTTTTGCCATCTGCATAATATTAGACTGAGGTTTATAGACATTTGTATGGTGCTGAATAATATTCAATATTTTATCGAAAATAGGATTACCTTTTATAGAAACATCATTAATATTTCTCCCCCGATTATATTGAAACAGAAAAGGATGAGTATGAATATCTATATTTGTCATAATTCAATTTCTAATATTTAAATAATTATATAAATCCTTTCCATTTATACCTTAGCCACTTCTTGCTTCTTTTTAAAAGACTTGTTAATCCTCTTTGCTCCATTTCTTTACGTATAATACTCCCTTCGTGGGGATAAATATACATTTGTTTTAAAGGAGAAAAAAAACCATGAGCATAATGTATCATTTCATGCACAATTGTCGCTTTCACCACATACTCCGGTACTTTGGGATCCTTAAATAAGGAAGTAATAGTAATAAGTGTAATACGGCTATCATCTTGGTTTACAATTTCTGCTTCCTTTTTAGTTAATAATTTTTTGACTTTTGTATCATTTTTTACCCATCTTATAGAACCAAGCTGTCTTTTTGCCTTTTTCCCAAATTTAATAAGAACAAAATTTCTCCTTGGAATATCATTAAAATGATCTTCCCATAAATCATACATTATTTGTTCAAGCCAGATATTATCTCGTTTCATTTTGATATAATTTACGTTATATATTTTAATAAATATTTTATAAATTTAAAACTTACAAAATATAATTTCTTATGAAAATTCTTAAATCTCCTTTTAAGAAAATAATAAAAATATCTTTAACTCTTGCTGTGATTTTTATTCTATTTCCAATCATTCTATATACAATAGAAAACAAACGCCAAACTAAAAATATATATAATGATATTTCAGATTTACCAAAAAGAAAAGTTGCTATTGTTTTTGGCGCTGGCGTATTATCAGGCTATACCCCTTCACCAATCTTAAGAGATAGGCTCAAAGTAGCTATTGATTTATATAAATCAGGAAAAATTGAGAAAATTATTATGTCAGGGGACAATAGATACAAAAATTATAACGAGCCAGAAGTAATGATAAATTATGCAATAGAAAACGGAATCCCAAGAGAAGATTTACAGCCAGATTATGCTGGAAGAAGAACCTACGATACCTGCATAAGAGCAAAACTTATCTTTGGATTAAATGAAGCAATTCTTATTACTCAAAGTTTTCATCTAACAAGAGCTTTATATACATGCAATTCACTTGGTGTAAATTCAATTGGTATCTCATCTGATTTATCTTCATATCCAGATATTTTGTATTTGCAGACTAGAGACATATTTGCATATACAAAAGCTATATTAGACATTAATTTTATAAGTCCTGAGGTAGTATTAGGTGAAGAAATTAAAATATAAATATAATTACATCATACAATCCTTTTACAATATGAACCGTTTCTCTAATATGTTTCAATTTTATAATCGATACATAATAATTCCTCTTGACTTATATACCTGTTATATGGTACCTTAACAATGGACGGTGAAGTGAGATTTCGGTTGAATTGATCCGTCCATTTTTAAATCTACTATTCTCCCAATATATATCAAGTATAACAGACTGTCACCTCACATCAATCATTATCAAATACTTGATGGTATTTTGTACACAAATTAATAAACTTTTACTTGACTTTTAATATTGGTTTGTATTAAACTATTTGTGGATGGTGATTTAAGACGCAAGTCTTTTTGATCCATCCACTTTCTTTCGTACCCTCTTAAATTTAACCCGACAGATACAAATACTTCTTAAATAATGTTATGTTTATGTTAATATAAACATAACATTATTATCTATCTTTAAAACAAATATCTTTTTTATTAAATATTCATTTTAAAGATTATTAGGTAAATATAACTATTGAAACAAGTTAGACTCATTTCACTCACACATAATTCAGAAGCTTAAGCTTCATGAAGTGATATTAGGAAAGGGAATAATAATTTAACTTGTAGTATTAATCATTAATATATACTTGGTTACATTATGTACTCAGATTTATAGTTTTTTACTTGACTTTGAATATTAGTTTGTAGTAAACTGCAAATGAATGGTGATTTAAGACGCAAGTCTTTTTGAACCATCCATTTTTTTAATCCACTCTTAAATTTAAACCATCAAATAAAAACATTTCTTAAATATTCAAATATAAATATTGATTTTAAAGGTTATTAAGTAGATATAACGGAGGCAAAAATTAATACTTTTTTATTTACCAACTTGTTTTACGCAGCTGCATTTTGCACTTTCTGCATATTCCCAAGATTCCTGTTTAATACTCCGCTTAAGAGTTTCTAAATCCACTGCAATAAGGCCAAACTTTGCATCATACCCTTCATTCCATTCAAAACTGTCAAGTAACGCCCAGTAGTAAAAACCTTTTACATCAACACCAGCTTGCAAAGCATAATGAACTTCAATTAAATGCTCTATTATAAATTGATCTCTATCAATTTCATGATAATCAGGCACTCCTATTTCTGTTATATATATAGGCAAATCGTACTTTTTCATTCTCACAAGAACTTCAAATAATCCTTCCGGATAGTATGATCTATCCATACTTTGCTCTTCAAAATCGGCTAAACTTTGATTTGCTAAATTCTTTACCAAATCAATATTTATATATTGTCGGTAATAATAATGCAGTCCAATAAAATCTAATTCTCCTTTCACTTTTTCAAGAAGATAATGAGTCCAAAAATAGTCAATAATATATGTAGCTTCGTTTTCTATTAGATTATTTTTATGATAAGGAACAGCATACGATGAATGTTCAGCAATTCCAACTTTTGCATTTTTATCATTTGAATGAATTATTTCATAAGCTCTCTTATGAGCTTGAACTAAATTTGAAAATAATGGCTTAACTTTTGAAATATCCTGTTTTGCTGGAGGCCACTTCCCAGAAATATAGCCACAGCTAATATATGCCATAGGTTCATTCATAGTCAGCCAAAAATCTACTTCATCAGAAAGATTTTTTAAAACAAAACTCACATATTCTTCATAATACTTAATGTTTTCTTCCTTCTCCCATCCTCCTTCATTCTCAAACCATGTTGGTAGAGAATGATGCCACAAAGTTACCATTGGTTCAATTCCCCTTTTACGAAGAGCAATAATTACATTTTTATAATGCTCAACTTCTTCATTATTAAATACTCCTTTTTCATTTTCAATCCTTGACCATTCAATTGAAAATCTGTATGAATTTAAATTCATCTGGTTCATTAAATCGAAATCCTGTTCGTATAAATCATAGTGATCAAGAGCAACATCAGTCCTATCTCCATTTTTAATTTTTCCCTCTTCCTGTTCAAACTTCCACCAGTTGCTGTAAATATTTCCACCTTCTACCTGATAAGAAGCTGTTGCAGCTCCCCACAGAAAATCCTTTGGAAAATTTAAAACTTCTGCACTTGAATATTCATGTCCGACAGGTTTATTGTAATCAAAAGAGGATTTGATAAAAAAACAAAGTAAGTTTGTAGAAAAAAAGAATACTAATAAGAATAAGATAATTATTAGTTTTTGGTGCTTTAATAAGAATTTTTTCATATTAAAATTATTGCATTTAATAAATGATTTTAAAAGCGTTTTTGTGATTTCAGTCCTTTTAGAGTTTCAATATAATCTTCTATATCTTTTATTACTTCCTGTTCATTATCAGGTCTATTAATTACTAAAATTTCTTTATAAGTACTTTCACATAAAGGGAAATAAGGAATACCTGTAATTCTTTCTATAAGTATTCTTAAAAGAACAATACATGCCTGCCTTATAAGTTGTTATATCCAACGACACTAAGTTTAGCCGATAATATCCTAATTCAACTCTATTTAAAACAAATGTTTTTCCTATTCGATCAATAAATATCTTTAAACCTGGTATTATAGAAATTTTTTCAGGTTCTTCAAATATCCATTCAAAACTTTTTAAAGCAAAGGGTAATATAAACCTATCTCTAGAATGTACATATCTTTCAAGAGCAACCCTAATAAGACCGACTTTTACTGAATGATGAACCATAAATGGTATATCGCCTACAAAGCTATTTGTTAACACATCATATAACAAACAAAAAGGACATTCACTTGGAGGTAAACCTAATGCGAAATTATGTATTCTAAATAATAGATAATCTATTAGTCTACTTGGTTTATATAAACTCTCTAAATCCCGACTACTATCATTGAATACCTATAAAGCTATACCTAAGGTATGAGTTAGACAATCATATAGAGCAGATCTTTTTTGTTCATCACGGTTCTCTTCAGATTCTTCTAACATTTATTTAAACATTCATTTAATTATATCAGGAATATCTTCATTCCACATAACAGAATACTATTTAATACTAGAGAAATATAAAGTTATGGTTCTGGAACCTGATGTGGAATAATTAAACCATATCTTTTTCCATTCTCAAGAAAAACATTACCATCATTATCTGCTGATAATTCAACTAATTCTCCCTTTTCCCCATAAAATACACCTATACCACAACCCCAGTAAACATGTTCTTCAATACCTTTTAATCTTGTTCTATCCCATATTGTAACTTCCGGTTTTCTTGTACTTACATATATACCTGTAGTGTCAATTCTTACTAAATAGATAGCAGCACAAGCAGACCCTACGGCTATATAAGTGGGATTAAAAGGATCTTCGCTAAGAGTATGTATAGGAGGAGTCTCAGAATTAGTAACTATTGGATGTAAATCCCTATCTCGTGTAATTATTTCTTTAGCTTGTCCATCTCCATAAAATCCCACACCTTCAATTTCTATTGAACCAACCATTTCTATAATTTTATATATTATATACCTATTATACTATCGAATCTTGTACAACTCAACTATAGGCTTGATTATTCTTACGTCTTCAATAAATATTTGCACACTTTAAAAATTCATATAAAATATACTTATTAATTTTATCTAAACTGCCATGACTAAAAATGAAAAAATACTATCCCTCTTGCTTATACTAGAAACATTTGTTATAGCAGCTCTTATTTCTACTATTGTTTATATACGATCCTATGTAAATGAACAATTAAAGAGTAATCTTAAGAATTCTATTCAGATATCTAATTTAGAAATTGAAAAGTCTGAAAAAGTAGACCTTACTTTAAATGTTTCTGCTAGTTTAGTCTGGTGGGATCAGGATAAAGGTTTCGAAAGCATCAAAAACAATAGCAAATACTTATATTCTATTTCACCTTTTTGGTATGAATTAACTCTAAACGGCAGTATAGAGCCTTTCTCTGGATCCTGCGATAAAGAAATTATTAACTTCATGAAAAATAATAATATTAAAATACTGCCAACTATATCAAATGAATTTAGACAAGAGCCTCTTGCTTCAATTATTTCTGATGAGAGTAAAAAAGATAAACATATAGAAGAAATATTAACATTAGCAGATAATTACGATGGAATAAGTTTAAATTATGAAAATTTAAATGCAGAAGATAAAGAAAATTTTACACTTTTTGTAGCAGATTTGTCCAAGGAATTACATAAAGATAATAAGATTTTATCAGTTCACCTGCATGCAAAAACTGAAGAACCTGGCACTTGGAATGGACCCCAAGCACAGGATTGGGAAGCTTTAGGTAAATCTGCAGATAAATTAAAAATTATGGCTTATGATTATCACTGGGCAACATCTGAAGCAGGAGCAATAGCACCTGTTAAATGGGTAGAAGAAGTTATTCTTCATGCAAGCGATATAATCCCAAAAGAAAAAATTTATCTTGGCATACCATTTTATGGTTACGACTGGATTGAAGAAATTGGAGAAGATGTAACATATGAAAAAGCATTAACAATTTCTTCTTTATTTAATACTAATCTAATATTTGACGACCTAACTAAATCTCCGCATTTTTCATATATTGATTCAGACAAAAATAACCATGAGGTTTGGTTTGAAAATTCAGAAAGCACAAAGGCAAAGCTTGAAATTGCTAAAAAATACAAAATTGGTGGAATTGATTTCTGGAGACTTGGCGGTGAAGATCCAAAGGCATGGGAAGAAATAGGAAATATTCTAAAAAATAATTAATTACGAAGAATAAATTAAGCTTCGCACATCAAAAGTCTACTAATATTTCTCAAATAATATAATTGTTTTGCATAATATCCTGTCATATTTTGGGGAAAAGGCTTTAATTCCTGTATTTTTTCTATAACTTCCTTAATTTCCATAAACTTTCTACCCTTCAACGCAGGATCATTATTCTTCAAATCACCATCTGCATTAACAAACTTACTCACTTTTCCAATAAATAGATGCATTTCTTCTCCTCTATACTGTTTATATCTTCCTTTTTGCTTTTCTGTTTTTGCCCAATTCTCGTCCCAATCAAAATTAATTTTTTCAACGAATTTGAGGTTTTTAACCATAGCACCTGTTTCTTCAGCCGCTTCCCTAAGAATAGCATTCTTAGGACTCTCTCCTTCATCTATCCCACCTCCAGGAAATTCTACGTAACCTTTACCTGTATCCTGAGCAACTATTGAATCATCCCTAAAAAGAAAATATCCTTCACAATTCTTCCTATATGGTAACTTTGTTCGATCATTTGTCATGGTATTTTCTTAAAAACTTATTTGATTGCATAACCTTTGTTAACTATTTTTTAATTTTCTGAATGTTCAATTACCTTTCGCTCTCCCATTTACCATGGACATTGCAGTAAATAACTGCTTTTAGCTTTACACCAGCTGTATAAGGAACCTGATATTCTGCTTCAGCAAATTTATTGTCTTTTGGATTTAAAGTTATTTTTCCCAAAGAATTATCATTGGCAAATAGTTCAATAGATTGAATATAATGTGATTCTTCCATAACATGAGGACTCACTCCTACTTTTACTTTAACAGTTATGATCTGCCCTATTTCAAGATCATCTGGAAGTTCAATTATAGGTTCGTGTTTTTTTTTACGTCATCCGGTTGGGTCCCAGTATCTTCTCCAGTAGGAGATACTCCACCCGGTATTCCTGTTGTATCCCCAGGTTGACCAGGCAATACAGGTTCAGGTGTAGGTGTTATACCTGGTTGTGAAGGAGTAAAATCTGTTCCAGAAGGTACGTTACTTGGAACGTTATCAGCAGGTGGTTGTACTTGCGTTCCACTTGTATCGGTTGGAGATACAGGTGGGGTAGAAGTAGTATCCGGTGGTTGGACAACCTCGCTTACTGGCGGGATATTTGTATCAGGAACAATCGGTGGTTGTGTACCTGTATCAGATGGAGTCCCAGAAGTTGAAGGTACTCCCTGATCTACTGGTATTCCACCTCCTGTCTGACTAGAATCATCTAATGGATTTAAACTTGGTTCCGTTCCTGCTACAGCAACCGGAGGTTCTACTGGTTTAATTGTTGAATCATCTATTGGCATAGAAGGCGGTGTTACAGTCCCAGCTCCTCCTTGAATATTTGAATCATCACTTATTGGTGAAACATTTGAATCTCCTGGAGTAGCAGGTGCATTCTTATCAATTGGAGTATTTGGATCAACTGGTAAATTTGGATCGAATGTTGGATTAGCATTTAATGGATCTGCCATAATATTATTCTTTTAAAATAAAATACAAACTTATAATAACAAAGGTTTAAACTTTTTGCAAAGAATAATACTCTTTATTTATTATAACATTAAATTAATTCTATAAATACCGGCCTATCATCTAAAACTATCTCACTAATATTCATTACTTTACTCTCACCATAAATATCAGTAACAATCACATCTCCAACTAATTCTGACGGAATACTTTCTCTCCCCCATAATATATAAACGAATTTACTATCATTAATAAATTTATATTGACCAATGTTAGAATGAGCTCCACGATTATCATCTTCATACTCCTCAAAGTCCTCATTTAATATTTCTATTGTTTCAAAGTTATTTAATTTATCAATTAAATTCAAGTAAACCTTATGCGTAGAACTATCTAATAATTCATCAATATTTTCATCCCTTTGACCTTTAACGTTATCCCAAAACATCCAATTATCAATATAAAAAAGCTTATCTGCTCCTTTTGAAAGAGAGAAAACTGTACTTTTTACTAAAAGGGTTTCAAAATTTTCTAAATTTTCAGGTTTTTCAGCTAAAGCTCCAATTTGTAGTTCTGTCACCCAGATTGGTTTTGATTCACAATTATACTCTTTAAGAAAATATTTAAATTTTATTACATATAAATCTTCTCTATCTTCATCTGTACTTATTGAGTGAATATTTGCTATATCAAAATAATTACACCCGCTATTTTTAAATATAGGATTCCAAAATCTTGTGAACTGATCCTGCATCCCTGCCTGTCCTCCCTGAACAACATATGCTTCTGGATCTGTTTCTTTTATTACCTCATAAGAAGCTTTCAGAATTTCTAAATAATCTTCAGAAGAACCAACAAAGAATTTTAATTCTTCTCCCATTCCTCCAGTCTGACCACCCTGCATGCACGGCTCATTCATTATTTCCCAATATTTTATTGGGATTTCTAAATCTGGCATATCATTTATGCCATCTCCATCATATCTTTCAACTGCTTTCTTTAGAAAAATTCTGTAATCATCCATACTGCATGGTTTTCCAACTTTTACTTCCCCGCCTTTCTTTTGGTCATATTGAGCAATATATTCTTCTCCATGGCATTTATCTTGATCCCAGTTAGCAAAAGGTTTGATAATAACTAACGGATAAACTTCAAGTTCATGAAATTCTTCGAGCCGTTCGTCAACCATCGACCAATCATATTCACCCTCACTATTTTCGATATCATTCCAAAATAAATCCATGGCTCTCTGCCAATATACACCCTTTGCTCCATCTACTTTCGATAAATGTGTCTTTACCTTATCTTCATCTAATTCTTTTTTATCAGATATTATAGTTTCCTCCTCCTTATATTCCTTATCTTGCCTAATATATTCAAAATAGATATACACTGCTAAACCTCCAAGAATAAATGATATAAAACATAAGAATAATACTAATATATTTCTTCTCATAACATTTTATTTAAAATTTATTTAATATTATGTATGAAGCGATAATGGCTGCTGTTTCAGAACGCAAAGTTAAATTTCCCAATTTAAATATCTTTGCATTGTATTTACTTGCTAAATTTAATTCATCAACAGTCCACCCGCCTTCAGGACCAATCCATATACCTATATTTTGAATGTTCTTGGTTTTCAAAGAATCTATATCTTCTCCTTTTTCATCAAAAAAGATATTTAGTAGATCTTTTTTCGTTTTTATTTCATCAGTAAATTTCCTTGCTTTATTTATAACTGGAACTTTCCCTCTACCAGACTGCTCACTTGCTTCTTTTACTATTTTCTTAAGTCTTTCATACTTTAAACTCAGCTTTACTGTTCTTTTTGTAAGTAAAGGCACTATCTCAGATACTCCTATTTCGCAGGCTTTTTGACATACTAATTCAAAGTTATCTTTTTTTAGAATTGAACAATAGAGTGAAACAGACACCTTTGGTTCGTTTCTATTTTCATAAACATCTAGCACTTTCGCTTTAACTAAATTCTTTTTAAAGTCTAATATTTCTATGACTGCTTCTTTTAAGGTTCCATCACACAAAACTAATCTTTCTCCAACCTTTAACCTAAGTACGTTTCTAATTTGATGTACAATATCTAATTCTGTTATATAGGCTATTTTTCTATCTAAATTATAGTTACCGAAAAATCTGTGTAGTTTCATATTGCTAAATTAATTAAGAATAGCTATTTTTTATCTCTTCAACTTTAATCTCAATACCAGTTAATTCTTTTTTAATGCTTTTTATGAGCTTCGCCGCCTTCTCGTACTCAGACAAACCTTCTTCGATATTCACTTTATTATTTTCGAATTTTTTTACTATTTCTTCTAAACTTTTTAACTTTTCTATTATTTTTTCTTTTCTGCTTTTTTTATCTTTCATATTTTTAATCAAAATATTTTATATTTTTTACTATTGAGTTAAATTTGCCATCATGCAATAAAGTTTCGATATCTTCCCCTTTTTCAATTTCTTTTGCTGATAATATTTTTTTACCATTTTTTTGTATAAGCGCAAACCCTCTCTTTAAGATATTTTTCACATCAAATGACTTTAATATTCTCTCATAAGTATCTACTTTATCAAATAATCTTGTTATTAAATTATCTATATTTTTTTCTAAAGATAAAATCATATCATGATGATTTCGCATTTCGCTATCTAAATTAATTTTAATCTTTTCGAAAATTCTATCACCTAAACTAACAGTCTCATCTAAAAAGATATTGTTTTGATCTATTATATAATAAGCTGCCTGCGATGGAGTTGATGCTCTAACATCTGCTACAAAATCGCATATACTTTCATCTTTTTCATGTCCCACACCTACTATAACAGGAATTATTGAAGAAAATATTAATCGGGCAATATCCTCGTCATTAAAACTTTTCAAATCTTCCAAACTTCCACCTCCTCTGATTAAAACTACAGCATCAAAATCAAATGTCATTGCAACTTTTAAAGCATTTTTAATTGACTCTATGGATTTCGAACCTTGAACTAAAACCGGATAAAAACTAATTTCTAAGCTTACATTATTCTCTTTTAAGATCTTTATAAAATCTGAATAAGCTGCAGAATCTTTTGCAGTTATTAAAGCTATTTTGGTAATAAACTTTGGAAGAGAAATCTTATGTTCTAGAGCAAATAATCCTTCTTCTTCAAGCTTTTCTTTTAACTTTCTGTAAGCGATCGCAAGAGAGCCTTCGCCGACTGGTTCAATTGAAAAAGCAGTCAGAGAAAATGACCCATAAGGTACATATAAATCAGCTGCTCCTTCAATAATTACATCCATACCTTTTTCAATTAAGTCAATCCCTTTTACACTTAATGCATATCCTCCAACTCGCAAGTTTGCTTTGCCATCAGACAGGGTAATATTTACTCCGTTATTTTGAGTAATCTTAAATTCGGTTACCTCGCCTTTAACTTTGAATACACCTAGATTTGCGAGTACGTCTTTAATTAAGCTGTTAAACTCTGAAACAGAAATAATATTTTCCTGGAAAATTCCTAAATTATCAGACATAAAATGATTAAATATTATAATCTATGAAAGATAATAACATAATAAAAGTGTAAGATAAAATTCTCATATAAATTATCTTATTTCAAAACATACCCAGGTCTGATATGATATATATATATATAATTATTTTTTATTTTAAAAAATGGCGGAAGAAATACCTTTACCCGATGTCGTTAAAGAATTAAAGTTGTCTCCAAACAAAACAGCTAGAGAAGATTTATCTATAAGTATACAAATACGTTTAGAAAGGTGTACTTAAGAAGAGGATTTTTTAAGAGTCTTAAGTCTTACTAAAGATGAAGAAAATGCATGGAGTTCACTAGAACGTATGGAGAGTTCTTATATTTCTTTATGGGAAGGTAAATATAAACATATAAAAGATCTAGAAGTCATTCTTAAAGCCACTACTTTTAGTGAAGACGTTCAAGCAGTAGCTCAAAGAATTTGTATAGCAGCAATTTTAAGTTTATTTGGTCAAGAATTAAGATATAAAGTATATGATAGAAGTGATATTGAATTTTTTCAACTTGGGGTAATGAAATGTTTTTTCATTTAAAAGGATTAATTACTTCACAACAAAATCATCAATATATGGATCATTATAGAAGAATTAATGAGATAAGTTTTAGTAGGATAAATGTCAATGACATTCAATTAATGCTTACCCTTCAAAGTAAGTTAGGTTCACCAACTTACATTCCTACTAGAGTAATAGCCTATCTTCAAAAACTTAATAGACATCCTAAACCAGATAAGAGATTAAGTTTATTGGATTTAGCTGGGATTACAGATTCTCTTAATACTGAACGTTTGAGATTTGAACATGATTTAGCAATAGGATATGAAAACCTGTTTAAAAATCCAAACAGATATATAGAAGATTGTATTGCTATTTTAACTGCAGATTACCCAAGTCAAACAAGACAAGAAAGACAAACAACAACAGAAATCGTTCAAAGACTTTCTGCTGCAGCAGCTTATACACGTCTTCGAGAAACAAGAGATGTTGAATATGCTACTTTGTGGGGCCATATCTTTTGTAAATTTTTATTAGATACAATACAGACTGGGAGAAACAAATATAGATATTATGATAAAGCTAAACCTGGAATGATATTCCCAATGGAAATGAGGTTATTTATAAAAGCAATGAAAATAGCTGATAAAGCAGTAAAAAGATCTAAGAGAAAATAATTAAAATATAAAAAATCTACCTTTTCAAAATTCTTGTTTTATTTATTAATTATATATAAAATTAATATAGAATAGCTTTTAATACTACCAAGACATGCTAACTACTTCCCAAATTATTGTCAATACTTTAAAAAAATGTAGAGTTAAACAAATTTTTGGTACACCCGGAACATCCGAAATACCATTTTTATCAGCATTAGAAGAGGACGGTTCAATAAAATATATTACTGCATATCTCGATGGTTTAGCAGTAGGAATGGCGGATGGATATGCTCGCTCAAGCGGAAATGTTGGAATAGCCAATTTACATGCAACACAAGGTACTTTAAACGCAATTGGTTTTATTCGAGTAGCTTTAAGAGACCACAGCCCTATAGTTGTGATTTCCGGACTTCCGAGTCATTCTTATGAGTTGGTTGAACCAAATCACTTCGTTTACGGATTAACAGACATACTTCGTAGAGTTACTAAATGGAGCTGGCAGGTAAATTCAAAAGATCAAGTTGCATGGGCTTTGGAAAGAGCAATAAAAATATCTTTAACTCCTCCTTATGGTCCAACTTTTGTCGGCATACCGCAGGATATTCAAGTAGAAAAGACTAATAATATTGATTACCCTCTTCATAACAGTAATTTTTTAAAAATACATACTGATAATAATGAGTTAAATAATGTAGCAAAAGAGATATTAAAAGCTAAAAATCCAGTAATTTTTGCAGGAAGGAAACTTGGAATAAGCAAATCTCAAAAAGAATTATCAGATATTGCAGATAAATTGGGAATACTTGTAATTTCAGAAGCTCCTGATAGAGGACCTCAGGTATATACTGTTAATCTTCCTTCTAACCACCCGTATTATTTAGGCTATTACAGTAACACTGATGATGTAATAAAGTCCGTTATCTCGAAATCTGATATTATAATTGATATCGGATGTAAAACAACATATAAAAGGGTCGTTGCTGAGATTAATATTCAAAAGACTAAAATTATTCAAATAGATGATGATCCTCTACATCTTGGTAAATATTATGCACCTCAATATGGAATTTATGGTGATATAAAATCTAATTTAAATTCATTATTAAAATGTTTATTAAATAATTCGGTAAGATACAAAGAAGAAATTGATAGAAGAAAAAAAGAATATCAACTCCTAACTAAAAAACATAGAAAAATAATTACTAAAGAAGTTGAGTCTATTGAATTTACAGGTAATAAAATTAGCCCTATCCAGTTAGTAAAAGCCATGCAAAAAAGTTTACCAGATGGATGCTGTATTTATAGATGAGAGCCAAACTTTCAGCTGGTTTTTTAAAAGATATTTTTCATTCACAAATAAACATATAGCTCTATAGCCAGTCACCTAGGTTGGGGGCTTCCTTTTGCATGCGGTTCATCTGTTCATTTTAAAAATAAAAAGATTGTATGTTTAATAAGCGATGCAAGCTTCCTCTTAGGTGTTCAAACATTAGTAACATTATCAAAATACAACCTTCCTGTATTTGCCATTATAATGAATAATGGAGGATTTTCTTCTTTAAAATTGGAAATGCAAAATTATGTAAAATTCAAGACACAAAAAATTGATTATTTATCATTACCACAAGATATATTATCATATAATAGTATTGCGACAGGTATGGGTGTACCTTCTATAACAACTGATAAACCAAGTAATTTATTAGAGCAGATTTCAAGATCATACAAAATCAAAGGACCCTCGCTTTTAGACGTAAAACTTAATAATGATCTTAAAATTTGGGGTCAAGGTTGGTACAAAGCACCAGCTAGATAATTTAATCACCATCCTCCTCCACCTCCACCACCTCCTCCTCCACCGCTTCCACCACCACCGCCCGATGATGAGCCTGGAGCAGTTGATGATGATGAAATCGTAACTCCTAAAGATCCGCTTAGAGAGCTTCCAAAACTACTTGTAAAACTCCCTGTACCAGAATACCATGTTGCAAAATGTTCAGTATCACTTTTTTGAATTTGGGATATTTCATCACTAAACTTTTTACTCCAAACTTTCTCTATATCGAATGCAATTGCATACGGAAGAAATTTTTCAAATACAGTTAGACTTTTAGGTAAATCTTTATATAACAACTTAATTTTCTCCTTCTCAGTAGTTTCAAGGAACATCTTAAATCCCTCAATTTTATCCAGCAAAGACCTGCCAATTTTTGTATGTGCTTTTAAAGCTTCGCGAGCTATACAGAACATAGTTATTATTGCAAATACCAATAATACAACCCAAACAGTAGTAATTCTTACTATCTCCTTTAGAATTACTATATCAATAGTTACAATTACAATTCCAAAAAATGCTAAAAATATAGACGTGACTAAATTTGGAATATAATTTACTTTTTCAATCTTTAATTTCTGCCATGGATTTATAAAGAATATCTTAAATGTAATAATACTAATAGGTATCCATACAATTACAAATATAAATAAACTAAAAACATCAGGATAATTCAAAGCTTCAATAACTATAATTGCTAGAAGTAAAAATACCGATAGTATTATGCTTGGAATTAAATATCGAAAGTTTATTTTAAAAAATTCATTTTCATATACATTTTTTAATCTGTATTTAAAGGCTTCTATAGAATTTCTTATTTTTGCATGTCTTTTAGATTCAAAAGTGAATTCAGTACATTTACCCCTAAACAGTTTATTAATTAGTGATTCTTCATCCTTAGACATACCAGTCAGTTCTTTCAGCTTAATAATTGTAAATTTGCCTTTGTCTTCAACTATCTTTATATAACCATTTACTGCTAAATTTATAATAGCAGCTGTTACCATTTTGGTATCGAAAGCCATTCTATTTATAAACCTCATAGCAGCCGGTGAAATGTTCCTAGGCGGTTTGAAATTCGGGATAATTACCCCTTTTTCAGGATCTCTGCCTATCCAAAACCACATTCCTATATAATATATACTTAATAAAATTAAGCCTATAAAACCAACAATCAAAGATAAATTATCCAAAAAAAGAACTTTTACTTTTTGAACGCTGGACGGGGAAGATATATACCCTTTTGGAAAACTTACAAAGACAGTTAAGCCTTCATAACTCATAAGTTTTTTAGTTGTTCTTACATAAACAGTTGTACCATTACCTGAATAAGTAGTACTTATCGTCGCATATTCTTCTCGCGAATTCTGTTGACCAGTATAGCCTTTAACCGAGATATCTTCTTTTGGTATTTGAAAAGGGAAAATAATGGTAGCAAATACAGAATTAGTAGGAAACACCCAGCCGTTGCCTGTTATGTTGTAATTAAACTCGTCATGATCTTTGAAATAACCTAACTGCCTTTTTGTTATATAACTTATATAAAAGTTATGATTCCCAATCCGTATCAATTTGCTCGGATCCCCAATATAAACTCTAACTCCATTCTCTAATTTCTTTATATCATAAGGTGCAGACTTCCCATCGATTGTTGTTTCTGATAATTCAAAAGTTGTATTTTGAATAAAACCATATTTAGTTTTATATTTAGTCGGGAAGTCTCTATAAATCCCATGAACAATTTCTCTATGCAGACAGTATGCAGAAATACTTTCCTGAACTTTCAATGATCCGTCTAAATTTACAGTAATTATAGAACTAAAAGAGTCTATTTCTTCTTGGTCTCTGTACTTTGCGAAAACTTTATTTGCAAATAGGAATTGGAAGAATAATATAATAAATAATAATATGTATGTTTTTTTAATAATTTTCTTCATTTTAAACATTTGAATATTATCTAAATATTAGCAGAAAATGAAAATATTATAAATTCAAACTTTTATAGTTATATAAAACAGCTTAAATATAGTTAATAATTGCTATATGAAGGAGAAAGACAGGGGTTTGGGGGTGTTCAATTTGGTGGGTATTTTGAAATACGATTTTTTATACCGCCAGAAGTTTGAACACCCACAAAACTTTTTGCTTACTTTTTAGTTATAAAAAGTAAGTATATAACCTTTTTTGAAAAGTTACGAAAGAAAAAAATCATCTATATCATAAATGATTAGAAAAAATAATAATGATATCTTCTTTTGATTATTAAATAAAACAATAAATTAAGATGGCGTCATAAAGCTCTAATTTATATCCTGATATTTAGATTTCTACTAATTCAACTTTTTCCTGCAAGCTGGCCGCATGCTGCTTTTATATCCTGACCAAAGCTCGTTCTCTGAACAACTGAAATATTTAGTTTAGTTAAAATACTCATAAATTTATTTATCTTTTCTTTTTTTGAAGAAATGTAATCATTTACTTTATTACAAGGAATTAAATTAACAAAACACAATTTATTCTTTAATAATTCTGCAAGCTCATAAGCATATTCTTCTTTATCATTGATATTATTTATCATAATATATTCAAACATAACTCTTCGATTTGTAATTTTGATATATTCATCTACCGCTTTTAAAACGATATCAATTGGATACTTTTGATTTATCGGCATTAATTTACTTCTCAATTTATCGTTTGGAGCATGTAAAGAAATTGCTAAATTCACTTGAGGAAGGTCTTCTGCAAGTTTTAATATCATCTTTGGAATACCAACTGTTGAGATAGAAAATCTTCTCATGCCTAAATTAAAGCCGTCTTTATCATTCAGTATCAAAATAGATTTCTTGACATTCTCATAATTTAAAAAGGGCTCACCCATACCCATAAAAACTATATTTGTAATCTTTTTATTCTCCTTTTTTAATAATCTTGCAAAGTAAATCACCTGCTCTATAATTTCATTCCATTCTAAATTTCTTTTATACCCAAATTTTCCAGTCGCGCAAAATCTGCAACCTAGCGGACAGCCAACTTGAGTGGAAACACAAACGCTGTTTCGTCCATCTCTGTATCTCATAAGGACTGATTCAATCCTCAAATCATCACATAAAGTAGTTAAAGTTTTTACAGTTTTTTCGTCTTTTGAGTAAAATTCTTTTGCTTCAATTTTCAAAGGATATCTATTATTTAAATCATCTCTAAGTTCTTTAGGTAAAGATGTACACAAAGACCAATCATCTACGAGGTTTACAAATATCGCTCTTTTTAACTGCTTGATTCTATAATTGGAATATTTTTCAAATATTCCTTTTAAATTAAAGCTTTTCATAATTTATATTATACACAAATTTAGACATAATTATTACGTTCTGTTATATTGTATAGCGTAATCTAAGCAAAACTCTATATGCCGGAAGAATCAGGACCATCAAAAACTCATGATATTAAAACTTCAATACTATTTAAAGACTTTGGTCAAGCCTTATTTTTCTTATATGAGCCAATTATTTTTTATAACTTTCTTGGAAAACGCATTGAACTAGTTCTATTATATTATGGACTACAGATTCTTCTTTATGCTCTTTGCGTAAGTGATGGAGCAAAAATCATGTCTAAGATAGGCATAAAGAAAAGTATGATTTTCGCAACTTTTTTTTTAATTTTGTATAATGCTGTTCTTTTATATTTCTCTAAACAGAATTTAACAATAAATTCAGCTCCTTTAAACTCAGTCATATGGTTTGGCTTGTTGGCTATTATTTGTACAATATATCAGATGTTATACTGGCCTTCATTTTATACTGATATAAGTCTATTTATGAAAAATGAACAAAGTGGAAGAGACATCGGTAAAATTTACTTTTTTATGGAAATTACATATATTATAGCTCCTATCATAGGAGGTTTTATCTTAGTAAAGTTTGGAATTATAACTTTATTGATCTTCTCATCAATCATTACCTCTCTTTCAGTCATTCCTCTATTTAAAGGAGAAAACCAAAAGCCTTCGATAATATTAAATTTCAAGCAAATCATAAGGGAATTATTCAATAAAGATAAAATAACTTATTTATTGCCATTTTATGCTGAAGGCATCAGTGAATGCATAAATAATATATTCTGGGGATTATTTGTTTATTTAATAGTTGGAAATATTATGGAACTTGGATTTTTATCTTCAGGAGTTGCATTATTTACAGCAGCTTTTGTTTTGATAATTGGCAGAATTATAGATAAATATAGAAACAGCCATAATAAAATTCTACGAGTTGGTGTTATTACCTCGTCAGTTGGATGGCTTTTAAAAGGTCTTCCAGTCAGCACTATTTTATTTTTCGTATTTGATAATATCCAAAAATTCGGAAATTCTATAGTCAGAGTTCCATTTGAAAAAACTATGTATAAAAGATTTAAATATAAACTTAACTTAGCTGACGAATATGTAGTTCTTAGAGAAGTGGCATATAGCATAAGCGGTGGGTTATCTCTGATTCTCTTAGCATTTATTATTTGGAAGTTTAATTTCACCTATGCAGCATTTATCATAG
>Ga0315291_10001905_pt1 | contig 27622 bp, 64 predicted proteins | sample YL17G12_20_MG_FD_203070 | JGI IMG/M metagenome (GOLD analysis project Ga0315291, IMG submission 203070) | Sediment microbial communities from Yellowstone Lake, YNP, Wyoming, USA - YL17G12_20 | ecosystem: Environmental > Aquatic > Freshwater > Lake > Sediment | place: USA: Wyoming | collected...
CATCGCGGATAGCCCGTCTGCGTAGTTCCTCTTCGTAGAGCTTAATCGTAATTTCCATACGCCAACGATTCAGTTGTGCCTCCCTCCCCGCCCCGCGCTGGCCGGTCATGGGCGCACCCCGAGCGGTGATAGGTATGTCACGTCTTTCCCCGTCGCTATGGCATACGCGATTTCCCTGCGCGTGGACTCTCCGATATAGCCGTCTACGTTGATGACGCGCACCTCGTCGGCGAGGTCAATCTTCCGCAGGTGCAATTCGTCGAGTTTGGCGGCTGTGTCACCACCGAGCATTTCCCCGACATGCCCACCATCGGCAGTCGTGACTTCACCCGGATAGACTGCGAGGCTGAGCGTCACGACCCCGGCCATATTCAACTTCCATGCCTCTTCCTCGAACTTCTGCCAGAATCGCGTAGACCCGCAGAGACAGACCACGCGGGGCCGTGCTAGGGATAACCGCTTACGCTCGAAGTCTGCACGAATCGCATTGCGGGCGAGGCGCATGGCGAACTTCGCTCTGTGCTTCCACTCACACGGGCCGCAGGATATGATTGCGATAGACCGAAGTCTCTTACTCACTTCCTCTCCTTCCCCTTCGCGGACTTGGCGGACGGGCGGGCGTTAATCGCTTGCATCGCTATCATCCAAGCCGACGTATGCCGTCGTTTTCTGCGGGCGGGCGGGCTTGACTATCGGCTGGTGGCAGAAATCGCATACCCACTTCTCGTCACGGGATTCCTCCAGCGAGTCCTCGGTCACGTCCTCTGGGTCGCCCCAATCGCCGCACATCTTCATGTCGGCTTCGGCGCACTCCCGCGAGCAGTAGAACGATTCGTCTGCCGTGTCGTAATCGGTAAGTCGCCATACAATCCGCTCCGCCCCGCGCTGGCCCTTGGCGCGGGTCATGGGCGCACCTGTTCAGCGCGTTCCTCTATAAACTGAACGAACTCTTGATGTGCTCGTTGTGCTCCTGTGTCGAATCCGTAAACGAAGATTTCCATGACACCAACAGCCCGATAGTATTCTTTGTCCCGCTTATTGGGGTCACTAGCTTCGCAGAGAATCGACAGAGCTTCTTTCAGTTCATTCACTTCCTCTCCTTTCCCTCGGGCTTGGCGGACGGGCGGACGGCATCGCGGATAGCCCGTCTGCGTAGTTCCTCTTCGTAGAGCTTAATCGTAATTTCCATACGCCAACGATTCAGTTGTGCCTCCCTCTCCCTTCCTTTCGCGGGCTTGGCGGATGGACGGGCGGGTCTACGAATCATGAATCCACAGTAGCCCATCATAGTCGGAACGGGACAATGCTTGCAGTGTTCCTCACTCTGGACTAGGCCGGAATCTTGACAGTATATCGCGTCAGGCAACTTGACCCTCTCCGCCCCGCGCTGGCCGGTCATGGCTCGACCTCCAGCGTGCCACCGTGCTTCACGATAGCGAGGGCGGCTAGGCGGATTTGCTCGTTGAAGTTCAGCCGCGCCGGGGACGCTTGGCCGAACGTGTCCATGTAGCCGAGTATCGCCAACAGTGCAGCCGTGGCGCGGAACTCCTCGGAAGTTACAAGGTGGCGCTTCGGGTTGCACGCTTGGCAGTACCGTCTCAGCGCCTCGGCCAGCTTCGCCGGGTCGGTTGTCGGGATGTCGGCGGCGAGCAAGACTCTCATTCGCCACCGCCCTTCTGCCATTTCCCGGCGGTCGAAATAGCCGCATCCGCCAAGCGGTCGCCCTTCGGCTGGCAGGCGGGGCAAGGCGACCGGCCATTATCGGGGTCGTGCCCGTCGTAGACTTCGCCCGTTCCCCCGCACTTCGCGCACGGCTTGGGCGCGGCGGAACGCCAGGCGGCGAGGGCGGCGGTCAGTTCGGCGTCCCCGTTGAATCCGTGCGGGTCTCGCAAGGCGTCTCTTGCCGCCTCCGCCAGCTCCCCACCCAGCCGCCGCAGTTCGGCAAACTCGGCGTCGCGCTGCTCCTCAATCAGTTCCTTCGCCCTTGCAACCGACACGCGGCCTGTCTGAACCTCATGCAGTAGCTCGCCCAGGTCTACGTCAATCCCGCCGTCGAGGGTCAGTTGATACGTCGCCATGCTCACTCCTTCCCGGCGAGCAGGGCGCGGATACGAGTCTGAATATGTGCTCTTGCCACTCGTGTCTCCGCCTGAAACAGGGCAATACGACAGCAAGCCAGTTCGTGCTTGACTTCGTGCTCTAGCCCGTGCAGCGCGACATATTTTGCCATTCGGCAATTCGCGGCTTCGTCCCTATGGTGGTCGAGGTTGGGATTCGACTCAAGGGCGAACAAGACATCTCCCGCGATTTCCCGCCACGGCCTCGCCGCCTCGGCAAGCTCGGCGTCGTGCAGGGTGGCTATGGCGTCGGCCCTCTCCACTCGCTGACGGTCGCTTAACCCCGTCATTTCAAAATAACCCATCACCGCATCCCTGAACGTGCTCATGTCGGCTCCGTGAGCCGTGCGCGGGCGCGGGCATAGCCGCAGTCTTTGTCGTGTGCCTCTTGACCGCCCATCGGCCAGAAGCCGGGACAAAATCTACACCACGCCTGTTTACCGTCGTTTCTTGGCCGAACTTCTACGCGGGCCATAACCCACCGTAGAGACGCTTCGATTTTCTCCCGCTCTCGGTCGCGGGTGGCGCGGGCGAGGTCTAACATTTTGTCGGTCACAATCAGGGGGTTGTGGTGCGGGTCATCTCCCGGACATTCAAACGTTGGTGTCTGAAACGCCTTGATTTTCTGCATTGGCTTCCCGCATATCAGACACTTCGGGCATCCTTGGCACGTCTCAGTCATCGCGTCCTCCGCGCCGGCAGAGGCGACCTTACCCAGTTATCTTTTATCATATCATTATTTCCCGTATGCGTTATGTTCAGCGAGGGCTCTACATATACCCATCGCGTCTCTAATTAAGTCAGGCGCTGTGTAGGGTATAGGCATAGTTGCCATTTGACCTATTAGCCACTGGCCGTAGCTCATGCCAGTATAATTAGTTACTCCAACGACTGGAAATGCCGGCGAGCTGAAGATTCTGGCAGCGTTGATTTTTAGTTCAGACTCAGATAGACTCATATTACTTTTGTCTCCTCCGCGACTACTTAGCACCGATTTTATAGCACTGATACATTTATTCATCTATCATAAATTCTCTTAGTCTTATGTAGGTACTTCAGGTCTTTTACTTCGCACTCTTCTCCATCTAAAGTCGACTCAGTTTCTGGTGGTTCTTCTATATATTGATGTATATTTTCCTCACCAAGTATTAGTTCTCCGTTAGCATCTTTGCCTGTAATATTAGAAGTGAAGTAGCATTTTGGAAATCGACTACAGGCAGCAAACTTAACGAGGTTGTGAGTCTTAACCACTACCTCACCTTTGCTACACTTAGGGCAAATCATCGTTGATACTTGAGATATAGAATAGGTTCTTCGCCAGTCTTAAAGAACTTAGCCCACTCCTCAGCCCAATCTGCGCGGTATTCATCTGGTTCTACTAGACAAAAAGCCGCTTTATCTACAGCGCAGGTAAATACCGGGCAGCGGTGGCATATACTACCTTGATATGGTAGCTCATCAATATATCTATAGTCAGCAGGACATTTATCAGGTACTTTATAAATATTAGCGATTATCATAATTTAATCTACTATTTTGCTCTCTTTTGCGAACCTATAGTCTTCCCAGTCTGATATTGGCTTAAAGTGCAGTAGTACGCAGTACTTCTCGTAAGTTAGAGCACCACCACAAATACGATAGATTCGAAAGTTATTAAAGGTACGATTAAAGAACATCCAAGGACGGAAGCCCATACGCACCTTCATTTTACGCATCCTTACATCTTCTTATTACGTTGCCATCTTTATCTTTCCAGCCAGAGTCAATCCAACGACGGGGGTCATCTTGTGGGTCATGAATTATAGGGACTAAGACAACTACGATTTTAGGCGTTGTAGACCTCTGTTCTCTATGACAGATGGGGCAGTAGGATGGATAGCACTTTTTATCGTACAACGCCGAGCAAAAGTTACACTGATTCATAGTATCACCCTTCCATGTCTATATTCCCGCTTTTCATTAATAGTCATCTTTATCTCAGCTCCTTTTACCAAGTCAATTCCATGTCGGTCGGCAAGGTCTAATAGTCGTAGAAATGCGTCTGCTAACTCAACTCTAAATGTATCAAGGCAAGGCTCTTTACCGTGTTTACGCACCTCTTGTGCAGCTTCTGCTAACTCAGTAACAATTAGCATTAGATGAGCTAGTGTTGCTGTAGCGCTGCGCTTATCGTTATGGCGCGACGGAGCGATAAATCCGTGTTTAGTATTATGCGCTCGTAAGCGAGCTACAAGAGCGTCGAAGCGCTCAAGACCTCGGCGATTATTTTCCACGCAACCGCTCCATCGTAGCGAAGTATTCACGCAGGCACATGCCGCAGTAGCGGCATCCCTTGTCGTGGTCTGCCCACGCCAGCGGGTCGTCACGGAACAGACGCATGACGGTTTCCTTGGCTAGACTTTTGATACACCAGTAAGAGTTCAGTATTCGTTTCCTAAACTCATAGTTATCCCGGTGGTCGGCGGGAATACTGTCGGCCTCTTGGTAGTAGGCCATGAACGTCAGGCAGAACGGAACGGCCATGTAGTATTCGCGGGCGCGTATAAGTAACTCAATATTCCATGTATTCGTTCTAAATCGCACGAACATCAGGTTCGGCGGGACTTTCTTGACTCGGTGAAAATCCTTATCAGTCATTTTGCCCGGGTTAAGCGTCAACACGACCGGAGCATCAAAATCAAGACGTGGAATAGCGGTGTTGTAGAACCGCATAGGGTATCCTGCACACGACTTCATAACCAACTCACGCTCAATGTTGCTATCATTACCATCGTTGACTCGTACTAACTGATGCTGAGCTATATCTAACGGTGGCATGTTAGGCAAATTCTCGGCCAGCGGTTCCAGATATGAACGACCAGACTGAAAGAAACAGTCGGCGCAGTTATTGGGACAGTGACCTGTTTGTGGGATAGCAGCAAGAATACCACTACCTTTAGTCTTAGGATTCTCTATATACTTCATTAACCATTCCTCACATTATTAAATTCCTCGCACCATCTTTTAGCGTCCTCATCGTTCTTTATTAGAGCGTCTTCATCGCAACTCATCCAATTTAGATTATCACTCGCACAAAATGGGCAGGTTGATGGTTCGACCTCAACATCACCACCAGGAGGGTCGATACCATCTACAATAAACCGAGCCTTGCAGTTAAAGCAGTCGACAAAGAAGCGGTAGGGCTTGTCACCTAGGGACATTATTTCCTCTCAATAGCTATCGCCGCCATTCTATCCCAGTCGCACGGACCACCTTTAGCTTTCATAGTACCTTCTCTAATTCTCTGGTGTATATAAACATTGAAAGGGTAATCCATTCTCACGTATACGAAATCCTCACTAACAGTGAGAAAGGGGCAGCAATTACTACCTTGACCAAGCCGACAAATTGTCTTGGCTTCTTCCGGTGTTAAGAACAGCCGAGTAGTATCATCAGTAGTTATTTTTTCCATAGTTAGCTCGAATAAGACGGTAGAATTGACGCCAATAATTCCACCATATTAGCAACGGCGCGCCGATTGCGATAATCAGGTTCATTACGCAGCGCAGAGTCAGCATGACCATATACACTATTAGGCGCGCAGCAGAGGTAATTATATAGTGGGCACCCTTTGCTACAGTTACCCCATGAAATACTAAATGTATTGCAGAGCGTGCAATCATCAGAAGATGAACTCGCTCCATGATAGAAAGAGGTAAGACCTTTTACCCGCATAGCAATTAACCCTTCAAATACACACTGGTTGTCTAGCCAGTGTATTAAGGATAGTTCGAGAGCCTCATCTTTAGTCATTAGTTATTCCTCGGTTCCTCCGGTGGTTCGCACCTAGCCCATCGTGGATTGGGGCCAAATATATATACGTTAGCCAAGTCTTTGTGCTCAAATACTCTATAAGTAGTACCTATTATATAGAAAGATATATACATCATATTTCCTAAATATGATACTGGATATAGAGTGCAAGTACCGTTATCCGTTCGGAACCATATCCGACCAGCATAATGCTTATCAGGGAGACCTTTATGCCAGCCAGAGTAAGCGAGGTCGAGCGATACGACAAATCTTCGCTTGTAGGTACAAGCTTTAGGAGCGGCAGCAGCAGTCTTAGTAGCCTTAGCAGCCTTTTTCACTTTATTTCCTTAGTTAGTAATATAAGCAGACCACCGATAACCATAGTACATATTGCAACTGGAAAGTATCCATGGCTAATAACTATTCCAAAGATGAAGCCGAAGAACATACCGGCTCCAATATCTTCAATACGTCTATTAGACATTATTGGTCTTTATCACTCCGGTGTCTATCGCATACTTAGTTAGTCGTATGGCCTTATTTAGAGATACTTGTTGGTCTAGTAAATCTGGGTCGGGTCTACCAATCATAGTAGTTATGCGATGCCCATACGTATTAATTTCTTGAGCGACGTGACAACCTACAGTAAACGCTATTAGCGATAATTGTAGAAAATCATGAGCATCTTCTGGTAGTTCCTCAACCCATTTACGCTGTAGTGCCGTAGTCTGATGGTCATCCACCTTTAACCTCTATTGACGCCTTGACCGATTCTTCCGGCCACTCAACACTCACTTTAACAACTCCACGCCATTTATCACCTTCTACTGGGATAGTTCTATTAAGAGCAGTCTCAGCTTCTAGTGTAGTTTTGAGCATATCATCTGTTAGCAACAACTTGTTGCCGTTTTCGTCGACCGCAGCTGGTGCGTACCATATTTCTATTTCCATCAAGACATCCTACTAAGCTATGATTCTTCATATGTTCTTTTACAATCTGCGGCGTACTCTCACGCCACCTACTTGGTTTGATGTAGTCACAACCAGGTGGACGTAGTTCAATATAATGGGCAACAAACTCGTCAACTGAGCCAAAGTGTGCGCCACAAGAGCACCTAACGACCTGATGGCAGTCCATTACGTCTAATTTCAACTATTAAATTCGCAATAAAGTGTAGTTCGCACTCTTTCTTAGTCCCACTCGGGCTGAAGACCCATAATGGACATTCCTCTACGAGGCATGGCTGCTGAATAACTCGTGCTCTTCGTAGTCGTAGCCACCATCACTTTTCTTATATACCATTGGTCGGCTCATTAGTGGGCAAATCATATAGGTTATCCTTAACTATTACTTCTTAACTGGTTTCGCATTGCAATCGCACCCTATCAGTTGGCATTTACACTTAGGGCATCTTTCTACATCGCAGCCAAAGTGATGGACGTGACCTTCACCATTAACTATATTGCAATCATGGCAGCGTTCATTGTAGTCGTAGTAGGACGTATTACGCTTGTATAATTTACCACCAATTTTTACGAAGCGGTGGTTACAAGATAGTACATGGTCATCCATCATATTTCGACCGCAGTTATCGCAGTCAGCCCCTTTAGGTTGGGAAGGGACTTTACAGCGGATACTCATAGATTCTCCTTATGTTCTTGGACATAGTAATCCGGGAACTTTTGTCTACAAATAGGACAGTACCAAATTTTATCTCCATCGCTCATTATAGTATTCGGAGTCATACTATTATCGCTTGGGAACTCCAACTCTAGCACACACGATAATCATATCTCTGCAGTATCTAACCCCTGGCATAACTATTATTTCATCAGCAGATACGCAGGTGCCGAAAACATCGCCGCCCATATTACCTTCTGTTCTAGCATTAGCCGTCTTAGTTGCATAACGATAGTATACATCGGCTATAACAGACTCTGGATTAATAGAGTGTGCCCAACCATAGCGCCTACAGAAAGTCCAAGCGGCTTCAAATGAGGTAAATATCTGGAAGCCAAAGGAACCATCTGGTTTATTAACTTCTGTTCTATTCCACCCATCTATTCTATTAGCAAATTCCTTCGCATTAACTACTATTCCAGTAGGAACTGATAAATTACTACCACGTCTAATAGTAGATAGATTAATTTGGTTGTAGGTCGAACGAGTGGCGACTAAAAATACCTTAAACCCGCGCTGCCACTCGGCCGTTGGGACCAATGGACGTTGCGAGATAGCATCCCAACACATTATTTAGGCACCTTACCTTTTGCCGCTTCACTAATAACCGCAGCGAACCGCTTAAGTTCTTCACCTATAAGCATTACACCTTCCTTATGCCTTTTGGTGTCTGGCTTAGTCCATAACCAAATATCAACTCCACCATCTTTGAAGATATCGCTCTCATCTTCAACGTGAAGCGTACCGCACTTTTTACCACCTACACAGCAACAAGAGAAGGTATAAGAGCGACCTATTTTGAGACGTCTAATCTTCTTAATAATAGCCATAGCAATTCCTTAGGGGCCCGGGACGACCCGGGCCCCACGTTATAGTACTCACATCGTATTTGAGAGTAGAGTAGTTAGGTTCGAGCCAGCGTAAGTCTTACAAGTATTAATAGCTGGCGTTCGGCAAACCCATATAGCGCCACCAGTAGAGTCATCTCCCAATGTCGTCATTGGAGAAGAATACTTGTACGAGCCACTACTAATAGCTTCTCTTACGTGTTGGTCGAACAACGGTGGCGCTACCTCGTATTTATCTACCCTCACGACGCGAAAGGGCGGATGAATACCCTAACTCTACCCATATCTTCGGGTAGTCTAGAAGCGTTATCCTTAATAAGCTTCACCATCGCATTCTCAGGTGAACTACCAATAGCGACCGCTGGGCCTAACTTAAGAACTGCCAGTTTACCAGCCTTCGCTTCATCTTCGGTTGGGTCTTCGATTACCACAACCTCGTATACGGGACACGGATTCTCGGACTTCGGCATTAAGACTCCTTGCGCGTTAGCGCCTTTTATTTAGCGGACAATTTACTTAGGCGTACTTCTATTTTTTCTAATTTAGATAGAAGACAATTATCTTCGTGTGTAGATAAGAAAGTATTCGTCTTTCCACAAAAGCGACATAGTGCTCTGTCCTGATTTATTACCTGAGTAATACATATTACTTGATGTATCAGCTCTAGAAAATCCTTGCGGCTAACACTAGGTCTAGTATTATGCACTACAATACGGCCAACGCCAGTTCTACGATTATATCTAACTCTTAGATTTCTTGGCATGTATAACCTTACGTATCCGACAACCTATTAGACGGAAGAACTTGATAATAGCGACGGCTATATTACCTATAACGGCGAATATTACATCATCAATGTCTGGTTTAAGTTCTTGTTTCTTAAACCCTGGGCATTTTCCGTACTTATTTCTATCCTCATCGTAGATATGCACAATTCTACCAATCATAGCGTTACGACCAAACATAGGATAAAATGGTAACTGTTCCATTCTTCTTGCTGTAGGGTCAAGGCATTGTTCGTGGTCTCCACAGTATTCGCATAAGTAACAAATTATGTTACCATACTCTATATCTGCGTTAGTTGTATTCATCTATAGTCTCCCTCGACTATTCTCCCATTCTCCCTCTAGCTCATACAACCATTCGATGGTTAGCGCAGGGAACCTCTCGCGTAAATTAGCGCATATACCTTCTGGGGCTGACCACGGGGTATTAAACTCATACGTTATATAAGCAGTATCTTTTTCTTGGGTACTCCACTCATCTGTTGTTGTAGTATTAGACGCAGACCACTTACAGCCCCAGTATTTAATACACCAGTCGTACCAGTTAGTAGCACCGCACTTAGTCGTAAGTGCAACTAATTCTTCATGTGGTATATAATACTCGAGATTATCTTTTACTCGCCATATATCTACTTGTTCGAATCTATCAGCTTTCTCAAATTTATCGGAACCAGGGCGTCTAAACCATAGCGACAACAAGTCTCGGGCGGCGTCAACCGTGAGACCTTCTATTGTCTGGTTAGGTAATAACTCACGGACTCTAACCAGCACTTCTTCATCTTTACAGCAATTAGCCAGATAGTCTTCACCTATAGGGCTTACGATGGAATTACCAACTACCGGGAACTTTCTACCGCCACTACTTATACCAACCAACTCTACCGGCATTGGTAGTATATTATCGAAGTCGAATACCTCTTCATCCGACGCGACTAGCGTCTTAAAGCTCTGAACGTCCTTTTTTGGTCCAGATATAGTAACTATGTTCTTAGTCCAATTAGGCATTCTCACCCTTCTTTTCTTTTAGTTCTTCGGCGACTTTGGACAACGCGCTAAACATAGCATCAATCTGATTCAACTTTTCTTTAGTACTAATTAGTATCTTATTAGTACCATTAAGTATTTCAGTTGTCTTATTTATATAAGAAGTATACAGATTATACATTCTACGTATAAGGTAGAAATATAAAGTTGATATAGCTGTAAGAGCTATACCATATATTATAAGACTAATATAGTTCATTATCATATCTCCTATTCTGAGTCGCTATTAACCCGTCGTCCGTCATCCCATTGGTCTGCATCCAGACCAAGATATAAGCATATTTTACGTAGGCTATCTTTGCCATAGTATTCGTAGTTATCGAATAGTGTACGCCATAATGTATCATCACCATTAAGCCAAAGCCAAGCGACATAGTGACTAAGCGACCTACCAGCAGAGATACCTCTGCAGTTATTAGCCTTTTCCCAAGCAAAAGGCATATATCCAATCATCACGTCTATTACTTTATTGAGTTCGAGCTGAGTCCACTCTTCTGGCTTAACCTCCGGCTTAAGATAAGGTTTTGCGTGAGTATAATCGAGGTACGCTATATATTCACTAACTTCAAAACCAAATGGGTCTCGTTCTTTGCGTTCTTCTATACGAGCGACTATTTCATCTTGAGTTCTCATTAGTTGTCCTTTAACTACTCTTATCCAACTCGCATATCCTTTTTCCTAATTTAGATATCTCAAGGTCATCCATCCGCTTGATGTATGGCATAAGGTCTAAGCCTAGCATATCGCAATTATCTAATGCTGTATGTCTAGACGAGACCGCTAAGTCTAAAAAACGGATACCACTGCTCGTATCCTTATATCTTAGGTAACAGGATATATTATCAGCATGCCCCTTTAAGCAGTCATCTATCCCAGTTCGACAATCCTTATGCCAACTTTTAGGCATTAGAAGATTAAGTAGTCTTATGAACCATCTACTAATAGCTAGTATAGGTGCTCTCATTTAGTTTCCTCTTCTGCGGCGTCCGCGCTTTGTATCGGCTCTGGCACCGTATCATCTATATCTATACCTACCCTAACTTCTACAGTCTCCGGCAGTGGTGGTAGGTTATCGAATAGATTAGGTGATTGACTATAGTTCCGTATCATTAGCTCGACGACGTGGCGGTTCTCTTCACGTCCTGGTTCGGCGATACAGGAATATAGAAAGGTAATCTCTTCAATAGTAGCATAAGAGTAAATTTCACGGACCCTAGGGTCGTCGTTGATACTAACAAGGAATCTCCCCTTTATCTTTTTTAGTAGATATGCAAGTTCCTCGTGCCTTTCTATTGAAAGATTATGTTCGTAACAGTAGACCTTGTAGTAGGGTGGGTCTACGTAGAAGAATGTATTGGGAGAGTCGAAGCGCTCAATACATTCCTTAAAGTCGAGCTTAGTAATAGTTATACCGCGCAGCCTATGAGCTACTTTAGAGATGGCAGCGGATACAGTGCGCCAGCTTTCAGCTCTTGGAGCACGAGAGTCCTTACTCGGCTGAGAGAACGACTGACACTTTGCGTTAATAGAGGTCTTAAGAAGATAGAAGTAGATAAATGCGCGGCGGATAGGGTCTACATCTGTAATTTCCGCCTTACGCTCTTCTCTAAACCTATCAAATACTCCTTTAGCATACGGTGTCATCTCAACCATATGTGTAAACATAACCGGGTTGTCTCGGACGACCTCCATTAGATTGATAAGGTCGTCATTTACATCGTTGTAGATATCTGTTCTCGATGGTGACTTGTTTAGAGTCACTACGCCACCACCACCAAATACCTCAACAAAGGTTAGATGAGGTGGAAAGCGGTTGATGATGGCCTCGAGGACGTTGGACTTGCCACCGATGATGGGGGCGAAGTTGCGTATTATTTCTGTTCGCATTCAACCACCTCCATACCAAGTAGAGTGGCGGCGTAGTTTATTTTATCTTCTGCGTCTCCAATGGCCTCAACCCTCTCTTTGAGCCCTTTATCCTTATCATTACTCATACTCCAAGATAGCGTAGCGTTAAGTAATAATCTATCTACAGCAACTAGTCGACTAGCGTCGTAGTTTTGCGCCTGCCACGCAGCGTCAAGAATAGCACATTCCTCGGTATGCGTAGGCGGTCGACCTTTACCCAGAACCTGTAGCCACCATACCCAATTTTCAATTCGTTCTATTGCACCCGGTGTCGGGTTGGGTGGGTCAACTGATACAGTAAGTACCATACCAGTCATGCGCCACTTTCCGTGCATTGCAGTAGATGTCTGTGGAATAGACTCACACACAACTTTCTGCCGTCCTAGTTCATCACGGAACTTTTTGAGTGTCTTAGGTATATCTATCATTTATTATACTCTGTTATTGTAGCAGTCTCTATCGGTGGATTAGATAGTGTAGTTACTATTGTCGTAGTATCTGGGTTAACTGTTACTGTATGAGTTTTTTCTTTTGGCGCCGTCACCCAGTCCACAAACACGGTTACTATGTCGTCTTTCTCTTGTCTTAAGTCGTCTCGCTGCGCACTCGGACGATATTTCTGCATTACGTCTAGTATTTTATCGCCAAAGGACTCATCGTAGGCAATAAATACTGAGTCTCTATCTAGTGGTGACATTTAGTCTCCTTCGTAGAGGTCATCTACTTTATAGTAGGGTGGTCTAATAACATCTTCTAACCGTTCCTCGGCCATCTTAATTTCTTCATCAGTAAATTTGCGATTGCACGACCAACACTGGTAGACCTTGCTACCACCAGGTGGGGTAAGGTCTTTACGTATTTCCATGTCCTGATTACGCCAATGAACGGGGCACTTAGCCATAGTATATCCTTATAGCGGCCAGTAGTTCTTACATATCTTACAGCAAGGCGATATCTTCTGCAACCCAATAGAGCCATGCGGACGGCAGTTCTTCGGACAGGTAGCTCTTTTATTGCACGGATATGGCGCTTTAGGTGCGAAGCACCTATTGTCTTCGTCTATCCATCCACAATCCTTACCACCACAGAACGTTGGTAATGACCTACCTCTGCGTAGGCGGGTAGGTTGGTGACGTTCTTTAGACATATTATCCTTTATCCATCCTACTTACTAATTTGTCTACGTAAGTATCCAGTTCTTCCGGTTGTTTGTATATCAAGCAATCGTGAGCCATTCGACCTATCGCTCTAAAGAAGTTTTCCTTAGTTCTAAAGCATGAGAGAGCCGTCTCAGCTTCCAGTGACCAGAGTATTCTACTTATATAGAATATACCACACATATCTTTGGCCATACACTTAGTACAGTTCTCAACTACCGTCTTCCTAGGTAATTTACGCGAATAAGTTCTCCTGCTTCGGATGGTCGACCTCTTGGAGGTATTGGCTTTCTGAGATTTCTGAGCTTTCTGGGTCTGCTTCTCTGGCTTCATTAGACACTCCTTTAGGTGGTATCATAGTAGAATTACCAGCCATTAGTCGACAGCAGTAAGTAGACGAGCCCCACAACTTAATGCGTATCATATAATCAATGTAACGCCCGGCGCTACAGTACGGCATGGTTACTAGAGCTCGGCTCCAAGAAGAGTCGTTCTTAGTTCTGACTTCTACTCTAGGAAATACCAGCTTGAGCTCTACAATAAATAGATGTCGCAAGCGCTTCCCGGTGTCGTTGGCATAGAAGAGGACGGTATCTTCAATAGTATCTTTCATATATACTTATTCTTATCTACCCATTCGCTAATGTCAGCGCGCCATTTATCTTCTTCATCTATGTGCATAGAGGTATTTATTTTCTCAAACAGAAGCCGAGCCGCTCTAATTTCATCTTGCAGTATACCATTTTTACAGTTCTCAAGTATAGTAACTCTTCGAGCTAGTGCTGATATTTCATCTCGGAAGTTCGCGCGCTCATTTCGGGCTTTAACCAGCGCCCTATCAAGCATTTTTTCTACATCTTGTAACTTAACTGTAGGTTCTTTTGCCATAGTTACTTCTTTCCTGGATACCCCGGCGACTCACCAAACTCTCTAATTGCTTGAGCAATTAATTCTGGTAATCTAGCTACATCGGAAGGGTGTTCAGCCACCCAACTACGCGCCAGCCCTTAACCTTAAGCCGCTTGTTACCTACTGTTGAGCAATAATACTCTTCACCGCCAGGTGGGTCTGGTGTAGGTGGAGTAGGTAGTAGTATCTCTTTACAAGTTAGCCCTTCTGGGTTGCCGCCACTTCTTCCAGCGTAAGGTACGTCATTCTCGCAGTCAAGGCGCTCCAGGTCATCTAAGTTTTTAACTAGAGTAGCATGAGCAATTCTATCTAGTTCATCGCAATCTGCGCTACGGCAAGCGATTTCTTCAGCCTCGTTCTCATCACTAGCCAATACCACGATTTCAGTCGTATCGTGGAAGTCGACTACAACAGAGTATAGTTTATTCTCGCCCATATTATTTACCTGTAGCAACTGCCATTAACTGCAGCCCTTTATCGAAGGCCCTCTGCTTAACCGTCTTAGCATAGCCAAACCATATAGACTCGAGTCTATTATTATCAGCGTCATAGTCTGTAGCGCGAGTTCCTCTCATGTGGTCTGTATATTCAGCTACCGCGTTGACGTAAGCCCAGAGTGTTCCCTCTTCACCAACAACGAGAGTATTATTCTTATTGTTAGCAATATCTTCTATATCAGTAATTACTTTCTTAGCTCTGTCTTTTGCGTCCGGTTTATACGAGCCAGGGAAGCACTCACTAAGTAGTTCATCTATCATATCATCGGTAGCCCGTACTTTAACCATCTGCTGTGAGATTTTCGCGAGCTCGTCGTAGTACGATATACCGAGACCAAGGGCGTCTTTAGCTACAGATATCTTATCATCAATAGAGCCTGTATGGCGTATATCAATACCTTGACCTTGACCTCTATGAAGAGCCCAAGTCAAAGTATTCATACATACCACCCTCACTGGTGTAAAGAACATCTTTAGAGTAGATGTACCATCGTGAGTATTCGTAAGAAGCAGGTATCTATTTATGATATCCTTCTCTGTCACTGCCAAATCACCAGGTAGTTGAGCTAGTATCCAGATTCTCCGACCTTCTTTTAGCGAACCAGCCGTGTGGTATATAGCCTGACCTGAACCAACCACACTATCAAAGAACTCAAAAGCCGACTCATTCTGAACCGGCGTATATGAGTTACCAACTACTCCCAAGATGGAGCGGTCGCTAGTTCTCATTACTGCCTGGTTAAACAGGCACAGAACCGGGTCAGCCTGTTCCTTCTGTGCCAGTTCATCGAAAGCGAGAATTGGAACTGTCTCAACTTTCCAGTTTAGTCCAGCTGCAATAATAGCCTCAGCGGATGTTGCCGGGTTATCTAGACGAACCCCAAGATGATGCCAGGGCTCCTCACCAACGAACGTCATAGTTTCTACTTCAGCAGGCATCTATTTACTCCTTTTCTTATTAGTAATCTTCTTAGTAGACTTCTTAGCTACTGGTGTTGGTAATGAACTAACTAGTATCATATCCGGTAGTATTCCATCAGGTCCACTCCCTTTATAATACTTAAAGTTTCTACAACCTTCTCCGACATACTGACCACGAAGTTCATGTTCTATAACTTTAGCTACATCAAGGCTAATATCTTTATAGATAGAATTACCGTATATAGTATCAGCCTTAAATCTCTTAGGTAGGTCTGTAGCGTGTGCATAGTCACCTATGAGAGCTATGCGGTCGCCAGCCCAGCGGCCAATGATACTCTTAGCTAGTTTAGGGTATCCTTTTGGCATAGGACCAAAAGTACCCATATTAACTCTTTCAGGACCATGCCAGTTCTTTGTGAGGTCAAAGTCACCTATTCCTCTTGGTTCTGGCATTGCAGCTAAAAGTATTACTAGCGCCTCACCTGTACTAGGATGAGCTGCAATTTGCTCCCATAACTTTAGACCTGAGCCTAAGGTATGAGGACAGATTAGTTCTTTCTTAGTTAAATTCACAGCTAGCCAATATTGACCCATCTACTTATCCTTTCTTAGTTTCATCGTATCGTCGTCTACTTTCTCTTTATAACAGACGCTACAGCATACTTTATGTTCACCATCAACGATATAAAAGTCGGAGCGCTCATCATCCTCATTCTTAACTTGACTACATAGTGAACAGCGATAAAGTATGCCTTCTTCGGTAATCTTAATCATCTTTTCCCAGTCGCGCTCATCTTTACTCCATATAACTTCTACGGTATTATCACGGAATAGTTCTTGATGGGCTCCTTCGTGACCTTTAGGAAGATGGCATCTCATCGTTGCATGATTATCGCCGTAGTTATCGGCGATATATAGATGAGCGTTGCACTGACCTTCTATATCTGCGGGTTCACCAATCATTATTTACCTTCTTTCCCTAGCAACCTGCACATTTCTTCATACAATTTCGGGCATCTATTAGGCATATCTGCAAGCCCTTTACCTATACCAGAAGGAACTACTATATTACCATTCATATTAGGTTGACTAGCTAAGTACGTAGCTTCAGTAATAGCTGACCGTATAGCATCTTCAATAAAGTCTAACTGAGGCGAGTTATCGCTAAAGAACGCAGACTCACTCATAAATGGTGCCCATTTAGTAGGGACACCTACAGCATTTTGAAGACCGCGGAGCTCTTTAGCCATACCACCCATACCAGACGCCTTTATATTGTCTCCGAAGACATATACGGTATCATAGTTAGAGCGTGCAGTATCTCTTGTAATATGTTCATCAGTCCAACGAAAATAGACGGCGTGACTACTCATATACCGGCTCGTAGGTAGCTGTGAATATGTCAGGTTTGCAAGGATAAAATTCACCTTTAACGCCTCGAATTATCCAATCGCCCGCGCTTGCTCGCATCACCCCTTCTAAGGTCTCTATTAGATATTCTCCGGTATTGCCATCACTACCGTATCCATATTTTCCGCATGACACGAACGAGTCTATTTCAAGCTGGTTCAATCCAGTCCACTGCACAGCTTCAATCACAACTGGCTTCTTACGAAACTTCATACGCGCTCCTTTAAATGCTTATCTAGCATCTTTTTATCTTCTTCATCCAGTAGTATAACTCCTCTATCCTCATGTACTATAAACGTCTTATCACATCTTTTACAAGATATTAACGCTCTTGCGGTTGCAATCCAGGTCATCTCGAAGTTACAAGTATATTCGAATAGGTCGTTGAACCACTCAACTCGACGACCATCGAGTATCTTATTACGAATAATAGTTGCCGGGGCGGTAGGGTCTTTAGTCATGATATGCTAGGGTACGGAACCACCCCGGCTACCCGGCCGAGTGTAGCCAGCCCACGTAATGCAGGTGGCAGACCGGGTATAATCACTTAAGAGCCTCTTGTAATACAGTCTTAACTTCAACTACTAGGTATAATAAGGTGCTGTGCCATCCCGGGTCAGCTGTATCGAGCGTCCTAGCTTGAATGATAGCGTCTTTAGGGTCCATGCCCCTAAATATACCCCACTCAGCGTTAACAGCACCACCGGCATGAGCATAGACGATGAGATATTTCTTCATTTTCTAATCTCTCCCATAAGGATGTTCTTTTACCCAAACTTCATTGTACTTTTCTGCAGCTTCAGTACAATTTGGGCATACACCTTTCCCATCATGCCATGAAGTCATAATACTTATACCATCTTTCCACTCATGACCACCAAACATCTTACCACATAATGGACAGGGCAACCAGAAATAATTATGTGTAAAAGCATACAGCTTATGTACCCATCTTGGTAACTTCAGATTCGTACACATAATCTTTCTGGAGGTAATGACTCCACTACTTCTATCGAGATACTTCTTCATTAACTACCTATATATACGTAGAACATCTTAGTCTTAGGTATCCATACAAACCCTTCGATAACAAGGTCATCTATGCTATGACCCCATATTCCCCAAGGGTTCTTATCGCCGACGCTAATCGAGTTATCACGGAAAGTTGCCTTCCATTTCTTTGGAGACACCTCGCCGATTTTCTTCATTACTGTAGTAGCATATATTTTCTTATAAGCCTGAGCGACTAGCCAGCAGAGTTCACCAATTTGGATAGTTCTAAACATACGATTATACATTTTAGCCGGAATGATGCCTACATATTTCTTACCAGAGGATAATCTAAGACGAACTTAATAGGACCTCTTGATGGTACTGGTATATCAGGCATATTAGAGTTGAACCGTAAATCAGATACTCGTATATGACCACGACGCTCTTTAGTCTTAATTCCATAAGAGCATCTGACTAAATTACCAGCGCTCTTTCTATTTATTCTAAGTAGGGTACTTACGGGTACATCGACGCGGACTTCATAACCCTTAGCTACGTATACGTTACGGTGGACATTACGTCCTATCGACTTAGACATCACTGCTCCTTTTACTAGCCTTTGGCAACTTATCTTTATTGTCGTGTATAACCCTTGAAACTCTAACTGCAAGACCTGGTACGAACTGACCACGCATTTTTGCGGCTCTCTTCTGTAATTTAGTGAGTTTCCGTAAAACAATTGGACCTGCATCTTCTGGTTTTGTGCGCCAACCGAGCTTATCATGCTCATAATCCCTATATCTTTTAGCTAATTTAGGAACTAGTGCAAGGATACTTGGTGATAGTAAGTTTGGACATTTATCCAGTAATTCATCTATTGCGCCAAGAATTTCATAACAAGCGCCTTCATACTTCCATCTGGCGTCAAATGCAGATACGCCTTTAATTAGAGCTCTCTTAGTTACCATTAGCAGGTGAGTACGACCTTTATCATATATATCGTCTACGAGGTCTAGACTACCGTCGTTCTGACTAAATTTACAACCCCAAGAACCCATTATTTACCATATCCTTCCGCTCGCGCCTTATCGCGCAGAGCTCTTATAATTACCATCGAACAACTATCTGGGTGAGATTCGTAGCAACTCTTTCTTAGCGACGTATTACCAGCCAATAGACCGAAGTTATTCCTTATATCTGCTCCAAGCCCATGATGAAGTTGATATAACCCTCCACCTGATTTGTGGGCAATATCAACTAAATCGCTATCTGGTAACATATCATACAAGAAGTCTACGGCTTCTTTTAATGTCTTAGGCCAGTATACGTCTGATTTGGGCCACTGCTTTGTAGGGTGTTCACCAGACATATTAACGCTCCTCTAGTTAAGGCTCTTGGGGCCCTTGCGGTTCTTCTGGTTGAGGTTCCTCTGGTTCTGGTTCTTGTATTGACTCGTAGTACACATGTTCCTCTTCTTGTCTACGACGTGCGGCGGCGTGCGCTGATTCTTCCTCTTCCATCCGTCTTTCTTCTTCTCGTCGTTCTTCTCGCCGCCTTAAATCATCGTATGCCTCGCCAGCATACCGCTCGGAGTCCGTTCCATGCGCGCCATCAATCGCTGCTTCCCGACCCCATGCTGTTTCGTAGCTATAGATTGAGTGGCCGTCGCGTTCAATCTCCCGGCGGTATTCATCCGCAGCGCTGTAGCCTCGGCTGCTACGGATTTCCTCGTATATATCGCGGTAGGTAGTTCTCATACTATTTCCTATTCCTTCTCCGCGCCCTCTTAGTAATCTGCGCTAACCACTTTTCGTGGCGGTTGCGTCGGTGAACTTTGCCACCACTTACACTCCAAGTTAATGACGGCTGTTTGCCTTTAGTGTTGCTCATATCCTTCTCCTGGTAGTTCGGTGCCCTTATTCATTGCTTCTTCAAGAGCGACCTTTAGCGTCTTAATACCACAACCAACGTACTGCTGTCCATCCTTCCACCAAGCGAGTCGAGATATACCATCATAGAGACCTTGTCGATACACTCTCTCAATATCATCCATACATCTCCTTAGAACATACTCATCTGCTTGCCATCATCTTTCTTTCTTAGCGGGGGTCTAACTTCCGCCTTCTTAGGCGGCGTCACGATTGGCGGCGCTTGTGTTACTGTCGGTTTTTCGACCTGAACTACAATATCTAGTGGCACCGACAAATTCTCAGTAGCGACGCTAGCCGGTAAAAGTAACTCGCTCGGATAATCATCTTCTATAGTTAGTGACTCTAGTATCGGCCACTTCTCACCAATGGCATTCTCAACAGTCTTATACTCAACTGATAGCATATTTAGTAGTCCAGGACTAATATTCCTCATATGGTAAAAGAATACTGACCTACTACTTAGCCCTTGCTCAAAGATATACTTACAATAAGTACGCCATTCACTGTCGAGAACCTCAACTACTATAGAGTGCTGGAATCGTTCTTCTTTACGAGCTGTAAACTGTTCATCCTCTTTAAGGTATTTAGCTAGCGCCGACACAAACTCACCTGATGCAGCATGTTCTTTAACCGTGTCGCCGCAGCGGATAATATCAACTATCATATGCGGCGTACCTATAGTCTCGGACATTACGATATAACTACAAAAGGTTGCACTAGTACTTTATGATACTCTATTAACTTCGCTCTATAATTAGGACCTAACTTAGTTCGGTCCACCGATTCATCAGTACACCATCCATTAGATATAGCCTCATCGTAATCATTAGGATGACCGATATGCGTCTCATTTTTTACTAGATATACATCCTCAACATCTTCGAGACCATTCTCGGTATCGTCGGTTCTAACGGTGGCGTCTTGCGGCATCTCCTTTAGCAGATTAATTAGCTCATTTACTTTCATAGTGGTATATCGTCGCCTTCCTCAGTTATTGTATAGTCTATCTCTTGTTCTTTAGGCAGTTCAGCGCGCTTGTCGGCGGCTGCAGCAGCCTCCATCTCCCGAAGAATATCTATCAGCACAGGTGTTTTGGCGTATCCTTTATAGTTAGGTAACTTCTTGAAAAGTCGTAGCCGGGACATTTCCTTGAAGATACGAGCACCTTCACTTCTATCCCAACCCATTTGTTCTTCTATATCAGTTTTGGTGAAGGTCTTATTTTCTAACATCATATCTCTAAAGTGGCTTAGTTGCTCTGGTGGTATGAGTACTTTAAGCGAATATTTAGCTTCATCACGATTAACGTACTCCATACGTTGGCGCCTACGCTCACTTTTAGACCTCTCACTAAAACCACAGGTCGGTGTAGAGTATAATTCATCTAATATTTTACACACAGCTATGATATGCTTGCGCTCTACGGTGAGACTTCTACCTTTATCCTTGGTATTGAACAATCTAGCAGCAAGCGCGGCTGATAGTCGAGCCATTTTGTAACGTAAGTCCTCTATCTTTAGAAGTGGAATAGAGTCTGAGAACTTATCAGTTAGTATTTTAACCTGAACGTATACTTCATCTATAGCATCTTGAGTAAATGTAATCTCATCAGCATCGAGATTCCATACCCATCTAATCAATAGATTACATAGTTCAGTGGTGTATATATGAGGCGTACGTTCAGTTCTCTTGGAGTGGAATATATTAGGGTCTACATCATCGGTACCTAGTATAGCTACCAAGTCAAGTCGCCGTATATCTTCTCTTTCTCTATATACCTCAAATATAGATTCTATTCCATAGTCGTACTCCTTCATAGCGCGCTTAGGACCAGCTATGTAGATAATACGAACTCGGCAAGGTAGCGAAGCTTTACCAGCACCAGCTACATTAAGAACACCATCAAGCCTCATCTGAGTTAGTTCTTTTCGGTCGTCTTCAGGTAATTCCCTAAACTCGTCAAGCCACACCAACCCTCTATCGTTGAGAGGTAAGATGCCAGCGACGACTATCCACTTACCAACTGAAGGTTCTTGTATAGAGTACGTTAAGCCAGTCCGTCGTGTAGTCTCGCAAGAAGCAAAAGCACCCAACTGATAGTGAGTTGATAGAGTTCGAGCCATCTGAGTTTTACCAGTATCAGTATCACCATAAATAAGTAGTTCAGTCCAACCACGTCTTACGAAGTCCTTTTGGTCTGCGAAAAAGAACGACACCACGGAATGATAAACTAAGTCAATAGCGTAACCAAGTAGACGACGACCATAGATGCGAGCGACATTATTCTCTAAGTCATTCCATATCTCATTTATCTTATCGAGTGGGTCACCATCCGTCTGGAAGATTTTTAGTTTATCGTACGCATCATCTGGTAAAGATTCTTGCCACGTCAGTGCCTTCGTTTTCATAGAGTTAAGCAATAACATAGCGTACTGTTGCTTTGGGTCTGGGTAGAGGTACCCAGTTACTTCATATGCTTCATTAACACTAACGTCATGGCCGACGAATTTGGCTAATACTAGTGCGTATGACCGTTCTTTACCTATCGTCTCTGGAGTGAACCGCATCATCGGTACTAAGTGAACCGTTCTAACGTTCTGCGATTCGATAATATCCATCCTATATAGACGGCACGGCTTATGGATTCGTGCCTTACGATAGAGGATGCTCTTTACATTGTCACTTGAGACATCTACCATACCAAGGATATCTGGGTCATTCGGAGAAATCCTTAGTTCCATATTATAGTTATGCTTTAGTAGACCGCAGCTTTGGCAAGGACTATCTTTAACTTGGCGCTCAGGTGGGCTGCAGTGAAATTTTACAACCGCAGGTATAAGATGAGGAGAGTAATCCATACCAGCGACAAGTCCCTCAGTTTTAATGGGCATACCTTCATAGCAAGCCCTCGTGCTATCTTCAAGCTTTATTTCGCGGGGCTCAGCTACTTCGCCATACTCGTTATACTTACATTGGTCACGTGTGCAGTTGATTGGTTTATCCAAATTACCAAGAGAGCGGACATACGAACATGCAAAGTTGTATTTATTGCCCCCAACCTTATCATACACTGAGCTGACGACTGACTTTACATTGGCAAGCCTGCTACGAGCGTCCGCTGAAGTCATATCATTAGGTATTTTTACTATCCAGTCAGACAGAAATGCTATAGCCTCATCGGCGGACATCCCCTTAGCCTTACAATAAGTAGCTAACACTATTGTCGCTTTATTTCGTGTACCAGCTATCTTTAGACTATTATCTAAAATATCTTGCACGCACGACGGGATATCTGCAAATGTAGGCGAACGCTTAGGTCGAAGTGTCCAAGCAGCCTGATAGTTTTGGTACTCATCAGCCCATTGTTTCCACCACCAAGCGAATTCTGGTTGAATAGGTTGACCATCTGTCATATCTCGATGAAGAACTGTCCTAGGATTCTTAGCCAGTTCTCGAATATCAGCCTCGTTCATAGACCGTAGTTCGCTGATAGCCAGTTCAATTTTATAGGAGCGAGTAGATAGTTTAGTATTAACTGTATTAGGTAGTCGCCACATTCTTGGTACGCTGTAGATAGTATTGTCGAAGCAAGATAGTTTACATATAGCGGCGACACTCTGACAGCAGAGCTTAAGAGTATATGTAAGGCTGCTCGAAGGAGCTATACCAAATACTTCTGGCTCTACGTATACGTGGAAACCACGGCTACCGGAGAAGAAGCAGCTTAGGTAGCTATGTGGAATACCTAGATTAATGAAAAAATCTAATACTTTTATAGCGTCTTGCTTACTACTTTCGAGGTTGTCACTATCAAAGTCGAAGAACGGCCCACAGTAGTGGTCCTCATCTGCTTTTCGTGTACTCAGTCTAAATCTCTGAACGGATTGGAATACGTCCTGATTATGGAGCTTAGCGACCATTGCAGGCATATCAGACTCTATTACACGTCTCCATTTGTAGAACTTTTTCTCAATATCACCTTTATCGGTCTCAACTTCAAATTTACTCGTATAATCAACATATTGATATACTTCTCGCAGCAAGAAGACCTCCGCTAGGCTTAAAGATTAGCGAAAGTCTTACGATATCTCCTTATTACCACTAGTGTCACCACCACAGCGCCGACTATCCAATGAATCAAATGCAGACATTGGAGGTAGTTGGTTACTATCTTTAACTATATCACTAGTGGGCAGTACACTTCTAACTGATTGTGTATCGGCTACATTGCCCTCGACTAAGTCTCTTATCTTAGTAATACTCCGGCTCATGTCGACCTTTCTCATCAGTAGTTTAAAAATAGCTTCGTCGACCGTACCCGATACAACAAGGTCAATAATAGTTACTTTCTCAGCCGTCGCGCCTGGTCTATGTACCCTATCTTCTGATTGCAGCCGCGTTTCAACTCGGTAGTTATTCGTGAAGTAGATTACATTACTACATGGTGTTAGGTTAATACCGTAACCACCAACTTCTTGATTAGCTATCAGTATTAGTATTTTGCCAGCTCGAAAGTCTTTTTCTATGGTCTCTCTAACAACCATATCTGTATCACCATACAACGTCTGGACGACAGAGTTTGGTACAGTCTTGGATATAGCTTCGAACAATCTCTTTATAGCGTAACGACAAGGACACCATATTACAACTTGCTTACCATACAATTCATCTTGTAGCAACTCACATACATACTCTATCTTAGAGTTAGCTAAATCTATCGTCTTACCTTCAGTAGATATTACAAAACCGTTGACTATCTCGTGCAGCTTGATAATTTCAGTGAGTACCGTAGAACCTTTTACTTCTTGGTCACCAAATTTAAGTAGTAAGTCCTTTTTAAACTGCTCGTAGATGCCGCGAGTATAGTCGTTCATAGGAACGTCTGTCTTGATATAAACCTTAGGAGGGAGGTCAAGACAATCCTCCTTATGCTCAATAGAACCTAAAGCGTATACAGCGGACCTTATCTTTTCTTCAGTCTCTTTATAAGGAATCCATATATGCTTATCTCTATCAACAGCTCGGAAATACAGCCTTCTGAAGTAAAAGTACTTATCAGTAAACGTAGCACCTCTATCTAATAAATAAGCTTGAGTCCATACGTCAAGCAATGTATTAGTTATCGGCGTGCCTGTAAGCAGAGCTATATGTCTAGTCTTATCTGCTAATAGACACGCTGTCTTGGACCTGCGAGCTCCATAACGCTTAACTTTCGTAGATTCATCGAATACGAGCATCGTCTTATCGTCAACAAACTCTATGATATAGTCGTCTGTATAAGTTAGCGTTTCGTAGTTAGTAACGTATATATGGCGGGGTCTACCAAAAGCGAACTTCTTTGAAGTCGTATTACCTGTAGCTGTGATAAAAGTAAGGTGAGGTACAAATAACTCTATCTCTTCTCTCCAGTGAGGCACGACAGCTAACGGCGTAATCACCAATACTTTATTAATAACTCCGTTCTTCAAACGATGGTCGGCTATCTCAAGTACGGGCTTAGTTTTCCCGGTGCCCATATCCCACCATAGAGCGAAAGATGGAACGTCTTTAAAGCGCTCCAGCGCACGCTCTTGGTGGGCGAAACTTTTAAGCATCTACACTATAGTCCTATCAACGAGCATTCCGGCGCAGGCACCCAGAAACGCCCAGAATACTCTAGCTAGTAAACCGATAGGATTAATTATGGTGTGAGAACCACCTATATTTAATCCTACAAATAATACTAGTGCATCTGAGAAGAGAGATATAATTATGAGTATTGCGTATACGTACGCCTTTGTTTGCGAGAAATTAATATATATGTTGAATAGTTCTTCCATAATTATTTCTTATATTAGAGTAGGCGCGTGGTCGGTATCGCACCGACTTGGCGTCGTGAACTACAGAGGTTAGGGATTCCCACGCCCCGCGGGACTTATCTAGAATTACCACGGTTCTCCCATTCGTGTCACGCCAACGTGGTTCTACTGCGCATCCTGTTGCGCTACACGCGCCTACGTTATTGCTCACCTAGGTATACTTTCATCTTCGGTAAAGATTTTCCTCAGCTCGGCCATCAGCGAAGACTCTACCGTAGAAATTGGAGGTAACCTAGTAAGCATTTTCACCATCGCGGTAATGACGCGTCCACGTTCGATTCCTATGTCCCTACAGAACATTTTAAGTCGTTCCCATGCGACGTCGTCAACGTCAATGTATCTTCGCTTAGTCATATAATAGTGGAGTCTCCTTTCTGTGCCGGATGATACGAGCCGCTAACGCGGCATCATACCGAGCTCGGAGGCTGTGGTACGTACGTGCAGCATCCTCCAACTCAGTTCGAAGTTTTTCTATATCCGCCAGCGTAGTAGGGTAAATACACCATTCTCCCGTGCGTCTTATTTTTGTATGCACTGCCATTGAACTCCTCGCTAATCCACCTACTTTATGCAGGTATATCGTCGTGCTCAGGTCCAGCGATAGTCTCGGGCTCACCTTCAGTCTCGTGTTCGACCTCTTTGACTAACTCAGATGCGCCTTCTGCTCTACGGTTCAGAGCTGGTACGACTTCACTCTTTAAACCATCAAGAACCGATACATCTCCATCGAATATACCTTCGATAGTGAACTGGGCGACTGTTACAGGAAATGCCCCCTTCTGAGTGGACTTGGTGGTCATCTTAATAACAGCTCTATCGTAGGGTATACCATGGTAGAGTAGCTTACCAAGTAGCACCTGGAATTCCCGGAACGACGTCGGTGGTATACTGAACAGAATCGGCATACTCTTACTCTCGAGAAGGATAAAAGTACGGATAGAGTTTTTGCACTTTTTACCTCTACCCTCATCCGCGGACCCGAAAGCGTTATTAGGGCACTTCGGGCAAGTCTCGCATTTCTTATCAACAGAGGCTGCATCGGGGGTAATTGCATCCCAGGACCAACACTCAGGGATAAGATTGCCCATTTCTCCCTTTTTCAAGAGAACGTTACTTGGTTGGTAGTAAAGGATGACAAATCTCATTTCCTTTACTATATCATCGGCGATATTTATACCCTCGACACCAGCGGCGAGCAATTTTGCTCTCGGCGCCAGCGCATCCCGCGCCATCGCCCGGAACTTATCTTTTTCTTCTTCAGTCAGCGGGGCGACGCCCGCGTCGCTCAGCTTTACCATCTTTGTACTCATTACGTATTACCTCTTTGTTTTAGCGGATATATCGTCTGGCATAACTATTGGCGTCCATTTAATTGGTGCGCCAAACGCCTTCTCGAGTTCAAATAGGTCTGTGTATTCCACTATTTCACATGAGAATAAGCTCTTTTCAATTACGCGCTTACTAATGAAAAGAGCAACATTCACTATGTCTGTTCTTATAGAACCACGGACCCAGGCGCAACCAGTGAAATTATCGAAGAAATCTGTTCTCCAAACTACTACTGCTGTTCTAGGTTTTGGCATTTCGCGCTTCTCCATAATGTGCTACCTCGAGGCTCTCTTAGCTATTTTAGTTTTGTAGAAAACGCCCAAACTTCTTGGTACTTCTTTGTCAGAGTCAAGTCTATCTCTCACAAATTTACCTAGCGTCTGAGCATTTACTGTCTCTCTATACAATACTCTCCGAATAGTTACTGCCGGCGTTACTTCTG
>Ga0315291_10001906_pt1 | contig 27610 bp, 26 predicted proteins | sample YL17G12_20_MG_FD_203070 | JGI IMG/M metagenome (GOLD analysis project Ga0315291, IMG submission 203070) | Sediment microbial communities from Yellowstone Lake, YNP, Wyoming, USA - YL17G12_20 | ecosystem: Environmental > Aquatic > Freshwater > Lake > Sediment | place: USA: Wyoming | collected...
AGAAGCTATAGTCCAGATCGGCTGACTTGCAGATGAACTGGGGAGGAATCTCCGTCTTCGAAAAGATATTGCCGATCACCCACGGTATCGCGTAGAGGCCCACGAATACGGGCATGATGTTCTGAAAAGCGTACGTGATCGAAACCATCGGCTTCTCGAGGATGATGATCCCGAGAATGCCTGAGAGGAAGAACGTCACGAGGCCCGCGGCCAGATTTTTCCAGCCGTCGATAAATCTCCCCAGGCCGGTCTTCTGTCGCCCGCTCCCCTTGGGCCATTCGCTCATGAGCATGTAGGTGATAATGAGTCCCATCAGCCAGAAATTGTGGGGGCGCGCAATCTGCCTCAGTTTGGGCAGCGTCCGGAAGAAGATCGGAGAGGCGAGGAACATGCCGACGATGCCCGCGAGCGCGCCGATGCCGGTCAATGCCGCAGCCTCATAGCCCCTTCCCTGCATCATGTACTTCTGCCCGGGAAGAACCACGAAGATAGCGCTCTCATCGGGTGCTCCGAGGAAGAGCGCCGGGGCGGTGTTGAGCATCGTCCATCCCACCACCATCGCCATCATGAATATGGCGACGTAGTCGAGCGGTATGAGTGTGCTCGTACCGGCCCCCATGGTCAGGATGATTATGAGGCCGGCCACGTTATAGATGTGGAGGGCGGGCATGAGGGAGATGATGGAGGAGACGAGGGTGCCAAGCACTGTATAATATATGACAAGACCGGTGTCCATGAGATCACTCGGTGAGTGTGGTTTCTTCGACGCGGCCGGAGGCCCTCGGGACCACCTGGAGCTTGCCCTCGTACTCGCCCACGTGCCCCCTGACCTTGAGGAACTTCCCCTCTGCGAGCGTGACCCCCGGGGCTACGACGCGGCCGCGGGTCGAGTCCCAGACCACCACGTCAATGGAGCCGGTGGGGTCGGTGAGCTTGAGTTTCGTGCCCTTCCCGATATTCGCGACCCCCGTAGCCTTCCCGAGGACCACAACCTCTTTGCCCTTCATCTCCGGGGTGACGTCGCCGATTCCGGTCGTCGCTGCCTCGAGCGGCTTGACCTGCGTGCGCTCGACCTTCACCTTCTCGGGAACATTGATGAGGAGCGCGACGCGGTCCTCGGTGAACTGGATCTGTCCCTCCACGGAGACGCGGTCGCCGGGTTCGGGCACGCGCCCCATCTTAACGAGGTCTTTCCCCGTGTCGGGATATGCCCGGACCCTCAGTGTCCCCGTCCCGTCGTCCACCACGAAGGTCATCCCCCCGTCGTCATAGGTGTTTGTCCTCGTGTTCTCTCCCTCGACCCTGACGCAGGCGAATGAGTGCATCGGCTGGATGTCGGAAATCTTTATGAGGGGGGCATTGATGCCGCGCGCGGCGAGCCAGATGAGAAACACCCCGCCAAAGGCGACGACGATGGCAAAAAATCTGAAAAACCGGATGCTGATCCTTCGCTTATGCTCCGATCCGCAGTACGGGCACCGGGTGTACGCGCCGACGAACTTCCCGCAGCTCGGGCATATGGTCTCTTCAGGAAAATCGGGGATAGTGGTTGTGGACGCTGTCTGTTCTTTCATTGCCGGAGACGGTGTGCCAGATGCGCGCATATGATCGTGTGCACGTCATCTGTGCGGCTACATTATCATTCATTGCGGGAAAAAAGACAATAAAATTCTTGCCATAAAAGTAATGGGTCAGTCTTGGGTGATACTCAGTAAGAGTGTCATCCCCGTCCCGCTAAGCGGGAGGGATCCAGCATAAAACCTGGACTCCCGCTGCAGTTTATCCCGAGCGTAGCCTCGGGACGGGAGTGACAGATATGACAGTTTGCCACCCATAAGTAACCCATTACCCATAAAATTCTTGCCGGCGGCGCGGGGAGGAAATGTTACAATGATGCACAGGGAAGGAACAGAAATAGGGAGGACGGCGATGAAGAGGATAGTGATTGTGCTGACGGGCCTGCTGCTTGCCGCCGCCTGCTTCGCCCAGGAGACAGTTCGGTCAGCACGGGGGGGGGAGCGGATGATGGTGACGCTCCCGCAGGGCCTCCAGATGGAGATCGAGCTCGAAAACACGCTCGATTCGCGGACGACGCAGGTGGGAGAACCGGTACACGCGCGGCTCGTGCTGCCGCTCGTTTCGGGAGAGAGGGTGGTGGTACCGGAGGGAGCCATGCTCTCCGGCAAGGTCACCGAGGTTACCGCACCCCAGATGGGGGTGATGAAGGCGAAAATGAAGTTCATCTTCACCAGCATGAAGACCCGATCCGGAACGATCCCGATCGAGGCCTCGGCTCACCTCGACCCGTCCGCGCTGGCCATGAAGGGGGGGAAGGCGGCGGGGACCATGGTGGCGAAAGATGTAGCCAAGAGGGCCATTCCCGTCCTCGGGACGGTCTTCCTCATCCAGGATGTTGCGAACGCCGCCAAGTTCGTCACCGAGGATAAGAACATTACGATCCCGGCGGGAACGAGGATGAAGGTCACGCTCGACAAGGATGTTCAGTTCCCGGTCGGGCGTGCAGGACGATAAGTCAAAAGGAAAAAGTAAAAAGGCAAAACCACAACTAACCTGATATATTCGTCAACCGCCGATATTGTGACTACGCACCTTCAACGGCTTCGATCCACGAATTGCACGGATTACACTGATTAAAAAAACTCTTAAAGTTTCTTGAGGTAGAATCCGTGAAAATCAGTGAAATCCGTGGATATAGCTTTTTATTAAAATCCGCTCAAACCGGAGAATCTGCGGTTGCTTATCTTTTGTTCATGTGATTTGCTTGCGGGCGTTTTGCCTTTTGCGTTTTGACTTTTGCCTTTTTACCGCTCCCCCTTCAACACCACGAGCTCGGGGGCGATCTTGAGCAGCAGTTTTTTACAGCACGCCCTGATATCCTCCACATTGGTGTAGCTGAGCACCTCGTCTGCGAGCGCGCGCGCCTCGGCGAGGTGTACCGAGCGTATCACTTTTTTTATCTCCGGAATGGAGACCATGCTCACGCTGAACTCGTCCAGTCCCATGCCCATGAGGATGAGGGCGAGGGACGGTTCTCCTGCCATCTCACCGCACATTCCCACCCAGATGTTCTCACTGTGGCCGGCGGCGATGATCTGTTTGATGAGCCTGAGGATTGCGGGGTGTCGGGGTTCGTAGAGGTACGCGATCTTCTCGTTCACGCGATCTACCGCGAGCAAGTACTGGATGAGATCATTCGTGCCGATACTGAAGAAATCCACGTGTTTGGCAATGATGTCAGCGGTGAGCGCCGCTGAGGGAATCTCGATCATCGCCCCCACCTCTATCTCCCTGTCGAACTCCTTGCCGCGCTTCCTCAGCTCGTTCTTGGCCTCCTCGAGAGTCTCCCTGGCGCGGAGCACCTCCTCGACGCCGGAGATCATGGGGAACATTACCTTGACGTCCCCCAGGCTCGAGGCCCTCAAGATCGCCCTGAGCTGCGTCTTGAAGATGTCGGTTCTCTCCAGACAGAAGCGGATCCCACGCCAGCCGAGGAACGGATTCATCTCCCGCGGGACCTGCAGGTCGGAGAGGAACTTGTCGCCCCCGATATCGAGGGTGCGGATGATCGTGGAGTAGGGGCGCACGCGCTCGGCGACCGTCCTGTACGCCTTGTACTGTTCCTCCTCGGTGGGGAGATCCTTGCGGTTCATGAAGAAAAATTCTGTCCGGTAGAGGCCGACCCCCTCCGCGCCGTGCTCGAGGGCGGGAGCGACGTCTTCGGGCAGCTCGATATTGGCGGCGAGCGCGACGCGGTATCCATCGAGTGTTTCCGCGGGGAGGTTCTTGAGGCCGGTCAGCCGCTCCTCGAAGAGCCGAATCCTGTTCTTCAGCTGCGTGTACTTCTGGAGTGTCTGCTTCGAGGGGGAGGTGATGACCATCCCGCCGGTCCCGTCGACAATGAGTGTCTCTCCGGATTTAACCTTCTGGCTGAGATCATGGAGCCCGAGGACCGCGGGGACCTTGAGCGATCGGGCCATGATGGCGGTGTGCGAGGTCATCGCACCGATGTCGGTAACGAAGCTGATCACCTTGTCCTTGTGCATGAGGGCCGTGTCGGAGGGGGAGAGGTCGTAGGCGACGATGATCACCTCTTCCCTGAGCCTGCTCACATCCTCGCGCTTCTTGCCGAGCAGGTTGTGGAGGACCCTGCGGGTGACGTCCCGGATATCGCTCGCGCGTTCCTTGAGGTAGTCGTCCTCGATCTGAGAAAAGATATCGGCATATTTCTTGCCCACCTGCTGGAATATATATTCAATGTTGTAACGCTCGCGCTCTATCTTCTTGATCACGTCCTCGATCAGTGAGCGGTCCTCGAGGACGAGGAGGTGCGCGTTGAAGATTTCAGCGTGCTCGGTTCCCAGCCGCTCGGATAGCATGCTCTGGATGCTGAGAATCTCTTTCCTGGTGCGGATCAGTGCGTCTTCGAAGCGGGCGATCTCCGTGGGGACCTGCGCTGCGTCGATGTGCCGCTTGGTGACCAGCACCTCTTCGCTGTCGAAGATAAAGGCCTTCCCGATGGCAACCCCCGGCGATACACCGATGCCGTGGTAGGTATTTTGCGTGAACCTGGTACGCCGTATATTTTTTGCGGGCATCTCACCCTTCCCCAAATTTCCCCTTCACCAGCTCCTCGAGGGCCCTCACCGCCTCTTCTGCGTCTGCTCCCCTGGCGGTGACGGTGATCTTCAACCCCTTTCCGGCGGCGAGCATCATAATCCCCATGATGCTCTTTCCGTGGACCTTCTCGTTGCCCCTCTCGACGGTGATGTCCGAGGTGAACTTATTGGCGAGCTGCACGAACAGGGCCGCGGGCCTGGCATGGAGGCCAAGCCTGTTCGTAATCGTGAGCTCTTTCTTCACTGTGGTATCGGCCATGGGGCCCTGCTACCTCTCACGGGCGATTTGAATCAGCCTGATGATGATGTCCGCGAGCCGCTCAGGATCGTGCCTGACGTAATCGCGTGCGCTGATGACATCTTCGACAATGACCCGGTACGGCTTATGGCGCATTTCTTTGAGGTCAGGAACGACGGGCTCGGCATGCTCGGCCTGATACTTTTTAAGCAGCGCGGACGGCACCCTGCCGTTATTGCACACCACGTAGTCGACGATGGTGGCGCCGGCGTGAGTGAGCAACGCCTCAACGTGCTGCGAGGCGGTGTACCCCTTCGTTTCTCCCGCCTGCGTCATCACATTGCAGACGTATATCTTCACTGCGGGGGAGGCGGCGAGCGCTGCGGAGAGCCCCTCCACGAGGAGGTTGGGGATGATGCTCGTATAGAGGCTCCCGGGGCCCAGGACAATCGCGTCGCTCTCTCTGATCGCCTGGAGCGCCGTTTCCGTCGGGCGGCTCCCGCGTGGCTCGAGGGCGACCTCCACCACCGCGCGCGCGCTCTTCGTGATCATTTCTTCCCCGCGGGTGACCGTGCCATCCGTGTGCCGGGCAACCAGTGACACGTCGCGCAACGTGCACGGTACCACCCGTCCGCTGATGGCAAGGACCTTGCTCGAAGCCTCCACCGCTTTTTCAAAGTCGCCGGTCACTTTTGTCATGGCCATGATGAAGAGATTGCCGAAGCTGTGACCACCGAGCTCGGTGCGGTCGTCAAATCGGTATTGGAAGAGCTGGCTCATGAGCGGTTCCGCATCCGCAAGTGAGACGAGGCAGTTGCGGATATCCCCCGGCGGGGGAAGGTTGAAGTCCCGCCTCAGCCGGCCGGAGCTGCCGCCGTCATCCGCCACCGTGACAATCGCGGTCAGGTTGCTCGAGTAACTCTTGAGACCCTGGAGGAGGACGGAGAGACCGGTTCCGCCGCCGATGGCCGCGATCCGTGGCCCCTTGCGTAACTGCGTTTTCTTGAAGAGGATATCCACGAACTTGGTTTCTCCCCGCGGCAAAAATACATTCAACAGGGACCGGGAGAGTTTCGCGAGTGCATAGAATTCGAATCCCACGCCGCCGATGAGCAGCGCCGCTCCGAGCGAGCGAAGCGCCAGCGATCCTCCTGACACCAGCAGCACGTGGAGCCCGACGCCGAAAATGAGCAGCCCCCCCACGCACGCAAACCACCATCGCTTGACACCCATCCCCGGATAAAACCATTTGAGGATTCTCATTGGTGACGAGGTTGAGCGTTCAGGGTTGAGCGTTGAGGGCTCAACTTGAGCCTCGTAACACTCGACTCTCAACAATCAACTTTTATTCCTTTTTCATTACGTCGATGAGATCCCTGTCGAGGGCCTTGGCGGCGTGCTTTCCCATCTTCTTGAGGCGCTGATTGAGCGCGGCAGCCTCAAGCAGCAGGACAATGTCCCTCCCCGGCCTCACGGGAATGATGAGGTGGGGGAGGCTCTGCCCGAGGATCTCGATATTTCTGTCCTCCAGCCCCAGGCGCTCGTATTCCTTGTTGCTGTCCCACTCCTCAAGGGTGACCGCCAGCTCCGCCTCCTGTGAGTCCTTTATGCATGTTGCGCCGTAGAGATCCTGAACGTTGATAATGCCGAGGCCGCGAATCTCCATGTGGTGCTTGACGATGTCAGCGCCGGTTCCGATGAGATACTTTCCCTCGCGCAATCGTATCTTGACCACGTCGTCAGCGATGAGGCGGTGCCCCCGCTTGATGAGCCCGAGGGCGCACTCACTCTTCCCCACGCCGCTCTTCCCGCAGATGAGGATGCCCACGCCGAACACCTCGAGCAGATCGGCGCTCATGGAGGTTGAGGGCGAAAACTCATCCTCCAGAAAAATGGTCGCCTTGTTGATCAGCGACATCGTGACCATAGGGCTTCTGAAGAGAGGGACCCGTTGCCTCTCCGCCTCCTCAGGCAGCTCGGTGGGGGGGCGGTAGTTCCTCGCAACGATCACACAGGGGATCCGGCGCGTGAGCAATTCCCGTATCCTCTGGCGGCGCAGCGTCGCATCCATGCTGTGAAGATAGTTGATTTCAACCATCCCCAGCACCTGCGGCCTCCGTGACGCGAAATAGTCAAAGTAGCCAGCGAGGGCGAGGCCGGGGCGGTTGAGCTCGGGCACCATAATGCGGCGCTTGAGCCCTTTCCCTCCGGCGACGAGCCTGAGTTTGAGCTTGTCCTTCGTGAGCTGATAGAATTCCTCAACCTTTATGCCTCGCATGAGGCCTCCTTGTCCGCGGGAGGGAGCCGCCTCGAGATGCCTGGATCGACATTCCGTGCCATCACTCCAGAGCGCGCAGCCATGCAGGAAATGCGTCCTCGCCCTCGATCTACGTCGCCGGCTCTATGAGCGCGTAGGTGCCGTTGACCTGCTGGTAAACAACACTCGCATTTTCCGCCACCGTGCTCATAAAAAAGCGGTACTTCTCTCCCGCAGCCAGCATTGACGCAAGCGCCTCTTCAGGTGTGGCCCAGGCGATGTCGGAGTCCTCTTTCCTGAGAGGGCGCGGTTGTGCATCGGGCATGATCGAGTCCTCGCTGAATACTCGCAACTGGAATGTGGCCTGCTGACCCGGACCCTTGATCTTTTTGGGGACGAGGTGGCCGATCTCGTGTTCGCCTCGTCGGTAGAGCAGGTTTATCTCTTCGGTCTCCGCGTTGAGGAAGATAAAGAAGAGGTGGCGCTCAACCTTCATCTGCAAGAAGGCTTCGCTCAGGTACATCGGCTTCATGGGGAAGCGATGTGCGATGTAGGGCGCCTCGCGTTCAGCGGTCTCCTCTCGTGGCAGGGCTCCCTGCGCGCGCCCCGGGGGCGGTTGGTGCTTCCGGAGGTGGCGCTCCTTGTAGCGGAGGAGTTGTCGATCGAGCTTTGCCAGGGCACGGTCAAGCGATGCGTACATGTCAGCAGTCTCTTCCTGACAGAAGAGTTCGAGGTTCTTTCCCCTCACCGAGAGCTCCACGCGGTGGCGGTATTTCTGTACGTCCATGATCACGTGTATCTCATTGATATGGGGACGGTCGTGCATGATACGGCTCAGCTTCTCTCGCGCGTAGTTCTTCATTGGCTCCGTGACGTCCACGTGGCGCCCCGTGACGATCAGTTGCATGGTGTTCTCCCGGGCCGTGTGTCCTGAATTTTGAACTTTGAACTATAACTTAGTAACGAGCAACTAGTAACGAGCAACTGTAGTAATCACATCTCAAAGCGTTCTCCAAGGTAGAATCGGCGCGCCTCGGGGTCATTGATGAGGAACTCGGATGTCCCCTGGGTGAGGACCTTGCCCTCGTAGATCAGGTATGAGCGGTCCGTTATGGTGAGCGTCTCCCTCACGCTGTGGTCGGTGAGGAGGATGCCGAGTCCCTTCGACCTGAGATTCGCGATGATCTGCTGCACGTCAAATACCGCAATCGGGTCCACTCCCGAGAACGGTTCATCGAGGAGCATGAACGAGGGGGAGGTCACAAGCGCACGGCTGATCTCGAGCCTCCTCCGCTCCCCGCCGGAAAGGGTATACGCTTTCTGCGTGGCGAGGTGGGCGATCCCCAGCTCGTTGAGCAGCTCATTGAGCCTGGTTTTCCGCTGGGCGTGGGAGAGTGGCAGCGTCTCAAGGATCGCCATTATATTCTGCTCCACGGTGAGCTTCCTGAAGATTGATGATTCCTGAGAGAGATAGCTCATGCCCATACGTGCCCTCTGGCAGGTGGGGAGGCTGGTGATATCTTTCTCCTGAAAAAAGACCGTTCCTGAATTGGGCCTGACGAGCCCGACGATCATATAGAAGGTGGTCGTTTTCCCCGCGCCATTGGGTCCCAGCAGGCCGACAATTTCTCCCCTGTTGACCGTGATATTGACCCCGTTGACCACCGCCCTGCCGCCGTAGATCTTCACGAGGTTGTCTGTCCGCGTGAGTACCTTTCCGTTATTCTCGTACATGGTTGTTCCTTCCATGGCGGTTGTCCTCGCGCCTTCCATACCCTTCATGGCACTTCCTCCAGTTCTCCCGGGCTCCTGTCAGAGTAGAAGGTGAGGCGGGCCGTGGGTTCAAAGATGGTCTTCTCACTGTCCTTGAAAATGGTGATTTTATCCGCGGTGTAGGTGTTTCGTCCCTCCGTGATGGAGGGTGTTCCCGTCAATACGATTCTCCCGTCAGATGAGGTATATACGGCCTTGCGGCTCTGAGAGCGCTTCTTGTGAGCGCGGGTGATCACCTTCTTGCCCGTGGCGATAAGCTCTTTGATCTCCCGCGTGTTCCGGTCAAAGTGGACGACCATGTTATCAGCCCACAGATCGCCGCTGGCGTCCTTGACGTGCACATTATCTATGAATTCAGCGGTATTCTTATCGTAATCCAGGTATGCGCGGTTGGAGGTTACCACCGTGGGCTGCGGTTTTCGCGCCGACACGACCGGTGTCAGGGCAGGCGGGTGGCCAGATGAGGGTCCCTGAACACCCTTCTCCCCTGTCGCTCCAGGTGCGCAGATGAGCAGCAGCAGTGCGGCGATAATCGCACTCATCTGATGATCCCCTTTCCACCAGCCTGGCTATAGATCACTTTGACATCCTTCTTCAGCGCCGCCTTCCTCGCCGCCTGGTCCCACTCCATTCCCGTCCCCGTGGTGATGGAATTCTCTGTAACGATGGTGACGAACTCATCGGTTTTTACCTGCCTCGTCTCTTTGTTGATAATGGCCTTGGAAGTGGTGGCCACGACGTTCGTCCCATCCTCGGGGTAGTAGATCGCGTGGACGTTTTTAATCGCAATGTTCGTCGGGGTCAGGAATGTCGCCGCGCTCCCCTCAATTTTCCATTCAATCTTCCCGTTTTTTTTCGTCGAGTTGAAGACGAACCCCCCCTGTAGTTCTGATCCAGGACTCCCGGGGTGGGGGGTGGCATTTTCGGCATGCACCCGTGTCCCCAGGGCGAAGAGGATTCCCGATATGAGCATCCTAATCCCGGTACGCATTCACGGCATCCTTCCACCTGCCCTGAGCCTTGAGGACAAATTCAATAACCTCCCTCAGCGCACCCTCGCCGCCACCCCTCTTCGTGATGAGAGACGCTGCCCGCCGGACATCCTCAGCGGCGCGCGGTACGGCGACGGCGAGCCCTGCCTTCTCGAGGAGTGGAAGATCCGGGAGGTCGTCTCCGATATAGCATATCTCGTGCGGGCGCAGTTTAAACTCCCGCTGCAGTATACCAAATATCCTGCCCTTGTCAGAAACGCCCTGCCAGAGGCGGACAACGCCTGTCTCGCGGCTCCTCCTGAGCAGTGCCTGCGACGCGCGGGCCGAGATGAGGAGTACCTTGAGACCGGCCCGGCGTGCCAGCTCGACCGCGAGTCCATCGTGGACATGAAATCGTTTGAGCTCGGATTTCTTTGATCCGTAGAAGATGCCGCCATCGGTCAGGACGCCGTCCACGTCGGCGAGGATTGCCTTGACCCGTTGCGCCCGTCTAATAATGTCAGCCTTTTTCATAAACTCTTATGTTGTTTGTGAACCCCGTAACCGCCAGGAGATTTAGTGTGCTCCTTGTAGCTACAGCGGACCAGAAGCCGTGGTCAGCCGATCCCGATCAGATCCACGACATCGAGCATGCCGACCGGCATGCCCCTCGGATTCACCACGGGCAGCTCGTCAATCTTGCGCTTCTTCGGGTTCTCTCCCCGCATGACGCGGAGAGCCTCGACGGCGAGCCTGTCGGGGCTGATGGTGATGGGATTGTGGATCATAAATTCCCTGATCCGGTGCGTTGATACGTCCGTCTGTGTTTCAATCGCACGGCGGAGATCTCCATCGGTGAAGATACCCACCAGCTTCCCCCTGTGATTGACGACTGCGGCGGCTCCCGCGCGGGCATTGGTGATCGCCAGGAGCACCTCCTTTATGCGCATATCCTCCCTGACGATTGGATTGGCTCTGCCGGTACGCATCACATCCTTCACCGTGAGGAACGTGCGGCCCAATCTCCCCGCCGGATGGTAGAGTGCGAACTCCTCCGGTTTGAGTTTCTTCTTGTGAATCAGGGCGACGGCGAGCGCGTCTCCCATCGCGAGCATCGCGGTGGTGCTCGCGGTAGGCGCCAGCCCCAGGGGGCAGGCCTCGCGCTCGACTGCGACGTTGAGGACGATATCGCTGTGCGCGGCGAGTGTGGATCGGGGGGTGCCCGTCAGGCAGATCATAAATGCTCCGATCTTCTTCACCACGGGTATGAGCCTGAGCATCTCTTCGGTTTCGCCGCTGGAGGAGAGGGCAAGCACCACGTCGCTCCTGGTGACCATTCCCAGGTCCCCGTGCACCGCCTCGGCAGGGTGGAGGGAGAGCGAGGGGACGCCGATGCTCGCGAGCGTCGCCTGTATCTTGCGGCCGATGATCCCCGGCTTGCCCATCCCGCACACGATCACCCGGCCCGCGCACTCGTAGATCGCCTCGACCGCCCGGTCAAAGCTCCTGTTCAACTTTCTGCCGAGCGCGTGTATCGCTGCCGCCTCGATTTTAAAAACATCCTTCGCAATCCTGCGGTGTGCCGATGTGCTCATAGTCATCCTGCTTCATGGTTTCACCACGGAGAAACGGAGGGCACGGAGTAGATGAAAAAATTGAGCAACCATAACAGATATTACTACAGCATAATGGTTGTCCCTTCAATGTCTTCAGTGGTTCACAATCTCCGTGTTCTCCGTGCCTCCGTGGTAGATGGTTATAAATCGCCTCGTTTCACGATACGGTCAATTTCCACGCACTCCTTGAGCAATGCCGCGAGCTCTCCGAGCGCGATCTGGTTGGGGCCGTCGCATCGCGCGCTGTCCGGCTGCGGGTGGACCTCAAGGAAGAGGCCGTCACAGCCGGTTGCCACCGCGGCCCTGGCCAGAGAAGGTACAAGCTCCCTCTGGCCGCCGGTGCTTGTGCCGAGGCCCCCGGGGAGCTGGAGGCTGTGGGTCGCGTCGAAGATCACGGGGTATCCGTACCGGCGCATGAGGGGGAGGGCGCGCATATCGCTCACAAGATTATTATAGCCGAAACAGCTCCCCCGCTCGGTGAGCATGAGCCCTTTTCCACCGAACGCCTCGAACTTCCCTATGATGTTGGCGACATCCCAGGGAGCAAGGAATTGCCCCTTCTTCACGTTCACCACGCGGCCCGAGCGGCACACCGCCTCGAGCAGGTCTGTCTGTCTGCAGAGAAACGCGGGAACCTGGAGGACATCGGCAATCCCCGCCGCCCGCGCGACCTGGTCCACTGCGTGCACATCAACCAGCAGGGGAAGGCGGAGCTCCGCATTGACCCTGCGCAGTATCTCGACCCCCCGCTCCAGGCCCGGGCCGCGAAAGGCATCGTGTGAGCTCCTGTTGGCCTTGTCGTATGAGGTCTTGAATATGAGGGGAATCCCGACCGATCCGCAGATCTCCCTCAGGCCCTCACCTACGTCGCGCAGGAGCGTCTCGCTCTCGATCACACAGGGCCCTGCGATCAGCACGAGCGGAAGGTCCCCGCCGATTTTTACCCCCTGCACCTCGACAACTCTCGTTTTCATGCCAGCACCGTAATACTTGTTGAACCGCGGATTGAGCGGATTATGCGGATGAATAATCTTAACAATGAAATAATCCGCCACATCAGCATGATCCGCGGTTAACAACTCTTATTTTCTGCTAATAGCATCCTCACGCGCTCCAGGTCTTCCGGCGTATCAACGCCGATCGAATCGTACGGTGTCTCCAGGACACGGATGCTCACGCCGTGCTCCAGTATCCTGAGCTGCTCGAGCTTTTCCCGTCGCTCGAGCTCGGTCTGCGGCCAACGGGTGAAGCGGAGGAGGAACTCCTTGCGGTACGCATAGAGCCCGATATGCTTCATGAAACTCCCATTCCCGCGTGCGGCATCGCGCGTGTAGGGGATGCGCGCCCGGGAGAAGTAGAGCGCGTTGCCCTGAAGATCTCTCACCACCTTGACAATGTTGGGGTCATCGGCCTCATGGGCGCCGATCAGCGGCGTGGCCACGGTGGCCACGGCGAGCGATGGTTCTCCGACGAGGGCACTCACCACCGCATCGATCGTCTCGCCGTGGATCAGGGGCTCATCACCCTGGATGTTCACGACGATCGCGCAGTCAATGCCGGCCGCGGCCTCGGCGATCCGGTCGCTCCCCGACCGGTGCGCGGGCGACGTCAGTACCGCGCTCCCGCCGAAGCGGGTCACCGCGTCCACGATTCGTTGGTCATCGGTCGCCACGACAACCCGCTCGAGGCACCGGGCCGTTGCCGCCGATTCATGGACGAGCTGAATCAGCGGCCTCCCGGCGATTACCTCGAGGGCCTTTCCCGGGAGCCGGGAAGAGCCGTACCGCGCGGGGATTACACCGACCGCAGAAAGCATGCGTTTTCCCATTCGAGTTTAACCGCGGATTGAGCGCATTATGCGGATGAATAATCTTAACAATGAGACAATCCGCCACATCAGCATGATCCGCGGTTATTATTTCTTCCTTTTTTCTGGCCTGCCCAGAATCCATGAGACCGCCCCGGATAGGTCCCTGGCGACGTGGTCGGGCTGCCGTGATGCGGGGAGCTCCCTCAGGGTTTCCTCTCCCGCGCCGGTGAGGACGAGGATGGTGCTGCAGCCCGCGTTTTTTCCCGTCTCTATATCGGAGACACGGTCTCCGATGAAGAATGAGCCCCGAAGATCAATGTCGTAGCTGCGCGAAGCCTCGAGCACCATTGCGGGCGATGGCTTGCGGCATGAGCATTGCTCGGCGGGATGATGGGGGCAGTAGTATATGCCATCCAGCGCGATCCCCTCCGCGCGCAGCGCAGCCGTCATCTTGTCATGGATTTTCCTGAGATCCTCGTCCCTGAAAAAGCCTCTCGCGATCCCCGATTGATTGCTGATGACAAATATGAGGTATCCCGATTCGCGCAGGCGCTTGAGCGCGTTGATCACACCGGGGAGAAAGTGAAACTTCTCCGGATCTCCGAGGTACCCCGGATCAACATTGATCGTCCCGTCCCTGTCCAGGAAAACCGCCTTGCGCTTCAAGGATACATTGCCTCGATGATTTCGCTCCTGCTGGCGGTTGCCGTTCCCACCTTTCCCACGACGACGCCGGCGGCGTAGTTTGCCACCACGGCGGCTTCCTCCATGGGTGACCCGGCGGCCAGCGCGGTGGTGAAGGCGCTGATGACCGTATCGCCGGCACCGGAGACGTCGTATACCTCGCGGGCCGTTGTGGGAATTGACGCGGGCCTTCGGCCTTTCTGAAACAAACACATCCCGTGTTCCCCGAGGGTAATGAGAACCCCCGTGCATGCCAGGCGGGTGAGGAGCGATTTTCCCACGTGATCGAGCGCGACGCGGTCGCTGGATTCAACCCCCGCGAGCCAGACGGCCTCAGCGCGGTTTGGGGTTATTACCGTGATCCCCCCGTAATCGAGCCGGTGCCCCATCTTGGGGTCCACCGAGAGGATGGTCCCGTGCTTCTTGCCTAACCGTATCAGCTCACTCACGAGCTGCTGCGTCACCAACCCTTTCCCGTAGTCCTCGATGATAATCGCATCAACGGCGCGGACGATTGAATTGATGTAGGCGATGAGCCGTGACGTCTCACGGTCTCCGACCTCAACCCTATTCTCCTTGTCAACGCGGACCATCTGCTGACTGTGGGCGATGATTCTCGTTTTTAGCGTGGTGGCCCGTTCGGGATTGACCATGATCCCGCTGAGGTCAATCCTCTTGTGGGTGAGCTTATCTCTCAATATCTGTCCTATGCGGTCGTCCCCCACGATGCCACAGACGTACGCCCGGGCCCCCAGCGCGCAGAGGTTATTCACCACGTTCGCAGAGCCCCCGGGCATGTCGGACTCAGAAGTCACCTCCACGATCGGCACCGGTGCCTCGGGGGAGATCCGTGAAACGGAACCCCAGATAAAGCGGTCGAGCATGAGATCTCCGACCACAAGGATGCTGACCTGATCAAACTTTTTAAAGAGGCGCTCGAGTTTTTGCCTGGGTATCTTTTTCGCGCTCATAGTCTCTCGATAATCGCACGGCTGAGGAGCGGTATCATGATCTCGTGGTGGCCGATGATATAGTATCCCCTCCCGCCGGCGGCGACGGGGCGCCGCACGATGTTCTGCAGGGGGCGGTATTGGACCAACATGTCGAACGTCGCGGTCGTGAAATCAGCAACCCGTATGCCCGCGTTTCTGGCGACGGCCAGCGCCTTGAGAAAGACCTCGGGGAGAATGACGGCTGAGCCGATATTGAGCATCACGCCGCCGCCGCCGAGATTGGAGACCACGTCGATGAACAGCCTGAAATCATTCATGGTCGTCTGACCGATGATTCTGCCATCCGCCTGAGGGTGTTGATGAATGGTATCCGTCCCGATCGCGATGTGCACGGTTGCCGGCAGGCGCAGGCGCACGGCCTGGGCGAGGAGGCTCACATCCCGGTGGGGCAGCCTCTTTTCAAGGATGTAGCGACCGATTGCCCAGCCTGCACCAAGCTCGCTGGCATCCCCTGCCGCAAGGGCATCGTTCATCATGGCCCCCGTCTCTCCCGCCATGCCAAAGGTGCCTTTATCCAGCCCTTCCTGAACGTCCTCGGACGTTTTCCCGGCCAGGGCAATCTCAAAATCGTGAATGCTCGCTGCCCCGTTCATGGCCAGCGCCGTGACGACCCCCCTGCGCATGAGGTCAATGATGACCCTGTTCAGGCCGCACTTGACCACATGCCCACCGATGGCTGCGATCACTGGCTTTGACCGCCTGCGAGCCCGCACGATCGCGTCCACGCATTCTCTCAACTGCCTGGCTGCCAGAATGTTGGGCAATGAATCGAGGAATGCTTGAAATGTTTCGCCCTTGCGGCATGCCTTGCCGAACATCGCGAGGGAGACCTTGCTCTTCCTGCGGGCAATGGGAATAGTCTTTACACTGCGCCCCAGGCAAATCCGTCTCTTTTTTGCCATATAGCCGTGCCTTTCACACAGGAACAGGCTTCACTTCTAAGGATATAGATGCTAGCAGTAATCGGCCTGAAAGTCAATGCCGGGTGGCGCCCCGAAATGGCGGATAACATATCGAAACGTTCACCTGTTAGGTGAAATGTAATCAGAAATATTTCTCCCTGTAGGGGCTTGATTCATCAAGCCCGCCACGCGGGTCGGATGAATCCGACCCCTACATTACCCGCCATTTCGGGGGCCTCCCCTGAGGAGCATTTCCTGACAGGCGGCATACTTACTCTCGTGCGATAATGGCCGACGCAACGGCGAGATCGCGGCTGTGGGAAAGGGAGAGGCTGAGGGAGCAGGCTGCCGGCCGTTTCGTGCAGCGTTCCCGCGTCCCCGCCAAATCGATGGATGGCTTCCCCCACTCATCCCGCGTCACGTCAAGCGCCAGCCAGGGGATCGGATTGAGGCCCGCCTGGAGGAGGGCGCTGCGGACAGCAATCTTGGCGGCGATGCGGCAGGCGAGGCGCTGGTGCCGGGCCGCCCCGCCACCGCAGTAGCTCAATTCAGCGGGGGTGAACAGCCGCTTCAGAAAGCGGTTGCCAAAGCGTTTCTCTGCGGTTCTGATCCTCTCAACCTCAATCATGCATATGCCGGGATAGTAGATCATTGTGCCGTCAGGTGCCGGGTGCCTTTCTCCCCGCCACGTCCTCCGGGCGCGTCCGCCACCGCCGGTGCATCCATACCCACTGTTCCGGGTGCGCTCTTATGTAGCGCTCGATGCAGTCGGACCACTGCTGCGTATTATAGAGGAGATCGCTCTCTCTGTCGCCGGTCGCGCGGAGCACGATCGGTTCCTCGATACATATCCGGTGCCTGCGCCCCTCCCTGACAATCCGGGCGGGGATGAGCGCCGCGCCGCTCTTCGCGGCAATGAGAACGGGAGCAGTGGGCGTGTAGGCCGGGATGCCGAAGAAATCCACGAACACGCCGTCCAGCTTCCGCACATCCTGGTCTGCGAGGATCCCTATGATTTCGTTGTTCCTGAGCGTCCTCAGGACCTCCTTGGGCGACTCGTCCCTGTAGAAGACGCGGAACCCCTTGGACCGCCTGAGGCCGAGGAGGAGCCGCTCGTACTTCTCGTAGTAGGCGCGCCGCGCGACGACGCCGCCGCTGTAGCCGGACGCGATGATGAAGCTGGGGAAGAGTTCCCAGTTTCCGATGTGGCCGGTGATGATGAGGATCCCCTTCCCCTTCCGCAGCTCGCGGTCGATGGTCTCACGCCCCTCCATGGTGACGAGCCGGCTGAAGTGTGCATCGTCGAGCCGCGGGTACAGGGCCAGTTCAGACAGGTTTCTCCCCAGGTTGACGAATACCGCTCTCGCGATACGGATCCGCTCCGTGGCGCTCTTCTCCTGTCCGTACGCGAGCGCCAGATTGGCGAGCGCCCTGCGGCGCTCTCTCCTGAGGAGATAATAGGCGCACCATCCGCCGCACGTCCCGATCGCGAAGATCGCGCGTGCGGGGATGACGCGCGCGACCGCGAGCAGGACGACCGCGCAGTAGTACAGCAACTCCTTTCTGATCTTGTGCTTCACCTTCTCAGCCATGGCGGTATGAGCGATCGAGCGCCCGGGCGTTGCCGCAGCGTTGTCTGATGGCTCGTCACGAGCTGTTCCCTGCGGTCGCGATGATTTCTCCCGCTGCTCCACACACTGTCTCCGCGCGAATGGCGCTCATGCAGTGCGGATCCCTGGCGCAGTCCCTGCGGTAGCAGGGCCGGCAGTCCACGGGCGAGCAGATCACCCGGTGGCGCGCGCCATAGGGGCCCGTGCGATGGTGATTGGTGGGGCCGAACAGCGCCACGACGGGGATGCCGAGTGCAGCCGCGAGGTGCATCGGGCCGCTATCGGTGGTCACCAGGACGTCAAGCCTCTTGAGGAGCGCTGCCATCTTGAGGGGATCCGTGATCCAGTCAAGCGCGTGTGCCCGCCCCTTCATCAGCCGCACGATTTCCTTGCCCTCTCCCGCTGGCCCGCCGATAATGATGAGCTCAAATCCTTTAGCAGCCAGGAGATCTCCCACGCGTGCGCAGCATTCATGCGGCCATCGCTTCGTCTTCCACCTGGCTGAGGGAGAGAGCCCTACGAGGGGGGCGCGTCCTCGAGGCCGTCTCGGCCGCACGACCTGTGCAGCCCAGGCGTCTTCCTCCTCACCGACGCCGAGGGGGAATGTCACCTCACCTCTCCGGCCGCCGAGTGCCTCGGCGACGAGCAGGTACCGGTCAACCGCGTGCATCTCCTGATCGGGAACATCAACCCTTGATGTGTAGAAAAGGCGAGCGCACTCGCGGGCGTTCGAGAAACCCGCACGGATCGGCGCGCCGGTCACGGCGGTGAGGAAACCACTCCTGAAGAGGCCCTGCAGGTCCAGGACCGCGTCGAACCGCGCGCCGTACAGATGGCGGCACAGGCGGGCAAAAGATGAGATGGCCTCAGGGAGGTTCCTCTGGGCGCTCCACAGGTGGCGTTGAAAGAGGAAAAGGTCATCAATGCAGGGGTTGTGCTCCAGGAGCCGCCGGTACTGGGTGTTGACCAGCCAGGAGATCCGCGCGCCCGGCCACGCACTCCTCAGGTGGGCTGCCACCGGCAAGGCCTGGACAATATCACCGAATGAGCTCGGCTTGATGATGAGGATGTTTTTCATATCACTTCAACGCGATACGTAACTTAACTTCTCATCACAGATGACCACAGATACACACAGATGAACACAGATACATATGGCGAAACAGGATGCACGCAGATAGAACTACGGTTGAAAGTTTAAAGTTAAAGGTTTTTCATAAAGATCATTTCTTTAAACTTTGGGCCTTAAACTTCCGGCTGTAGTGCTCATCTGTGTCCATCCGTGTTCATCTGTGTTGATCTGTGGTTATTATATGCCAATATGCTCTGTTAATCGTAGCTAGTCGTCTGCGCCCTCGGCGTGTGGCGTTGTGCTCCGGGAGAAGCTCCGCTTCCTCTTCTTGAGATTTCTCCTCGTCCGTCGCGCGATCGCTTTCCACATCGGCGTCAGTTCCGGTCGCCGGCGTTCCCCCAGATAGGCTTTGAGGAAGCTCAGGCGATCCCGGATGCCGGCGTGCGATAGGTCAAGGAGCGAGCTGTTGAGCTGGACCAGATTGCGCAGGACATTTCGCCGGGATAGCCGGAGCCTGGTGCGCACGAAATCCAGATCCGTGAGATACAACACGCGTCTCCCCGCGCGGCTTTTTCCCACGAGGATATTCGTCGCCTTTGTATCGCCATGATAGACGCCTCGAGAATGGGCTCTCCTGAAGAAGAGGGCGAGGCTGCGGATGAGCTCTCTCCGCGCCTGCCTCGCGGCGCGTGAGGGGTGTGCCAGTTTCACGAGCGCAGCCGCCAGGTTTTCCACGGAGGGAATCTTATGGGTGAGGAGGTAGGCGTCCCCGAGCAGGTGCATCGCGCGCCTTTCCTCCAGGGCGGCGATCGCGTTCACCGCATTCACATTCCGTATCTGGAGGGCGTAGGCCCCCTGCCATGAACGGATGGCCTGAGAGCAGCGCCAGAGATACTTGAACGCCTGCCATCCGCGTTTCCTCCTGTAGTGTTTGATGAAGAGCATCCTCTTCGCCCCCTGGATGGTGACTTCCTTTTCCCACATCGATTTGCTCCGCGAAGCCTTTACCAGGGACGCCCCCGCCCGCGGCATATCACGGGCGAGGAGGAGCTCGGCTATCTCGCCCTTCCATTCCTCCCTGCGCGCGAATCCACTGAGGTGCGCGAACCTGAGGCGCATGAAGTACTTGTTGCTGTACCGGCAGCGCTGTTCCCTGCGTTTCCAGAGCCTCCAGCGCATTGCGCGTGTCCGGGCGTCTATGAGCGCGAGGAGGGCCCGCTTCTCATTCTTCCAGGGCTCGTCCTCGCCAAAGTAGGAGTTGAAGAAGAGAAGGCGTTCACCGGCGCTGAGTGAGATGCTCGCGAACATATTGAACTGGGCGAGGCTCTTGATTCGATGCTTGAGGGCGAGCGATGGCCGTGCGCTCGCGCGGTGGAGGTCGAGGAGGTAGATGCACTTCTCCCCCGAGGGGAGCGTCTCCACGAGGAAATTCCCCGGATGGAGGTCCTGGTGGTAAATGCCGTAGTCGTGCATCCGCCTGAGAAGCGTGGCGAGGAGGATGATCAGCTGCCGCCGCGTCCGCGCGTCCGCACGGAGCGTCCCATCGTCGGAGAAGAGCGACGCTTCAAGGGTGACGCAATTGAAGAGGCGCACGGTCAGGAGGTAGCTCTCCATGAGTATGCCGAACCTGCGGCGTTCGCCATAGGCGACGGGTGCGACCGTTGGCAATCCTCGCTCCGAAGCCGCGGTGGTGATCCGCCATTCCCTGCACGCCTTCGACCCGCACACATTGGCCTTGATCCAATCCCCGAGCCTTCCGCGGCGGTAGATCTTGATGATGAGGGGGAGCTCTTTCTTTCCGGCCGGGATGGACGCCGCGAAGATTATCCGCATGGGGGATCTCTTGATGAGCTCCCCCGTGCGTTCTCGAAGGAGTTGCCTCGGATCCGGCGTGCGCGGCGCGAGGAAGATCGGCGCGTACGCCGCAGACACCTGCCAGCGAATTCCGTTGCTGTCTCTTACCGCAACGACGTTACTGTGCATCATAGCGGGATTTGGCATGTGGTATTCTGTCATTGGGATTTGGTCATTGGAATTGGGATTTGGGATTTGGGATTTCGAATTGGGATTTGGGATTTGGGATTTCGAATGTGGTGCTCCCATCGCGTAGAGCATGGCGAGGAACAGGGTGACGGTGAAATTGATGTGCATGAATGAACCCCCGCTGAACCTTCCCGTCCAGCTGCAGTCTACGAGTGAAAAGACGAGAAACGCAGCGAGGGCGGCCGCGAGCCCCTGTGCCATCCTGTGCCGAACGGGATCACGTTCGTCCCTCACGCGAGCGCGAATGGCACCACAGACGGCGACCACGCCCCACACACAGGCGCACAGCCCTCCCACGCCGGCCTCTGCGCCTACCTGCAGAAAGAGATTGTGCGCGTGGTCTCTGTATGTCAATTTCTCCTGCGGCGCGCGCGCCACATTCCTTGTGTCCGCCGCATCTTCAAACCGGGAGCAGGCCGTTCGAAACTCGCCTGGCCCCACGCCGGTGAGGGGGCGCGCGCGGATCATGCGCAGGGCATTTTTCCACACCACCAGCCGCTTCGCCACATTGCGGTCGCGCATCTGTCCTATGGAGAGGAAGCGATTGAGCGCCCTCCGGTGCGGGAGGAACTGGAGCACGAGGATGGCGGCAACCAGCAGCGCGACCAGCCTCCAGGAGCGAAACAGGGAGAACAGGAGAGCCGCGCCGACCATGGCGATCCAGGCGCCACGCGAGTAGCTGTACACCGCGCAGAGGAATATGACAAAGAGGCCGGGAACGAATGCCGTGGTGCGCCAACCGCTGCAGTGCGCCTGCGCGCCTGATGCGGCCTTCGGTCGCGCGAGCAGTACGGTGCTCAGGGACAGCGCCAGCACCATAAAGAGGCCGAGGGCGTTCTTTCCATCCCAGAATGGATAGCCCCGGTCAATCATCTTCCACATCCCCTGCCGGTAGTGGTAGGCGACATTGACCAGGGCGACCAGAACCGCAACACTGAAGAGCACAGAGATCACCCTGCGACTGTCCACCGCCGTCCTCAAGAGGTAGAGGCTCGCGTAGAAAAAGGCGGCATAGAGGAGGATTTCCATAATCGCATCCACCCGCTCTGCGGGGCTTCCGAAGGGCGAGAGGAGCGCGGAGGCGCAGTTTGCGGCGAGGAACAGCAGGAGGGGGTATTCGATGGTGCCGCTGGTGAAGTAGCGACGCGGATGCATGAGGAATGCCAGGAGCCACAGGGAGCAGAGGAAGATCACGATGCTCTGAGCAGTGGTGATGCTGACGCGGCCGAGCGGCGTGGAGAACTTCAACCATGAGGGCCTCAGGAATATGAGCACCAGGGCGGGATAGAACACGCACCGCGATAACCGGTCTATGGCCAGAAGGAGTCGGTTGTTCATCGTCATAGGCTCGTCATTCCCACACGCTCACCAGAAACGTGATGAGGTCGCGTTTGATAAATGCGCAGTAGGCGCGGAGTCGCGCTTCCTTCTCCGCCATCCTGTTGCTGTGGTGTAGCCTCAGCCTGTAGAGGGATGTCCTGAGCGCTGCGCGCCCCGCGTCAAAACAGATGCCGAAAACGAAGAGGGGCCTGAAGACGAGTTCGAACAGGGAACTCCTGATTATACCCTCGTGCAGGCGGAAGTAGCGCAGCATGCTCCGGAGACCCGGCAGAATGATCTGAGCCCTGTTCTGGCGCCGGCTGCGGCCCCCGTAGTGGGTGATGCGTGCCTCCGGGAAAAGGTAGATCCGGTAGCCCGCGTCTTTGATCCGCCGGCAGAGGTCGACCTCTTCGAAGAACATGAAGTATCGTTCGTCGAGGAGCCCAACCTCCGCGAGCACGCGTTGCCGGAGGAAGAGCGCCGCGCCTGAGGGCTGATCAACCTCCATCGTGGTGTCAAAGCGCATGCCGCGCATCTTCACGAAATCGTACCTCCTCCGGAACAGTCCCATGCGCCCGAGGATGGTCTTTGCGCCGAGTGCGAACGCGAACGTCGGGAAGCGCCTCACCGCGTGCTGCACGCTCCCGTCCTCGTTCAGCAGCAGGCAGCCGCACGCCGCCGCTTCGGGATGATGGTCCATGAATCCGACCACCCCTTCAATCGCCTGCGGGTGCACCCTCGTGTCGGGGTTGAGGAGGAGCGCGTAGCGCCCGCTCGAGATTCTCAATGCCTGATTATTGGCGGCAGCGAATCCCCTGTTCTCGCTGTTCGGGATCAGATGGGCCCAGGGGAACTTTTCCCTGACGAGATCCGCAGAGCCGTCCCGTGAGGCGTTGTCCACCACGAACACCTCGAAGGAGAGCGGTCCGGCGCCCGCCGCAAGCGACGAGAGGCACTCGCTGAGGTAATCGTGTGAGTTCCAGCTCACGATGACAATGGAGATGTCGATCATCGCACCTCGGTGTGTCCGCTGAGCTTGCGGAGTATGCGGAGGAGCTGCGGCGCGTGCGTCGCCAGGGAGTAGCGCGACACGACGAGCGCCCTCGCCTTCTCCGCGATATGCTGCCGGAGCGTGGCGTCATTCAGCAGGCGTTCGATCTTCCGATACCACTCTTCATCAGATGCCGCGAGGAAGCCGGTCTCGCCCTCGGTGATGATGGTAGTTGCCGCACCCACGGGCGAGCAGACTGCCGGCACGCCGCACGCCATGTAGAGCAGGCCCTTGAGGGCACATTTTCCGTAGGCCCACTCGTTGTCGGGGAGGGGCATGAGACCTATGTCGAAGGCGCGGAAATCGCGGAGTTCCGTCGCACTGTCCCAGGGCGCACACTCAATGCGCAGCGCGCGGCACGCGTCGAGCGGGATCCCCTCCCTCGTATCGCTGATGAGGCGCAGGGTGAAGGGGTATCGCTGCGCGAGGCGGTCGAGCGCCGGCAGCACGATGGAGAGGTAGTGGTTCGTGCTGGCGCTGCCGCTCCAGCCGATCACGAGCGGCTCATGCCGTTCGCGCGGCCCCGGCGTATAGAGTTCCGTATCGACGACCGTACGGAAACAGATAACGCGCGCGGTATAGTTGGCCGCCCAGTGGCAGAGGAAGTCATTTCCTGCGAGCACCAGATCACTCATACGCACCATGGCGCGGAAACGCCGCTTTCTCGCCACGGAGAGGCTGGGGCGTGGACCGAGATATCTATACATAATCGCGTCATCCACATCGTAGATGAGGCGACGAGCGGATGCGCGGAGGATGAGGCGGTCGCACCGGCGGAGCATTTTCTTCTGGAGGAACACAATGTCATAATACCGCAACCCCCAGAACAGGCGCCAGCGCCGCGGGGGCGCCGCAGGGATGGTGAATCGCTCGCAGATGACCGCGTGTTCCCGGAGGTACGGCAGAAATTGCTGCACGCGAAAGCGGAAGCTTGGTTTTTCAAACCGCGTGGTGAGAAACGCAATTCTCATTTATTTGACATTCCCCTGAATAGCGCAGCGGTCACACTGTGAGAAAGCCGGTGGCTAATGTTCCTTGAGCGCGACGAGCAGGATTGATTTTGCAAAGTCAACGGAGAAGTATTTGTGGACAGGAGCGGCGACCCAGATCCTGAACAATCTGCGGAAGAATGCGTCATTGTATATCCTGAATATGCTCGTGACCCTGAAGCCGAGAGAGATGAGGATGCCGCCGATCTCATCGTAGCGGTAACTGATCTTGTGGGAGTATTCCCAGTACCGGTTGGGGTGGAACGCGTTGGGAGTTGTCAGAATCAGCTTCCCACCCGGGAGCAGCATGTCGTGGATCTCACTCAGGAGATGCACGCCGTCTTCAAAGGTGAGGTGCTCGATCACCTCAAAGAGGAAGATCACGTTGAACTTTTCATTGATCTCGTGAAGGGAGTAGTAATCCTGCTTTGTCTCCCGGTCGATGTCCATGCTCTTATAGGATATCGCGCGGCCGCATAGATCGACGAGGGAGTGCCTCAACTCTCGCGTGGAAGAGCCTATGTCCAGGATTTTATCCCCGTCCTTCACCTCTTCCAGAATTACCTCCAGGTGCTTCTTCCGCACCCGCAGGTCCCAGAAGTCAGGAAAGTTCCTCTGAATCTCCCGCCTGGTCTTATAGAGCGTGCTCCAGCTTGTCTTGAGTGTTTCCAGCGTACTCTTCATAGTGGGGATACATTGCGCAGGCTCCCGGGGGGAATGATCGAGCCCCCCTCCCGCGCTTTCTTGAGATCGTGTCTCCTGATCTTCTCCGTCTTGCGATTGATCCTCCTCAGGAACGCCTTTCCCCTCTTATCCAGCTTCGCGGTGTCGAGGTAGCGGTGGAGGAAACGCATTCGGTCGGCACGGCTTACAGTGGATGCCGGTGAAGAGTAGTTCAGCGCTGCGAGGTCTTTCACCACCCACCGATTCCATCCCCGGGCCTTCTGCTGAACCCTCTGGAGGTCAATCAGGGCTGGCCGGAAACCCTGTGCTGAGGTCTGGAGGAAGATGTGGCTCAGATAGAAGTCCCTGTGATTAAGTCCGGCCCGGTGCATCCTGCGCACACAATCGGCCAGCGGTGCTATTATACCTCTCTTTTCCATGAATTTCCCGCACAAATTTTTCACGTGGTCCTCGAGACGCACGCCGTCGATTTCGGCGGTCACAATAAAGGAGGGGCCGACCCATGGAAACCACCTCCTCTCTCCGAAGGCAAGGGGGGTCATTGTCTCGATTCCTGCGGCATGCGATTTTGAAATCGCATCCCACTCCTGCGCCGCTGCGGAGGAGGGGCATCTCCCGCCCAGCAGTTCCCTCACGGCCTCCCGGAGGAAGCCGCGATGGTGCCGCTTCAGGTAGAGCGTCATTGGGTGCTCGCCGGGAAGGGTGACGCGCTCGATTGTTCGGATTCCCTTGTCCCGTACGAGTTCCGCGCCGGTAAAATCCATGAACGCCGTGAACGAGTCGAGACCGAGTGCTTTGAATCTGTCAAGGGAGCAGTCATCAACAACTACCTTTCCTCGCCGGTCATAGAGAGTCGTCATGCCGCTCCTCCTGAATCGTTCGGTACACCGCGAGTGTCTCCTCCGCATTGCGCTCAACCGTGAAGCCGAGCGATTTTTTTCGCGCGGCGGCGGAGAGGCGGGCCCTGGCCCTCTCGTCAGAGAGCGCAGCAATGCGGTGAGCGAGCGTGCGGGCATCGCCCGGATCGGCGAGGATGAACCCGTCAGCACCTTCATCTATGATCTCTGAGGCTCCGTTGTCGCGACTGGTGATGACGGGGAGTCCGCAGGCCATCGCCTCCAGGCATACGTTTGCAAACGGGTCATACCGGGTGGGGAGAACCAGGAAATCCGAAGCGCCGTAGTAGGGCCTCACATCGGCGACCCGTCCCAGGAACCGGATTCTCTCGGCGAGGCCGAGGCGGTGGGCCAGGGCGATGTAGCGGGATGTCCGTCCGCCGCCCGCAACCAGGAGGGAGGGCTGTGCATCGCGCACACGTGCGAGGGCGCGGATGACCGATTCCAATCCCTTGCGCTTCAAGTTGTTTGAGACAAAGATCGCCACCGGCCTGTCGAGCGGAAGGCCGAGGCGGTTCAGGACGGCGACACGGTGTTCGTCTCTGAGCCGGGGATGAAAATAGTCGTGGTCGACGCCGTTGTAAACGACGGTCACGCGTTCGGCGGGATATCGGTAGAGGCTCAGGAGCTGGCGGCGGCAGAGTTCGGAGTTTGCGATGATGTGCCGGCGGCGCGCCGGATCGAAGATCTTGCGTTCCAGGTGAAGCGCGAGCCAGTTAAAGGGTCGGACGTATGAAATCCAGCGCACCAGGGCTTGATCCGCCTTGAGTCGCATCCACACCTTGTGCACGCCGCTCCCCATGCGGTAGATATCGAGGGGGTAGAACCGCGTCATGCCGCTCACGATATCAAAGGGTTCTCGCGCGAGCATTTTTCGGGTCTTCCGAAGAAAGGAGAGGGTTTTGAGCGATGGACTCCACCCGGAGATCGCGACCCTGTGGAATTTAATCCGGGGGCTGAGCCCCGCCTCGCACCGCGTGGCGAAGACATGTATCTCGTGTCCGCGCGTGAGCAGTGCGCCGACGAGGCGCGAGAGATACCGCTCCTGGCCGCCCCGCGAAGGTGAACAGTCCCAGATGATGAAGGCTATCTTCATAAATCCCAAATCCCAAATCCCAAATCCCAATAGTTAGATAGTAGCGAAAGCGGTGTATGGTTCATACTCTTCAAATTAGGGATTTGAGATTTGGGATTTTTTTAGCAGCTGCTCAGTTGCCCGATACACTTCTTCCACGGACAGTTCGGTCATGCACCGGTGATCGGTCGGGCACCGCCGCTTGAAACACGGGCTGCACTCAACAGCGCTCCGGACGATCAAGTGAGGACCGAGGGGTCCCGTTGCCCGGGGGTCGGTCGGCCCGATGATGGCGACCACCGGCGTTCCCACGGCGCAGGCGAGGTGCATCGGCCCGGTGTCGTTACTCACCACCACCGCGCAGCGCTCCATGAGAGCGGCGAGCTGCATGACCGTCGTTTCACCCGCCATGCTGAACACGTCCCTTCCCGTACCGTGGCAAAGTGAATCAGCGAGCGCCCGCTCCCGCTCGCCCCCCACAATGATGACGGGGACTCCTCGCCTCTCGCGCACTAACCGGATGAGGGCGGCGAACTTCTCAGGAGGCCAGCATTTGGCCGGTCCATATACTGAACCGGGATTGATACCCACGAGAAGGTCGCTCTTTGTAAATCCTTTTTTCTGGAGCGCGTCCCGCGCCCATTGGCGCAGCCGGTCGGGGATATTGATTGAAGGGCGCGGCTCCGCGTGGATAGTCCCCAGCGCGCGCACCAGGTTGAGGTAATGATGAACCTGGTGTCCTCCATGGCCGGCCGGATCAACCTTCCAGTTGATCAAGAGTCCTCTCCCACAGGTAGCATAGCCGAGGCGCTTCCGGACGCCTGCCAGGATAAACCACAGGGAGGATTCGAATGAGTTGGGGAAAAGTATCCCGAGGTCATAGCGGTCTGAGCGCAAAAGCCGGATTATTCTTAGCTTCTCCCATAGCGTGGTTGGTCTCCCCACAGGAATCACGTGATCGATGGAGCG
>Ga0315291_10001909_pt1 | contig 27586 bp, 16 predicted proteins | sample YL17G12_20_MG_FD_203070 | JGI IMG/M metagenome (GOLD analysis project Ga0315291, IMG submission 203070) | Sediment microbial communities from Yellowstone Lake, YNP, Wyoming, USA - YL17G12_20 | ecosystem: Environmental > Aquatic > Freshwater > Lake > Sediment | place: USA: Wyoming | collected...
AGCATACGGGGAGCGAGGCGGTGTTCTACAACATCAACGCCGCAGATGCCATCAAGCGGGAGGAAGCTCTCGACGATATCCACGAGCGTTTTTCCAAGGATTCATCTCAGACGGTGCGGGTTCTGCTTCATTCGCTCGCGTTTGGAACGCTCAAGTCGTTCATTGCCCAGAAGCCCGACGATGCCATCACACAGGCTCAAATGGAGATGACGCTCGACGTGATGGCGCATAGTCTGGTGTACTGGACACAAGGCTTGATCACGCGCAAGTTGATGAAAAAAGGGGGGCGCATCTTCGCCATGACAAGCTCCGGCGGGCACTCAGTGATACCCTACTATGGTGCGATTTCAGCAGCCAAGGCGGGTCTTGAGTCACATATCCGCCAGCTTGCAATGGAGCTGGGACTGCTCGGCATCACATGCAACGCGGTTATGGCAGGAGTAACGGATACTCCGGCACTGCGAAAGATTCCGAACAGCTCAAAGATGGTTGAGGTTGCCATAGCGAAGAACCCGTCCGCGCGATTGACAACCCCCGAGGACGTGGCGAAGGCTATTGTCCTGCTCGCCGATGAGAACGCATACTGGATATCCGGAAACGTCATTGGCGTCGACGGCGGCGAAGACGTCGTAAGCTATATCGGGTAGCTTTTCCATGGCTCTGTACAACTCCTTCTTTAACACGCCGAATCCTTAAACTGTGGAGCTTTATGTTTGACTTTGAGTTCACCGAGGAACAGAAAATGCTCCGCGAGATGGTGCGGGATTTCACGAACTCGGAAATCAAGCCGGCCGCGCGCCGGATCGATGAGGAGGAGAGGATCCCGCCTGAATTGATACAGAAGATCAAAGATCTCGGCCTCCTTGGTGCCGCGTTCCCCCAGGAATACGGAGGCGGCGGTTTTGGCGAAGTGGGCTACTGCATTGTGCAGGAGGAGATTGGTCGAGGCTGCCTTTCGACCGCTACCTTCATTGGTGCACATGAATCCATCGGTGCGAACGCGATCTACATCGGCGGATCGGAGCATCTGAAGAAGAAATATCTCGTACCGCTCGCTGAAGGGAAATTCATCGGCGCTTTTGCCCTCACCGAGACCTTGGCGGGATCTGATTCGTTCAACCTCCGGACGCGGGCTCACCTGGATGGGAACGAATGGGTGATCAACGGTGAGAAGCTCTGGATTACGAACGGCTCGCTCGCCGATGTCATCTCCGCCTTCGCCCGGACGGAGAAAGGCATCTCCGGCTTTGTAGTCGAAACAAAGCTTCCCGGATTCAGTGCCGGACCGCCCGAGAAGAAGATGGGCATCCGCGGAAGCGTCACTTCACCGATTACGTTTGACAACGTACGCGTTCCGAAGGAAAACATCATTGGCGACGATGGACGGGGATTCCTCATTGCAATGAAAACCCTCGACGCGGGTCGTCTGGGCCTTGGCGCTGCATGTGTTGGTGCAGCCAAGGAGTTGCTGGAGCTCTCGACCAAGTACGCGAAGGAGCGGAAGCAATTCGACGTTGCTATCTCGCAGTTCGAGGCAATTCAATTCATGTTGGCGGAGATGGCGACGGTGATTTACGCGATGGAGTCGATCGTCTATCGGACGGCGGCCGCGTACGATGCGGGAAAGCCGGTTTCGCGTCAATCAGCAACGGTAAAATTGTTCTGCTCGGAAGGATTGGACAAGGTTGCGGACCACGCAGTTCAGATTCACGGAGGAATGGGGTATTCGCGGGAGTTGCCCATCGAGAGATTCTACCGGGATTCACGTATCAATCTCATCTTTGAAGGGACAAACGAGATTCAGAAGATTGTGATCGCCAGGGACGTGATAAAGAAGAACGGAGTCCTCTGAGCGTCCGTTTCTGGCGTCCCGGGCATAATTTTCCTGGGGTCTGCATTTTGTGGCGCTTTGATTGCCAGGTTAGACACCGGGTGTTAGCCTCTGCTAACACCTTTTTATTTCTAGGTGATCATATGACACTCCTCTTGAGAGCATCCACCATTTGATCAAAACTGTTCATAGCTGGGGGGCATGGCGTGCCACAGAGTTCCGCATCATGGCAGTGCTCGAAGGCTTCTTGCCTCAAAGCGGAACCGTCCCACGAAGGTCAATCCATTTACGACGAAGATTCGGCGTGAACAAAACAGGCCACAAGATCAGGAGCAGTCAACCATGCGAGCGTATGAACGACTCTTTCTCACCCCTAGCCTCGAATGATGATAATGGACTCACACTACATATTTCTTTATAATTGAGAGCACAAAAAGGATTCATCAATGGTAAACCGGTAAATAGGTGAAGACTATGAATCGGAACCTTTTGTTCGCAACGGTGGTATCTGCACTCGGCAGCTTTCTGTTCGGTTTTGACACCGCTGTGATCTCGGGAACAACAAAATTCATTACTGAGTACTTCAGTCTCACCGATACAACGCTGGGCATGACTGTATCCATTGCTCTCTGGGGGACGGTGATTGGATCGATAGTCATCGGAAAACCAGGAGACGTATTTGGAAGACGGGTGATGCTCTCAGCATGTGGCGTGCTGTACTTCATTTCAGCCATCGGTTGTGCCGTGGCTGAAAGCTGGTACGTCCTCCTATTCTCTCGGTTCCTGGGAGGGCTGGCGATTGGGGCTGCCTCCGTGATGGCGCCCATGTACATTGCAGAGATTGCGCCGGGTCGATTGAGGGGCAGACTAGTTGCGGTAGCACAGTTCAACATCGTCATCGGCATTCTGGTCGCATTCTTTTCCAACTATTTGCTGGTTGACATCGGGGCGAACAACTGGCGCTGGATGTTTGGAGTGATGGCTTTCCCGGCTGCTCTCTTCTTCCTGCTCTTGTTCTTTGTGCCCGAAAGCCCGCGTTGGCTTGTTAAGCAAAAACTCGTGGACAAAGCCCGGTCTGTGCTTCAGAAAGTGGGTGCGGAAAACCTGGAATCCGATCTTACCGATATTGTGAATTCCTTGAAGGAGGAATTTGGACAGGGTGTTACGAAGCTCTTCCAGAAAAAGTATAGGTTCCCCATCATGTGCGCGGTACTGTTGGCCGTCTTCAATCAATTGTCGGGTATCAACGTGATCATGTACTATGCTCCATTGATTTTCGAGAAAGCGGGTGCGAGCACAAATGCAGCCATGCTGCAGGCTGTCGCTGTCGGAGTGACCAACCTGGTATTCACCATTGTCGCGATGTTCTTTATTGACAAACTCGGCCGCAAGACGCTGCTTTTGATTGGAGCTGTTGGAATGTTCGTTTCCCTGGCCGGTGCTGCGTTTCATTACTATTTCGAGAACCTTTTCAGCGGTGTCGGCATCGTGATTTTTATCGTTGGTTTCATAGCCTTCTTTGCCTTCTCGCAGGGAGCCGTTATCTGGGTATTCCTTGCCGAGATTTTTCCCAACAAGGTGAGGGCTAAGGGTCAGGCTCTCGGATCTTTTACGCACTGGATCATGAATGCCTTGATCGGGTTGGTCTTCCCGGTCGTCCTGTCAGCCCTCGGGGGCGGAAGTGTGTTCATGTTTTTCGCCGTGATGATGATTCCGTTTTTCTTCTTTGTGTGGAAAATGATGCCGGAGACAAAGGGAAAATCCCTGGAAGAGTTGGAAAGGGTTATCTTGTCGAGAGAATAGGGGCTTTGGCTCTATCGCTGCAGTGAGAACAACATGCGCAATCAAGGATTGACTCTGGTCTCATCTGAACAGAACCATTATGATCGGAGCTCACCGTGAAAACTAAGACGATCCCGATTTTTCTGGCTTTCCTCTGCATGGGCTTTGGTGATGTCGTGGGTCCTCTTGTGGGGCTGGCCAAAGATACGTTTCAACTATCCTACACGATGGCTCAACTCGTTCCATTTGCTGGGTTCATCATGTTTGGCGTTCTATCGGTTCCCATGGGTATCTATCAAGACAAGAAAGGGAAGAAGTTTATCCTTGTGCTTGGTCTGGTTGTTGCGTTGATAGGACTGTCTCTTCCGATGATGAACGGAATGTATGGCGCAAAAGTTCAATTCACTCCGGGAGAATACTCCAGTTACTATGTGGTTCTCTTGTCAATTCTTCTTCTCTGTGCCGGAGCAACGATACTGCAGGTCGCTGGCAATCCCGTTATGAGGGATGTTTCACCGGAAGGTACATACTCAAAGAATCTTACGCTAGCTCAGTCAATAAAAGCGGTCGGTTCATCTCTCGGATTCTTACTTCCTCCTTTGGTTGCCCTGACCTTCGGTTTAGAATGGAGTATCCTGTTCCCGGTGTTTTGCATCTTGATTGTGGTTACCCTGCTTCTCGTAAGTCCACTCAGAATCTCGGAGCACAAGGACCCTGATGCAAAACCTGCGTCCTTAAGGTCTTGCTTGGCATTGCTGAAGAACGGTTATGTCTTCGTGATGGTTGTGGCCATTTTCCTCTACGTGGGTGCAGAGGTGTCGATGAGCTCGGGAGTGCCCATCCTTTTAAAGGAAAACTTCGGAGTCAAAGGGTTTAGCCTGTGGGTAAGCTGGGCAATATTCTATCTTCCAATAGTGCTGGGAAGGTTTGGCGGCTCGATTATCTTGGGCAGGATGTCTGCCAAGAAGTTCCTTGTGGTCACGGTGATGGCGGCAATCCTCGGTGTTCTGGTGATGCTTACTTCAAGCGAACTCCCGACCTATGTCGGAATTGTCCTCGTCGGATTGGGATTTGCCAATATTTTTCCCCTCGTCTTTTCGATCACTATTGATCAAATGCCGGAGCGCTCGAATGAATTGTCCGGTTTGATGGTGACGGCCATTTCCGGGGGCGCAATCGTCCCGCTGATCATGGGGAAGGTCGTCGACAGTACCAGTGTTCTTGCAGGCTTCGCTGTGCCATTATTGTGTCTTCTGTATATATCTTTCGCCTCATTTGTTTCAATGAGAAAAGCATCAATTACGGTAAAGTAAAAGAGAGAGCACGAAGATGAATTATCGACTGGACAAAAGAACTGTGATGACGCTCGATGCTGGCGGCACGAATTCTGTCTTCTCAGCTATTCAAGGGAACGAGCAAATCCTTGACGAAATTGTTCTCCCCACCTACCCAGATGACCTGGAGAGATGCTTATCCACTGTTGTGGAAGGATTCAAGAAAGTCAAAGAGAAGTTGCAGAATGCACCGGTGGCGATCAGTTTTGCTTTTCCCGGACCTGCCGACTATCCTAACGGCATCATTGGAGATCTGCCAAACCTACCTGCCTTTCGCGGGGGCGTCGCTCTGGGCCCAATGCTCGAAGACAAATTTGGATTGCCGGTTTTCATCAACAATGACGGTGATTTGTATGCGTATGGCGAGGCGATCGCCGGTTACCTTCCATACATAAATGATCTCCTTGAGAAAGCCGGAAGCCCGAAAAGATATAAGAATCTCCTGGGTCTAACTCTCGGCACAGGATTTGGCGGAGGAATAACACGCGACGGTAGTTTGTTTTTGGGAGATAATTCTATCGCCGCGGAGATTTGGCTCCTAAGAAACAAATTGAATCCGCACACCAACATTGAGGAGCATGCGAGTATTCGGGCGATAAGAAGGATGTATGCACGGGCGGCAGGAATTCAGTTGGATAATGCTCCTTCACCAAAAGAGATTTATGAAATCGGTGTGGGTAAGAAAGAAGGGAACAAGGTAGCTGCGTTGAGAGCTTTTCGGGAAATGGCTGAAGCTGCCGGCGACGCGATCTCGAATGCAATTACATTGATCGATGGAATAGTTGTCATCGGAGGAGGACTCTCCGGCGCCTCCGACCTGTTTCTTCCTTATCTGGTTCAAGAAATGAATAGTCATTATGTCAAACCTAACGGAACAACATTCCGCAGGTTGATAGCGAATGTCTATAATCTGGAAGATAGAAACGAACTGCAAAAATTCTTGCAGGGATCCACGAAAGAGATCGCGGTCTATGGAACTGGCAAGAAAATCAAATACGATCCCGAGATGAGAATTGGTGTCGGTATATCCAAAATAGGTACCAGCAAGGCGATTTCTCTGGGGGCATATGCTTTTGCGTTGAATTCAATTGACAATCAACCAAAATGATTGATCGAGAAGAAGTGTCGTAACGGATTGTCGGAGTCGATCGTCCTGCGAGGGTCAGCCGGCGACTCCGCCCTTATTTACTGAGTTTCGCCATCTTTGGCCTCTGGGTGTTAGCATCTGCTGACACCCTTTTTGTTTTGCGGAGGTCAGATGGCGTCCCTTTGGTTTACTGAGGCACTCGTACATAAGCTGAGCGACTCCTGGTTTGTAGAAGTTACATCCTTTCTCGTCCTGCTCGTTGAGATTCCATGGAAGAAGCAGGCCTTACTGGTGGCATCTGCTTTGACGTTATGGATCCTACGACATAGTGAGAAAGGCATACAGATGAACGCTCCAGCAATATCTGCAAGCAGGCCAGCATACCTACCGACCGTGGTTTCTCCCTTGCGATCGAGGCCCTTGAAAGCCGACCGGGCACTCAAGCCGTCACGGTGGGATTTTGGGAGGCTTTTCGAATCAGTGTGGGCGAACTCGCTTGATGGAATGCGCATCACCGACGCTGACGGGACATTGCTCTATGTGAACGAGGCCTATTGCAGGCTCGTTGGGATAGCCTCGAATGAGCTCATCGGAAAGCCGTTCACCGTTGTCTACGATCAATCCTGCCTCCCCCCGAACATCACGGAAACATATCAGCGACGATTTCGATCCCACGGTGTAGAGGCGCTCTTGAGCCAGGAAATCAGGCTTCGCGACTGTCGAGTCGTGTATCTGGAGGCCAGCAACTCGTACGTGAGCGCCGGCGACGGCACCGATCTGTTGCTGAGCATCTTTCGCGATGTGGCCGCGAGGGTTATGACTGAGGAAGCGCTTCGGGAATCCGTGGAGAAATTCCGCCTGATCTTTGACAACGCTCTCGACGGAATGAGCATCTTTGAGGAGACCCCTGACCCAGATCAGCGCAGACTTTTAGAGTGTAACGCACGCTATGCTGAGATGGCCGGACGGAGTCGTGAAGAATTGTTAAGGATCGGAAATACGCGGGACTTGGCGAGAACGCTCAGTCAGGATAATACCCAATCTATTGAGCAGGGGACTGCATTTCATGGGTCTTTCACGTGGCTGCGACCTGATGGGAAGGATAACATCGTTGAATACACCGCTGTGCCGACTCAGATGCAGGGAAAGACGCTCACGATCGGAATTGATCGTGATGTCACTGAACACAGGCGATCAGAGGAAGCTCTCGAACGCGAGCGCTCGCTTCTCCGGACATTGATTGATAATCTGCCAGACTTGATCTATTTCAAAGATACGGAAGGACGATACATTCTCAACAATCGAGCGCACCTGCGATCGCTGGGGGTGGAACGTCAGGAGAATATTCTGGGGAAAACTACGTTCGATCTTAATCCGCCCGAATTGGCCGAGCAATACCACAAGGATGAGATGCAGATCGTCCGTACGGGGGAAGCATTGTTGGAAAGGGAGGAGCCCGCTCTGCACAAGGACACGGGTGAACGGCGTTGGCATCTCACCAGCAAAATACCACTCGTGGACAGCCAGGGGAACGTCACGGGACTCGTCGGCATTAGCCGCGATGTCACAGAGCACAAAGCGGAGGAAGAGGCTTTGACGCGAGCTGAGCGGAAATACCACGAGTTGTTTGAAAATGCCGTGCAGGGAATATTCCAGAGCACCGTTGACGGGAAGATAGTCATGGCGAACGCTGCACTGCTCAAGATGCTTGGCTATTCATCCCTCAGTGAGCTAGCAGAGGTGGACCTGGCACAGGCGGTATATGTCAATCCCGACGACAGGAAAGAACTCATCGGCACATTGAAAGAAGAGGGCTTGTGTTCAAACGTTGAGTTGCAGCTCAAAAGCAAAGATGGGAAAGTCATCACGGTTCTTGAGCATTCGCACACCGTGAAAGACGCAAGCGGTAGTGTTGTTCTCTTCGAAGGCATCATAGAAGACATCAGCGCTCGCAAAGCGCTGGAGGCAAGACTTCAGGAGCACGTTGCAGCTCTCAAGGCCTCGAGGGAATCGCTGGAGGCGCTTAACGCACAAAAGAACAAATTCATGTCGATCCTCTCCCACGACTTGCGATCACCGCTGGCGAGCGTCTTGGGCTTCTGCGAGATCTTGCTCAATGAGCAGGAGAAATTAACAGAGTCTCAGAAGACCGAGTTCCTGACGTACATCAAGGAGTCGGCGCAACAGCAGCTCTCCCTGGTCAAGAGGTTGCTGGACTGGTCAGGACTTGAGACAGGCCGCACAAAATCTGATACCAAAGAGGTGGATCTTCACGCGATCGTCAGAAGCACCATCAATGCGATCCTGGGCCTTGCCAAGCAAAAGGATATTCTGCTGTATTCCAGCCTTAAACCAGGAATGACTATCCGTGGTGATGAATCTCAATTGACGCAGGTCTTTAACAACTTAATCGGGAACGCGCTGAAGTTTACGCCCCCGAAGGGTGTGGTTGCCGTCGAACTGAGTGAAGAGGCTGACGACAGGTGGGCGGTCGCGGTGAAAGATACAGGAATTGGAGTCCCTCAAGAAGATCTCGGCAAGCTCTTCAAAGTCGAGGAAAAGTACACACGACGCGGCCTTGGCGGCGAGGTGGGAACCGGATTAGGATTGTCGGTCGTTCGAGAAATCGTGCAAGCGCACTCCGGTTCAATTGCTGTCGAAAGCGAAGTAGGGAAGGGAACGACCTTCACGCTGAAGTTCCCGAGAATCTCAACGGCTGACGAGCAGAGCGTCTTGATTGTGGATGATGAGCAAGGGGTCCGCGTGTTGCACGCTCGATACGTCAAGCGGTTCCTTCCGCAAGCAAATATCCTTTACGCCTCAGGCGGAAAGGAAGCGTTTGAATGCGCCAAGAAGCATCGCCCGCAGTTGATCATGACTGATTATGCCATGCCAGAGATGGATGGTTATGAATTCTTGAATCTATTGAAACGTGACTCTGCGACCAAAGGCATCCCGGTTTTTGTCATAACAGCTTCGGATTCGACTGCAGGAAGAGAGGCATTGCTGCTCAGCGGTGCAGCGGATGTGCTTGTGAAACCGGTTTCAGCAGAAGCGCTTGGAGAGATGATCAAGAGAAATATGGGGCTTGGCTGCGAAAACGTCAGGAGTCTGGCTGTGCCTCTTGGCGCACAACTAGCGATGCAGCATGCGTAGCACAGATCACCAGACGACGCATCATAGAAATTCAAGAGAGGAGAGCGCAGTTCATTGCTGCGACTTAGAGGACAAGACACCGATGAAAACTGAAGGACGAATGGGGTCAATCCTTGTGGTAGACGATGAAGAAGCGTTGAGGGACCTGGTGTGTGGTATTCTCGGGGAGGCAGGGTACAGCGTGCAGACCGCGGGTGATGGTCAGGAAGCGCTCTCCGTCTACACGAGGTATCAGGAGAGCATAGGAGCTGTCCTGCTTGACCTTAACCTCCCCAAGATGTCGGGGCGGGACGTTCTGAAGAGGATTCAGCAGGTGAATCCACACGTCAAGGTCATTGTCACGAGTGGCTATCCAGCAGAATGCTCGGCATCCGACACGAGTGGAAGTTGTGCGAACGCATTTCTTCCGAAACCGTATAGCGTTGACGCTGTTTTGAGGGCTGTCCGCAATGCCCTGGTTGACAAGATGGACACCCAGTTCGACAGGGTGCTCCGCTGCGATGCCGTCCCTTCTGGATGATCGATGTATTCATTACTCTTGGGGCTCGTCCCACCTCGTTGCGCGAGAGGAATTGACTTCTAACGCCCCCAGTGCCCACTTTGCGCCTCTCCAACCCATCACCCGCCAAGACGGAACTGAGGACGGGCCCCAAAGGAGGACTTCGTCCCCACAGAGTGGTTTTCCTCCTCCTTCATAGGGCTTCAATTTGACCCTGCGGCAAATTCAGCCTCTCGCCTCATTTGCTTTTCTTTCGTCGTTCCAGTAAGTTTGTGGAGCAAGCCTCTCCTGTCGGGGGACGAGAGAGTGCGGCTCTGATTCCGTGGAAGCAAGCCTCTCGCCCGTCTTACCCGACCAACCTTGTGTACGGGGAACCAGTACGAGATCCATTTTCTGACTGACAAGCAGCGGGGATTCGGCTGGTCTGAGCACACTATCCGCTCGCGCACAACGGAAGACAGTTGTCATAGACGCATCGCAGCAGCTCTGCTTGCCCTGAGTAAGAGCCTTATGGCGGGATCGTTCTCGACCCAAGAAGGAGTGTAGCTATGCGTGGCCTATCCGATTTAACCCTCGCTTCCCGCTTTCGCTCATTCTCACACATATCGAGTGTATTCGCCATCGCTGTCGGTTTACTGACATTGGTTGGCTGGCTGGCGGACATTCAAGTCCTTAAGAGCATCGCTCCCCTTTTGCCATCGATGAAAGCGAACAGCGCTCTCTGCCTTGTGCTCGTTGGCTTGGCCCTCTGGCTGTTGCAGGAGCGGTCATCCCTGGGAGCGACTGATAGGCCTCGCAAAGACTTCATCAGCCGTAATGCCTCGATCGTATGCGCAGGCAGCGTTGCTCTTGTTGCTTGCCTGACGTTTCTTGAGTACGCGCTCGGATGGGATTTCCGTATCGATCAGTTGCTTTTCAACGATGCGGGTGGACCGTTTGAGATGACGCCGGCTGGCAGGATGGCTCCTGCAACGGCTATGGACTTTCTCTTCCTGAGCGTTGCGCTGATCTTGCTCACCCGGAAAGCTGACCGCGCCCACCGTGCATCCCAATTTCTGTCTCTCGCTGTGGGTGTTCTCTCCTTGCTCGCACTTGTCGGCTACGTCTACGGCGCTTACCAGACATACGGCCTGACCTACCATAGGTCGATGGCGTTGCACGAGGCTGGGGCCCTTGTGATATTCTCAGCGGCAGTGCTGTTTGCTCGCCCTCAGAGCGGCTATGTGCTCACAATGACAGGCCAAGGCCATGTCGGCATTCTCGTGCGCCGACTGCTCCCGTGGGCCGTTGGTGTCCCTTTCTTGCTCGGATGGCTGCGACTGGAGGCGGAACGGAATGGCATTCAGCTCACCGACATCGAGTTCTCACTCTTTGTCGTCTCCAACATGGTGATCTTCTCGGTTCTCATCTGGGCCAGTGCACGGTCTTTGGTTGCGACGGAACAGGCGCTGCTTGAAAGCGAAGAACGCTATCACTCGATCTTCGATAACAGTGACGACGCCATCCTGTTGACTGTGCCGGATGGCCGTATTCTCGCTGCCAACATGGCTGCCTGCCAAATGGTTGGACGCAGCGAAGAGGAAATCTGCCAGGTCGGCCGCAGAGGGCTTGTTGACTCATGCGATCCGACATTGCCCCTCGCCCTCGAGGAGAGAGAACGAACCGGTGGGTTTAAGGGTGAACTGACCTTTGTGCGCCGTAATGGTGAGCGATTTCCAGCGGAAGTGACCTCCACAGTTTTCCACGACTCGCAAAGGAATCCTCGCACCAGCATGATTATTCGGGATATCACCGAGCGCAAGCGGGCGGAGGAGGCGGTGCGCGTTGCCCTGACCAAGTACAAAACTCTTTTCGATTCTTTTCCGCTAGGGATTACTGTGTCGGACAAAGCGGGCAAGATATTGGAAACAAACCCGATGGCTGAAAGGCTGCTCGGCGTGCCGCAAGAAGAACATGTCCAGCGCGAGATTGACGGCCAGGAGTGGCAGATTGTGCGGCCAGATGGAACACCCATGCCCGCCGAAGAATATGCCAGCGTCCGGGCGCTCAAGGCAAATCGCCTGGTGGAAAATGTGGAGATGGGCATTGTCAAAGCGCGCGGCGAGATCACCTGGATCAGCGTGACCGCCGCCCCGCTTCCGCAGGAGGGGTACGGCGTGGTTGTCACCTATGGCGACATCACCGAGCGCAAGCGCGCGGAGGAAGCACTACGAGAAAGCGAAGAACGATATCGCAGTCTGGTTGAAGCTGCCCCCGACGTTATCTACACCATCTCCGCTGAGGATGGATCGCTGACGTCATTGAATCCAGCGTTTGAAGCGCTCACGGGTTGGTCACGCGCTGAATGGCTGGGCAAGCCTTTTGTGGAGATTGTACATCCTGACGACTTGCCTGTTGCCGTAGAGACGTTTCAGAAGGCCTCACGGGGCGAGACGCCGACCCGTTACGAATTACGTGTTCTCTCCAAGTCAGGCGAATACCTAGTCGGAGAATTCACCTCTACCCCCCTCATGAAGGGCGGCAAAGCCGTCGGAGAACTTGGAATCGCCCGCGACATCACCGAGCGCAAGCGAGCGGAGGAGGCGCTGCGCCTGGAGAAAGAGAACTTCCGCCATTCTCTGGATGAATCCCCACTCGGAGTGAGGATTGTCACGGCGGATGGAGACACGCTCTATGCTAATCGGGCTATTCTGGATTTCTATGGGTACGACAGTCTCGAAGAACTGCGAAAAACACCTTTGAGGGCTCGTTACACACCAGAGAGCTATGCCGAGTTTCAAAAAAGAAAGCAACAAAGACAACGCGGTGATTTTAGTACCTCAGAATATGAAATCAGCATCGTTAGAAAAAATGGTGAAGTACTCCATCTCCAGGTACACCGTAAGCAAGTGCTATGGGACAACGCAAAGCAGTTTCTGGTTATGTACCAGGACATCACGGAGCGCAAGCGGGCTGAGGAGGCGCTGCGCGAGAGCGAAGAGCGTTTCAGACGGCTCTACCAACAAGCGCCGCTGGGCTATCAGTCATTAGATGCGGAAGGATGCTTCATTGAAGTCAACCAGGCGTGGCTCGATCTGCTTCGATGCTCGCGCGACGAAGTGATCGGGCGCTGGTTCGGTGATTTTCTCGCGCCACAAGAAGTGGACGCGTTCAAGCAACGCTTTCCACGCTTCAAAGCGACTGGCGAGGTGCATGTTGATCTCGAAATGGTACAGCGCGCTGGTTCTACGATCATCGTGCACATTGACGGGAAAACTGGGCACGACGAACATGGGCAGTTCAAACAGACCCACTGCATCTTGTACGACATTACCGAGCGCAAGCGGGCGGAGGAGGAGCTCAAAACAGCGAAGAGCCGACTCCAGCGTCTCTCTCATCGCCTCCTCGAAGTTCAGGAGAATGATCGTCGCGCTATCGCCCGGGAACTGCACGATGAGATAGGCCAGATCCTCACTGCAGCCAAGATCGATCTGCAGGTCGTTCGGCGCGGGAAGATTCCGGAAGATCTGGCAGCGCGGCTCGATGAAAACATCGCCTCACTCGACAACTGTTTGAGTCGTGTGCGCAACCTCTCTCTCGATCTTCGACCGTCGATGCTCGACGATCTTGGTCTCGTTGCTGCACTCCGCTGGCAGTTGAATCGTCAGGCGGAGCGAGCCGGTTTTCAGGTCCACCTCGCCGCGGAGGACGCCCCGGAGCGGTTGCATCCGGAGCTCGAAACAGTGTGCTACCGAATTGTGCAGGAAGCGTTGACGAATATCGCCAAGCACGCCCACGCGCACAACGTTTGGGTCGAGCTGACATCGAGCGACCGGGAAGTTCTCCTGAGTGTTCGCGACGACGGAGTCGGGTTTCACGTGGAGAGCGCCCTCGCCGACGCCGCTCACGGAGTTTCCTTCGGTATCCTCGGAATGCAGGAACGTGCGAGCCTTCTGGCTGGTAAACTCGAAATCGTTTCCGCAAGGGAAAAAGGAACGACCGTGACTGCACGTTTTCCTCTTCGGTGATTTGAAGAATTCGAAGAACAACACCAGGGTGATGACGACCAATGTCGACTATCAAAGTCCTTCTGGCTGATGATCACACTCTCGTTCGTGCTGGAATGCGTTCCCTCTTGAACGAGATCTCCGGCGTGCAAGTCATCGCCGAGGCGAGCAACGGACGCGAGGCGGTCGAGCTCGTCGAAAAACATCAGCCGGATGTCGTGCTTATGGACATTGCCATGAGCGGTCTCAACGGTTTGGAGGCCGCCGCGCGCATCATCAAATCTTATCCGCAGTGCAAGGTGATTATCCTCAGCATGCATTCGACCGAGGAATATGTCACGAAATCCCTTGATATCGGCGTCGCCGGCTATTTGATCAAAGACGCCGCCACCTCCGAGCTCGAACTGGCTCTGCGGGCTGTCGCTCGCGGAGAGAAGTATCTTTCGCCCGCTATTTCCACTCATCTCATTGATCAGTTCAAGAGTCGCCCTGCAGAGCTGGAGGGGGGATTGGAAACTCTGACCCCGCGCCAGCGCGAAACCCTCCAACTAATCGCCGAAGGGCATACCACCAAAGAGATTGCGACAATCCTCGGCGTGGGTCCCAAGACGGTCGAAACACACCGGGCACAACTTATGGAGCGCCTAAACATCCACGACGTCGCCGGTCTCGTTCGCTATGCCATCCGCATCGGGTTGATCTCGCCCGAAAAGTAAGGGGAAAACAGTTGTGAAGGAGCTGCGCTGTAGTGCGGATACGGCATGAATTTGTCTCCGTGAACCCTCACCTTGTCACTGCGTGACATCCCTCTCCCACACGTGGGAGAGGGACCGTGGGTGAGGGTGAATGACCGCGCCACTGACTTGCACCGAAGAAATGCCGATCCTTCTGAATCGGTTCGGTACCTCTTAAGCATACAGTGACGAGAAATGCGTTGTCGAACTACCGTTGTGAAGGAGCTCTCCTGCCCCGCTGTTTTTCAGCGGGGGCTCCTGAACTTCCTGGCCTCGGGAGCGGACCCGCCCGCCTGAACGGCGTTCGGGCGGGGCTCCCTCGAAACGATCGGGAACGGTGTACACCCCGTTGTGAAGGAGCTCTCCTGCCCCGCTGTTCTTCAGCGGTGGCTCCTGAACTTCTTGATCCTCGAGAGCACACCTGCCCGACTGCCGTTCCCGTATTTCGGGATCCCGTACAGCGGGACAGGCAGGCGGGGCTCCCTCGGAACCTTGATTGTCTCACTTCGAGCACCCCAACTCCTCCTCTCCTGGTGAGTTAACCCCTCAGGTCATTTCCTTTCACAACTAAGGTATTTCCTGATTGTCCGTTGCCTGGAAACGTCATATTTTTGCGAAAAGAGCAGCAACCCTCGAGTCTTTCATACCATTGTAGGAAAAGCGAACGTGAAGAGAATTCAGGTTCTCTTGGTGGACGACAATCAGATCTTTCTTGATTCAATTCAGCGTTTCCTAGCCTCGGTCAAGAATGTCCAGGTCGTCGGCTGTGCTGCGTCAGGTGAGGAGGCGATTTTACTCGCGGAGAAGCTGAATCCCGAACTCGTCCTCATGGATCTTGCCATGCCCGGCATGAGCGGGCTGCAAGCAACGAGGATTCTGAAAGCGAAAGAACATGCTCCGTCGGTCATAGTCCTGACCATGCACGATAGCCGCGAGTACCAGCAGGCTGTCGAGTCAGCCGGTGCAGATGGGTTTGTTGCGAAATCGGAATTTGGAGAGAAGCTGCAGCCGCTCATTGAGTCTCTGTTCGATCTGCGAGCAAAAGGAGGTTTGTGTTGACTGAATCGCTGAATCTTGACAAGTAGTTCGAGACAAGGGAATTTCCAACAAAAGAGGCGGATTATGGGCCTGGCAGAGAGCTTTCTCCCCATCCCGAAATATACCGAGTTTTCGGTATTGTGCTTTTCGGTCCGCTGCAATACGTTCGATGCAGCACCAGGGATCTCTATGTTCTGCGTCGGCGAGACGACTGAGTCGCCTAGAAGTCGGAGTCCACAGAGAAACTGATACCATTGGTCTGATGTCTCTTTCATCAGTCTTCGTGTGAGCCCGGTTCCGACCATTGCGAGCCACCTTACCCGCAGCCAAGCTCCACGAAGCACAGTATTGAAAGGCTGGCCTCATGACGAAGAAAACTGGCACCGATGCCTCCCTGATGATTTCCATGGGCATCCCAGAAAAGACGAATATTCCAGAAGACACCTTGATCATAACCTAACAAAAGAATATCGATGGCTGAATTGCGCGACAAAAAAGAAAGGCGCTTCCCGAATGCATCGATCCAGGTATGTGGAGCGCTTGCGGCTGTTATCGGGATCGTCGCACTTCTTGGATGGATTCTCGGGCATCCGCTTCTAGCCAGCTTTGGCGCAGAGCTCATACCGATGGCACCAAGCACGGCACTGCTTTTTGTACTGCTAGGAGTTCCACTCTTTTTTCGCAATCGCTTGCCCCACAGTCGCAGAACATACCTGGTGGGCATGGGAGTCGGTTCTTTGAGTGCCGTAACGGCCCTTCTGCTGTTCTACTTTTCCTCCATGGGCATCCATTCGCAAGTAGAACACTTCGGTCTTTCCTTTGATGGAGCTGTCTACGGTGTGCCGATCGGGCACATGTCACCGTTAACGGCGATCTGCTTTGTGGTTGCCGCCTTGTCGTTCTTGGCGACGCTTTCTTCATCCGTCGGACGACCGAAGCGCGCATTGGTGGCTTTCTGGTTGGCCGGTCTCGTAGTTATGACCTCTCTCGTTCTTCTCCTGGCCTATTTCTTTGGAACACCCCTCATGTATGGCGGAGGGGTCATTCCACCTGCACTGCCGACGTCGCTTGCTTTTCTCGTTCTCGGGCTCGGACTGCTGGTTGCTGCCGGGCTACAGGTTTGGCCGTATAGAGGAATGAAAGAGGCATCCGCCGCACGCGTTTCGTACGTTTTTGTTCTGGTTTTCGTTCTACTGACCTCAGGGATAGTGGCTACCGGGTATTTCTATTATCGCAATTATGAAAAACAGTATAGGAAGGAAATCGAACACCAGCTCTCGGCCATCGCGGATTTGAAAGTGGGCGAACTCGTGCAGTGGCGAAAGGAGCGGCTTGGCGATGCTGCGGTCTTCTACAGAAACCCCAACTTCTCCATCCGGTTCGGACAATACCTTGCAATGCCGAAGAGCGTCGATGCGCAAACAAAACTCCTCACATATGTGCGGCAGGTACGGGAGGCGTATCAGTATGATCGACTCTGCTTGTATGATGCCGAGATGGTCGAGCGGCTATCGTATCCGAACGGGATCGAGCCGACGGATTCGATTTTCTTGCGCTGCGCTTCCGAAGTCCTGCGTTCACGACAGATTGCTTTCCAGGATTTCTATAGGGATGAACATGACGGGCATGTGTATCTGAATATCCTTATTCCAATTCTTGGTACACAGAAGAGCGACCGTGTGATGGGAATCCTTGCGATGCGCATTGATCCCGAGAAATATCTTTATCCGCTCCTTAAGCGCTGGCTCACGCCCAGCCGCACGGCAGAGACCCTGTTAATTCGCCGCGAAGGCACCGATGCTCTGTTTCTGAATGAACTCAAATTCCGGAAAAATACGGCACTCAATCTGCGGAGCCCCCTTACAGATGAAAGGATGGTGGCAGTCAAAGCGGCTTTAGGTGAAGAAGGAATTGTAGAAGGTGTAGACTACCGCAGTGTGCCTGTGATTGCAGAAGTGAGAGCAATTCCAAATTCTCCATGGTTTCTTGTTGCCCGCATGGATTTAGATGAGGTATATGAGCCATTGAGAGAAAGACTTTGGATGACCATTTTTCTCATTGCTTCACTGCTCGCCAGTGCAGGTACGGGTGTAGGTTTGGTTTGGCGTCAGCAACGCATGAAATTTTATGAGGAAAGGCTTGAGTCGGCAGAACGCATCCGCAAGCTCAATCGTGTGTATGCCGTCCTCAGCGACATCAACCAGGCGATCGTGCGTGTCCGTGAGCCCCAGGCACTCTTCGAGAGAGCCTGCCACATCGCCGTCGAACAAGGCAATTTCCCCTTGGCGTGGGTCGGACTTGTGGATGAATCGACACAAGGGCTTCAGGTGGCGGCCTGTGCTGGCAAATCCGACGGCTATTTGGAGAAAATCAATATCTCATTGAAGAACGTTCCTTTGGGCTACTGTCCGATTGATGCCGCTCTCCGCAAAGGAGAACTTGTCGTCTGTAATATGATCGGACAGGATGAACCGATCGCTCCTTGTCAGAAAGCGGCACTTGAGCTCGGACTCCGCTCCTCTGCGTCGTTCCCTCTGCGAGTATCTGGCAGGATCCGGGGGACTTTCTGTCTCTACGCAGACGAACCGGATTTCTTCGACGAAGAGGAACGTAAGCTGTTGGACGAGTTGGCGATGGACATCTCCTTCGCCATGGAGTTCTCCGAGAAAGAGGCCGAGCGTAAGCATACGGAAGAGGCGCTGCACGAAAGCGAAGCGCGTTTGCACCTGCTGATCGAAGGTGTAACAGACTACGCCATATATCTATTAGACACTGGCGGCATGGTGGTGAATTGGAACGCAGGCGCTGAGCGACTAAAAGGCTACCGCAGCCATGAGATCATCGGTGAGCATTTTTCACGATTCTTTGGCCTTGAGGACCAGCAAAATGGCAAGCCGCAGCGGCTTCTTGCGGAGGCTAGGCTTCGAGGCCGTGTCGAAGACGAGGGGTGGCGTGTAAGGAAAGATGGATCGCGCTTTTGGGCAAACGCTGTTATAACCGCGCTCCTGAAAGAAGATGGTTCTCTCTACGGCTACGCCAAAGTCACGCGCGACCTCACCGAACGGAAGCAAGTCGAAGAAACGCTACGGCAGACTTCCCAAGCGCTGGGTACGATGGTTGAAACATCTCCTCTGGCCATAATCGTTACCGATCCTCAAGGACTCGTCACATTATGGAATCGCGCGGCAGAAACGACATTTTGCTGGACGGCAGCCGAAGTAATCGGCAAACCTAATCCGATCATACCGAGTGACAAGCGAGATGAGGTGAGACGAGTTCGTCAACAGATCATAGAAGGCGGGTCGTTAATTGAGTTAGAGACCGAACGCGTACGCAAAGACGGGGTGCGAATTGCGGTTAGCTTTTCGGCAACAGCGCTACGTAACACAGAGGGCCAGCCATACGGGATTCTAGCTATAATTGCCGATATCACCGAGCGCAGGCGGGCGGAGGAAGCGCTGCGCGAAAGTGAACACCGCTTCCGTTCAACTTTGGATAACATGATGGAAGGATGCCAAATAATTGGTAATGACTGGCAATATCTCTATATCAATCATGCGGCCGAATTACATAACCGTCGTCCTAAAGAAGAGCTGATGGGTAAGAGATATATGGATATCTGGCCCGGCATTGAAGAGACAGAAGTGTTTGTTATGATTCGGCGTTGTCTGGAAGAACGGATTGCACATCATATGGAGAATAAATTTGTTTTCCCCGATGGAGCCACTGGGTGGTTCGACCTTAGTATTCAACCGGTGCCGGAAGGGGTTTTTATCCTATCTATGGACATCACGGAGCGCAAACGGGCGGAGGAAGAAATCCACAAACTCAACGACGAACTCGAACAGCGCGTCATCGAACGCACCGCACAGCTGGAAGCCGCAAACAAAGAACTCGAAGCCTTCGCGTACTCAGTATCCCACGATCTGCGCGCACCCCTTCGTGCGATCGATGGCTTCTCCAGAATCGTTTTGGAAGAATATGCGAAGAAACTTGATGCTGAAGGCAATAGGCTCTTGAATATCATTCGCGCAAGCACGGGGAAAATGGATCAGCTTATTACCGATCTGCTCGATCTCTCTCGCGTGAGCAGAAACGAGATGAAGTTTTCGCGCGTTGATATGACAACGCTTGCCAATTCAATCTACCGCGAAGTCGCTTCGCCTGAAATCCAGCAGAAGTTCTCTTTCTCGGTCGTGCCTCTTCTTGATGCATATTGTGACGCCGCTCTGGTGAGGCAAGTGTGGAGGAATTTGATTTCCAATGCCATCAAATTCACGACGCCCAAAGACTTGCGCAAGATCGAAATTGGAGGCCATTCTGAGGAGGGGATGAATATATATTTCGTAAAAGATTCGGGCGTTGGATTCAATCCTGCTTACACACATAAGCTTTTTGGCGTGTTCCAACGTTTGCACAAATCCGATGAGTTCGAAGGCACCGGCGTCGGACTCGCTATTGTCCAGCGCATCGTTCACCGGCACGGCGGACGAGTTTGGGCGGAAGGGAAGGTCGGCGAAGGAGCGACGTTTTATTTTTCAATTCCAAATAGGCAATAGGCAACAGGAAATAGGGAATAGTGAATAACCAACAGTATGGAAACCGCTCCCGAGGTTCGAGCATACACCAAAGCTCTGAGGGAGCCCCGCCTGCCTGTCCCGCTGTACGGGATCCCGAAATACGGGAACGGCAGTCGGGCTGGTCTGCTCCCGAGGATAGAGCATGAGAAAGCCACACACCCCTAGATCCCCTCTCTCTTGCACACAACCCACCGCTGCAGAGGGGACTGGGTGAGCATGAAGATTTGGTGCATAACACATCCCCTCTTGTGTGGTGGCTGGTGGGTTGTGAGAGGCGAGCAGAGGGGTGTGTCTCGCACAAGACAGAAATCAGCAAGATGCTCACATCACTCATATCAAAAATCAAATGATCCCAACTTCTATTGCCCATTTCCCATTGCCTAATACCTAAAAGGAACTAAGTCATGAACAATAAGAATGAAGTAGAAATCCTGCTTGTCGAGGACAATCCCAATGATGTCGAACTGACTCTACGGGCATTGAAGAAACACAACCTTGCTAACAATGTCGTTGTGGTCAAGGATGGTGAGGAGGCGCTCGATTTTGTCTTCGCGCGTGGCGCGTACACCCATCGCGACGTTGAAAACGGTCCAAAAATAATCTTGTTGGATCTGAAACTGCCCAAAGTCGATGGCCTTGAGGTGCTCAAAGCGATCAAAAGCGATGCGAGGACGAAGATCATTCCCGTAATTGTATTGACCTCCTCGAAGGAGGAGAAGGACATCGTTAATAGCTACCGGTTGGGCGTGAACAGTTACATCGTCAAACCGGTGGATTTTGACAAATTTATTGAAGCCGTCACAAAGCTTGGTCTGTACTGGCTCCTTCTCAATGAGCCGCCTAGAAGATAATTTTTCGGAGGAGAAGAATGAAAGCCGATCAGCCGCTACGCATCTTATTCGTTGAGGATGTCCCCTCAGACGTGGAACTTGCAGAGCGGAAACTTCAAAAAGAAGGTCTTCAGTTCACATCCACACGAGTGGAGACAAAACCTGCATTCTTCAAAGCTCTCAAAGAGTTTGCGCCGGACCTCATCATCTCGGACTACGCGCTTCCGGAATTTGACGGGATGCAGGCATTGAAGCTCTCGTTGGAACACGACTCTCGTATGCCCTTCATTCTCTTAACCGGCTCGATGAACGAAGAGACGGCTGTCGCTTGCATGAAAGCGGGGGCAACCGATTACGTGATCAAAGAACATATCGCCAGATTGCCCTTTGCGGTCAAGGACGCGCTTGAACAAAAGAAAATCCGTGTGGAAAGAGAAGAGGCTGAACAGGAGCTGCGGGAAAGCGAGCGGAAGCTCAAGGAGGCCCAGCGTCTGGGCCGGATCGGACACTGGGAATTCGACCTTGATACGCAGAAGATTCACTGGTCGGACATGGTCTTCACCCTCTACGAGCGCGACCCAAAGCTCGGTCCCCCCACCGCGGAAGAGGAAGCAGCATACTACTCCCCTGAGGATGCCGAACGGTTGCGGAATTGCGCGCAGCGCTCCATCGAGACAGGTGAGCCCTACATAATCGACGTTCGGGTGAACCTCCCAGGGGGAAGATCGATGGATGCCGTGGCTATAGGGACACCTGTCAAGGACGCCCACGGGCGTGTCATCAGACTTCTGGGAACAATCCAGGACATCACCGAACGCAAGCGGGCGGAGAAACAGATTGCTCTCCTCGCGCACAGTGTAAAGAGCATCATCGAGTGTGTGAGCATTACTGATATGAATGACACACTCCTCTTCGTCAACGAAGCCTTTCTGACCACGTATGGTTATGACGAACACGAACTTCTGGGGAAAAATATCGAGATTGTGCGGTCACCGAACAATCCTCCGGAGGTTGTTCGCGAGATTCGTGATGCGACACTGGGTGCAGGCTGGCACGGGGAGCTATTGAATCGGACAAAGGATGGTCGGGAATTCCCGGTTTCACTTTCGACCTCCTCTGTTCGAGATGACACGGGACAAGCGGTCGCGCTCGTCGGTGTCGCCACAGACATCACCGAGCGCAAGAAGGCTGAAGAAGCCTTGAGGAATTCCGAGGAAAAACTTCGTCTAGTTTTTGAAAATGCTTATGATGGTATCAGCATCTTTGAGGAATCGCCCGATCCCAATCAGCGTAAACTGGTGGATTGCAATCTCCGTTATGCTGAGATGGCCGGACGGACATGGGAGGAGCTGATAAAAATCGGAAATACGCTTGAGCTGGCAAGGACACTGAGTGAAGACAACAGCCAGTCAATCGAACAGGGTGTTGCATTCCGGGGATCGTTCAGCTGGATTCGACCCGACGGAAAAGACAATATCATAGAATACACTGCTGTGCCGATCAGGATGCAAGGCAAGACCTTCACAATTGGCATTGATCGCGACATCACCGAGCGCAAGCGGGCAGAAGCGGCGCTGGCAAGCGAGCGCAATTTGCTGCGAACGTTGATAGACAACATGCCAGATCGCATCTATGCAAAAGACACAGAGGGCCGATTTATCATTTGTAACAAATCATTGGCGATTCGCATGGGTATGGCCAATCCTGACGAGATCGTTGGCAAGTCGGACTTCGACTTTTTGCCGCAGGAGCTGGCAGCACAGTTCCGCGCCGACGAACAAGAAATTATCCGGTCGGGTCAATCTCTCATCAACCGCGAAGAACCAATGGATAGCCTTTCGGGTGAAACACGATGGAGCTTGGCCACAAAAGTGCCGCTGCGCGACAACCAGGGCACCGTCATTGGGATCGTGGGAATGGGTCGAGACATCACAGAACGCAAGCGGGCGGCGGAGGCGCTCGCAAGAGAGCGCGATCTGCTTCGCGGGCTCATGAACAACATTCCGGATGCTATTTACTTCAAGGATGCAGAAAGCCACTTTCTCCAGATCAATCCGTCCCAGGCCCGCCGGTTTGGCCTGAGCGACGCGGCCGAAGCAATTGGCAAAACGGACTTTGACTTTTTCACGGAAGAACACGCTCGCCCGGCATACGAGGACGAACAAAGGATCATGAAGACCGGCCAACCTCTGGTGGGTTCGGAAGAAAAGGAGACTTGGCCCGATGGCCGAGAAACATGGGTCTCAACGACCAAGGCCCCGATGCGCGATGTAAACGGGCAAATCATTGGAACGTTTGGCATTTCCAGGGACATCACCGAGCGTAAGCGCGCGGAGGATGCGTTACGAGAAAATGAGCAGCGACTGAAGGTGGCCTTGACGTGCGCTGACATTGCGGTGTTTAACCAGGACAAGGACCTACGGTACACGTGGATGTTCAATCCTCACCTTGGTTTCCTCCCTGAAGAAATCATAGGAAAGACGGATAGAGAGTTGTTCTCACGAGCCGATCTGTCTCGGGTCCTTGAGACCAAGCAGAAGGTGCTCGAGAGCGGCATCGGGGTGAGCGAGGAAGTTCTGATCACGCTGAACCAGCAGGAAATCTCTGTTCTTCTGAGTGTCGAGCCACTTCGGGACTCGTCGGGGACGATTGTTGGGCTCACTGGAGCAATGATCGACATCACCGAGAGGAAGCTTTCACAACAGCGACTCGAGCAGGAACGGAACCTCTTGAGAACGCTTATTGAGGCGATTCCGGATGAGATTGCGGTCAAGGATGTGGAACGACGGTTCGTGCTGGTCAACCCTGCTTGCGTTCGTGCCCTTCGTAAAGAATCCGCTGGGGACGTCTTGGGCAAGAGGGATGAGGATTTGATCGCGATAGAGTTCGCCGATGATGGCAAACTGCAAGAGGAGCAGGTCCTTTCTAGCGGGAAGCCATTTGTGAACATAGATGGGAAAACGCGCCTGGATCCTGTGACAGGCGAGATCAAGCGGAGCATACTTATCACCAAAATGCCCCTCCGGGACAAGGATGGTACCATCACCGGCCTTGTCGTGATCAACCGGGACATCACCGAGCGCAAGAGAGCGGAGGTCGAGATCCAACGAAGCAGGGACTGGCTCAATGCAATCCTCGACGCTTCCCGGGATGGTATCGTCGCCGAGAAGAATGAGATGATTGTCTACGCAAACGCGCCTTATGCGCATATCTATGGCTATGACGAGCCGGCGGAATTAACCGGACAACACGTCTCACTTGTCCAGTCTGAGCTGGACAACACGCGGATGCTGCAATTCGGAAGGAGAAGGCTTGACGGCGAACGGATGCCGGAGGTGTACGAATTCAAAGGAAGAAAAAAGGATGGCAGATTCATCGATCTCGAAGCATCCGTGTCGACTGCTTCTATCGCCGGTGATGAACACATTGTTGCGACAGTCCGTGATATCACCGAGCGAAAATTGCTTCAGAAGCAGCTCATCGAGGCGCAGAAGATGGAAAGCATCGGCACGCTGGCCGGAGGGATTGCGCACGATTTCAACAATATCCTCGGAATCATCATGGGCCATGCTTCGATCCTCGAGCAGATGCGACCGGATCCTGAAAAGTTCCTCCAGAGCATCCAGGCGATCAACAAAGCCACTTACCGTGGGGCCAATTTGGTTCGCCAGTTGCTGACGTTCGCACGCAAGACGGACGTGACGATGCAGTCTGTATTGATCAATGACATTCTGAACGAGCTCGCGAAGCTCTTGGAGGACACATTGCCGAAGACAATCGTCATGGAGCTGAACCTTGAAAAGAAGCTTCCCTCCATTCTGGCGGATCCAACCCAATTGCATCAAGTATTCCTGAATCTCTGTGTGAATGCAAGAGATGCAATCATGCCGAAGGGAGGGAGCATCTCCATTGCTTCGCGGATCATTAGGGGCGCGTCAGTTTTGGCGAAATTCGATCGCGCGGACGCGATGGAGTACATCGTTATTGATGTGGCAGATACCGGGACGGGGATAGATGAGGCCACACGCAGCCGGATCTTTGAGCCTTTCTTCACTACGAAAGAGAAAGGCAAGGGAACTGGGCTGGGCCTCGCGACTGTGTACGGGATTGTCGAGAGTCACAGAGGCTTCATTGATGTTGAGAGCACGGTGGGAGTAGGGTCAACATTCCATGTCTACCTTCCTGTTGAGCCGCGTCAAGTGAAGCGTGACGAGCTGGAAAAGGTCGCGGAAAAGGAGATCCCGGGTGGGACGGAGACGATCCTGGTCGTGGAAGATGAAGAGACGCTCAGAGACCTGGTGAGCTTCGTGTTGGAAGGGAAGGGATACAGAGTGTTAAGAGCGAGCGATGGTGAGGAAGGCCTTCAACTCTTCACGGAGCGGATGCAGGAAATTGCACTGGTATTGAGCGACCTCGGGTTGCCGAAGATTTCCGGCGAGGATCTGTTCAGGAGGATGCGGCAGTTGAAACCTGAGGCGAAGGTGATCCTCGCCACCGGCTATATCGAACCCGGAACGAAATCTGAGCTGCTCAAAGCTGGAGCAAGAGAGTTGATCCAAAAGCCGTATGTTCCGGCGGAGGTGTTGAAGAAAATCCGGGAAGCACTCGACAGTGCTGTATAGGTATCATCTACGCTTTAACTTTCGGTCGCATCAGTCCGGGAGGAATAACTGGGATTGTAGCTCTACCATGCTTCTTCGTTACTAACCACTCATCTGCAGGTGAACGATGACGAAAATATCGATCTCTATCCTGGCCGTAGACGATGATGAATCCTTCCTTGACACGTTGAAACGACAGCTCGAGCTTGATGGGTATTTTGTCAATACGGCTTCCGATGGTATCGCTGCAATCAGCATCCTCCAAACCGTGCCGTTCGATTTGATCCTACTTGATGTCAAGATGCCCAAGGTTGACGGCATAGAGGTCCTTAGATTCGTGAAGGATCAATGCCCCGATACTGAGGTCATTATGCTCACAGGCGTCAACGAGATCAAGATCGCCGTTGAGTGTATGCGCCTCGGAGCGTACTACTACATCACGAAACCGTATTCCTCGAGCGAGCTGCTGCCTCTCATTGAGCGGGCGCTGGAACGGAAACGGTTACTGGTCCAGAACAAGGCTTACAGAGCCGAGCTCGCCCGGTGTGCTCTTTCCTCCCATATTGTGAGCCAAAACAGGACCTTCCTTCAGATGCTGGATTTGGCTTCACGGGCAGCTCCCACCGATTCCACGGTTCTCATCGAGGGAGCCAGCGGCACGGGCAAAGAGCTGGTGGCCAATTTCCTGCACACCAACAGCCTCCGGAAGGATCAGCCCTTTATGGCGCTCAATTGTTCTTCGATACCCGAGGCGCTGATCGAGAGTGAGCTCTTCGGCCACGAAAAAGGGGCCTTCACCGATGCGAAAGCGACAAAGCAAGGGTTAGTGGAGGTAGCCAACGGCGGTACTCTGTTTCTTGACGAGGTCGGCGAGATCCCGTTGACGGTTCAACCCAAGCTGCTGCGTTTTCTGGAATCCGGCGAATTCCGACGTGTGGGTGGAAACAAGAACCTCAAGTCAGACGTGCGCCTCCTGTCTGCCACCAGCAAAGACTTGCGCAAGGAGGTGGCGGCAGGGCGATGTCGCGAGGATCTGCTGTATCGATTGAACGTCATTACATTGGAGTTACCGTCGCTGGGAGAACGGAAGGACGATATTCCATTGCTCGTCGAGCATTTTCTCAAAAGCCATGCTGGAGCGAAGGAGCCCAAGAAGATTGATGAAAAGGCACTTGAGATCTTGATGAAGTACGACTGGCCGGGCAATGTACGTGAGCTCGAAAACGTCATTGAGCGAGCTACCGTTCTGTGCCAAGACGATGTGATCGGCATCGATGACTTGGCGCTGCCTCTTCGCGCGAGGTCGATGCTGGAATCCGCCGCAGATGCGTCATCGGCGAGAATTCGCGCCGGCAGTGCCATTACGTTGGCGGAAATGCAGAAAGCTCATGTTGAAGGTGTTCTGGAATCTGTAAATTGGAACAAGCCCTTGGCTGCGAAGATCCTCGGCATCAGTGTGAAGACGCTCTATGCGAAGATTCAGGCATATGACCTCACTGGACCCTAGATCTCTAACTGCCTAAGGAGCCGAGCCCTTCGTCAGCCGTGTCGCGGGATATTGCACTCCCTGTTGGGAGTTGCTGCTTCGGCGAGCAGAGCCAAGAGCGGGACTACCGTTTGCTCCCTGCGAAGATCTTCGTTACATTGATTCTACCGTGAAGTGAAGAAGGAGTATCCAGGCATCATCGTCGTGATTATGATGTCACTCTCTCTCCTCAAGAATATGTGCCTGCAGTCTGCAAGTCCGCCAAATTGCTGGCAGGCAAGCGGGCGAAAAATGAAGACGGGAAGAAAAGGCTTTTTTGGAAGCAGCAATGCGGAGGAGAGCTTCTTCGAATCGAATTGTGAGGAAATCCCTATTGGCGAAAGCTGGTAGGGGTTCTTCATTGTACGGGAGACTCATTTGATATGCCCAATCAAAGAACGGGGTGCGGAGACCTTGGCCCCCCCTCTATCAATCTCTGCTTAGTCGGCACCCTCCCACCAAACTCAGAATGGACTTTTCACTCATACCACTCCATGATGCTGTAGTAGCGAAGTTTGTTGATGTTCCTGGCTTTTGCGAGCGCTTGTGAACTGTACTTGACTTTTCCGGTGGTACCCGTTCCCTTCAGGGTAACTGACGCTC
>Ga0315291_10001910_pt1 | contig 27575 bp, 25 predicted proteins | sample YL17G12_20_MG_FD_203070 | JGI IMG/M metagenome (GOLD analysis project Ga0315291, IMG submission 203070) | Sediment microbial communities from Yellowstone Lake, YNP, Wyoming, USA - YL17G12_20 | ecosystem: Environmental > Aquatic > Freshwater > Lake > Sediment | place: USA: Wyoming | collected...
TGAAAGCCTGCGTGTTGACGTGGTAGTTCTCGTTGCCGAAAGGCCGATAGCCGTACTGCTGGACGACATCGCCGTCGCGGTCGGTCATGAGCTGGGAAGAGCCCAGATTGTCCGGATGATAGTAATAGAAGACCGGATCGTAGACGGGTGTGCCGGCGTAGGCTTCCGTCGGGACACTGGTCAGAATGATCGAGCCGGCCAGCGCCATCAGGATTGCCTGCCGCCAGGGATTACGTTCGTAGAAGACGGTGGAAGCGGATGGGCTGCTCAGACCATACACGACCCACACGCGTTTGCGGCTGTAGTACAAGCGAATTCTGCACCTGCTTGCTGAACCACCTGCTCACTCGGGAGCCGGTTGTTCGAAGGGGTTTATACCGGACGTTCCCGGGGCGGGGACATAGGTTTGCGGGCGGTAATGCAGATGCGGGTTAAGGGGGGGCGGCGGGCCGCCGAAATACGGGTGTGGGACGGATGCCGTGTGAGACTCCGGACCCAGACGCCAATGGCCCGGTCGTCGGCGACGGCGGCCCAACGGAAGGAGCGTAAGTCATGGACAGAGTTTCTGGAGACAGCCAGAGACAGCCAAGCGACGCCTTGGAGAACACTTCTTACCCGGACCTGCTGCATACTCTTTTGTGGAACGCCATCCTGGAGAAGGCCACCGACGTGCACCTGCACTGCGTGCGGGAAGGAGTCCGCGTGCTCCACCGGGTCGACGGCATCGTTCATCCCAAAACCACCCTGCCGCCGGCCGAAGGCCGCAAGCTGGTCAACCAGCTCAAGAGCGCCACCGGTCTGTCGGTGGTGCGGTCCTTCGCCCCGCTGGAAGGCGAGCTCATCTGGCCGGACGGCGAGCACAAATGGGAAATCCGCGTCACGCTGACACCCGTGGGCGACCGCGAGTCCGCGCACCTGCGACTGCTCAGCGCCCCGAGCGACGAGTGGGACCTGGGCAACCTCGGCTTCTCGACGGCAGACCAGGAGAAGATCGCCGCGACCGTTCACTCCCTCAGCGGACTGGTCCTGGTCACGGGGTCCACCGGCTCCGGCAAGACGACGACGATGTACTCCCTCGCGTCGCTCATGGACCTGCGGACGACGACGACCTATTCCATCGAGGACCCCGTGGAGTTCCGGCTGCCGTACGCCCAGCAGATCGAGGTCGATGAGCGGCACGGACTGACCATGTACGAAGGACTGCGCACGATTCTGCGCATGGACCCCGACCTGATCCTGGTCGGCGAGATTCGGGACCGGGATTCGGCGGTGGTGGCGGCGCGGGCGGCCCTGTCCGGCCGGCTCGTTCTGGCCACGATTCACGCCCAGGACGCGGCCGGCGCGGTCGATGCGCTGCACTATCTCGGCGTCCCCTATCACATCATCGGCAGTTCCCTGCGGCTGGTCATCGCCCAGAACCTGGTCCGGCGGCTGTGCCCCTGCTGTGCCCTGCCGCGGGAAGTGGAAGAGGGCGAGAAGGAATGGTTTGCCTGCTTCGGCATGGAGCCTCCGGACAACCTGCTGCAGGCCGGCGGGTGCACGGAATGCGGCTGGTACGGCTACAAGGGCCGCACCGGCATCTTCGAGGTGGCGGCGGTGGACGATGAGTTCACGGCCCTCATCAACTCGGGGGCACGCCACGCCGACATGACCAACCACCTTCGCCAACGGGGCGTCCACTCCGTGGCCCACGATGCGATGGAAAAGGTGGCGGCGGGCGTGACCTCCATCGACGAGTTCGTGCGGGTGTCCGGATTCGCGCCCGGCAGCGGAGTAGTGCCGCCGGTGGCCGAGCCCGTGCCGGTAGACATCATCTCCTGACACGAATCGCGATTGATGCCATTTACAGCGTGTTCTTCGTAACCTGCCCCCGACCTGGAGCGCCGTGGCGGCTTGGGGTATGTCATTTCGAGCGGAGCGCAGCGCAGTCGAGAAATCTGGCCTCGAATTTGGCGCGTCGTCCCTTCCCGGCCAGATTTCTCCACGCGGCCTTCGGCCTTGGTCGAAATGACAATCAAAGGCCCAACATCTACGGAGTTCTCAAGAGCAATTCGTATGCGTTCCGCACTTCTGCTTGTCATTTCGGCCGGAGGTCCGCCCTGCCTGCTACGCCGGCGCGGCGTGCTGGGTGAGCCGCACGAGCTCAACGACGGAATCGACGCCGATTTTCTCGAGAACGTTCGCCCGGTGAAAATCCACGGTCTTCTGGCTGATGCCCAACTCGAGGGCGATGCTCTTGTTGGTCTTGCCGGCCACCAGACGATCCATGACCTCGCGCTCCCGCTGCGTGAGAAGCCGGATGCGGGATTGGACATTGTGCGTTTCTTTCCGTCGGCGGCGGATCGCAGCGTCCAAGGCAATGGCCTTCTGGATGCCATCGAGCAGAACCTGGTCGCGAAACGGCTTTTCAATGAAATCGACGGCGCCGGCCTTCATCGCCTCGACGGCCATGGGGACATCGGCGTGACCCGTGATGAGGATCGTCGGAATCTCCCGGCCCAGCTCGCGCAGCCGCGATTGCAGCTCCAGGCCGCTCATGCCGGACATGCGCACGTCCAGCACGAGACAGCCGCTCTGGGAGGGCTCGTACTGCGCCAGAAACTGCTGCGCGCCGGGAAACGTGCGGACCTCCAGGCCGATGTCTTCGATCAACAGACGCAGGGATTCACAAATGGCTTCATCGTCATCCACGATGAACACCACGGGGTTCTCCTTCTCCATGAGCGGCTCCTTTAACGGGTAACGTAAACTTGAACGTGGCGCCCGAGCCGGGGCCCGATTCGACCCACAGCCGGCCGCCGTGTGACTCGACAATCCTGCGGCTCAGGGAAAGCCCGATCCCCAGTCCCTGGGGCTTGCTGGTGAAGAAGGATTCGAAAATCTTCTCCGACAGCTCCGGTGCGACCCCCCGGCCGGTATCCGTCACGGCGACTTCCACATGCCGGTCATCCGGCCGCGAACTCGAGATCGTCAGGGTCCGGCGGGTGACATCCACGTCGCTCATCGCCTCCATGGCATTTCTCATCAGATTCAGCGCCACCTGCTCGATCTCGACGCTGTCGCCCTGCACCTTCGGCAGATCCCGTCCGAGCCGTGAGAGGATCGTCACGTTGCAGCTCGATGCCTCGCTCGCCACCATGCGGATCGCGTCGTTCAGTACGCTCTCCAGGTCGGCCTCGCCCGCGTGAGGCTCGTGCCGGGCGATCAGGCTCCGGATGCGCTTGATGATGTCGGCGGCACGCTGGGCCTGGGCGGCGATCTGCTCGATCGAGGCTTGCACAGCCTCCAGGGAAAACTGCTCCTTGCGCGTGAGCCGCAGGCAGCCGCCGCAGTAGTTCAGAATGGCGCACAGTGGCTGGTTCAGCTCATGCGCCAGCCCGGAGGCCATTTCGCCCAGCGTGTTCGCATGCCAGGCTCGCGTCAATTCCGCCAGGTGCTGCTGGACCTGCGCCTCCGCCTTCTTGCGTTCCGTGATATCCCGGACGAGGGCCCACATGCCCACGGGCCGGCCCGCATTATCCCGGCTCAGGTACGCGCGGACTTCCGCCGGGAAAATCAAGCCATCCTTTCGAATGTATTCCTTCTCGTAGACGTCGGAATAGCCTCTGGTGCCGACCTCTTCCTGGACGATCCGGCTCTCCTCGGCGTGCCATTTCGGCGGCGTGATCTCCTGGTACGTCCGTTGCGCGATTTCCTCACCGCTGTAACCGAGCATATCGAGAAAGATCGCGTTGCAGTGCAGGATTTTTCCCGCGAGGTTGACCGCCAACGTGCCGTCCCGGCTGCCCTCATACAGGTCGCGGTACTTCCTCTCCGATTCGCACAGCGCGTCCTCCATGCGTTTGCGCTCGGTGATGTCGAGGACGACGCTCTGAATCCGGGTGATTCTGCCGTCCAGGTCCGGCAACGCCAGGTTCTGGTCCGTGAACCAGCGGATCTCGCCCGATTTGGTGATGAGGCGGTACTGCTGCGACCAGTCCCGGCGGCCCTCTTCCAGGTAGTGGGCCACCTCGGCTTCGAGCCGGGGCACATCATCCGGGTGCGTGATGCCGGGCCACGAGACGCGTCCGGACAGGAAGTCATCTACCGTGTAGCCGAGGGATCGCTCCACGTTCTCGGAGACGAACTCCACCGGCCACCGCCCGGGCACCACCCGCCACAAAAAGACCAGCACCGGGCTGCGGTTGACGATGTCCCGCAACTCTCCGAGGCTTCTCTCCACCTGTTTGCGCTGGGTGATATCGCGGCCGATGCCGATCAGGCCGACGACCTCGCCGGTGGAGTTGCGCAGCGGCACCTTCGTCGTCAGGTTCCAGGTGGGCAGCCCGCTCGCCTTGTCGATCACGCTCCGCTCGATGTTCATCAGCGGCCGGCCCGTTCGCATCACCTCCTGCTCGTTGGAGTAAACGCTTTGTGCCAGCTCCGGCGGGTAGAAATCGAAGTCCGACCGCCCCACGATTTCCTCCAGAGATCCCACGGCCTTGCGCTGCAGGACTTCCCGGTTGCAGAGCACGAACCGGCTCTCCCGATCCTTGACGTAGATCGCATCCGGTATATTGTCGATCAGGGTCCGCAGCAGATTGCGCTCGTCGGAGAGGCTCTGCTCGGCCCGTCTTCGCTTGGTGATGTCAAAGCCGGTTCCGATCAGACAGGAGGTTCCCCCCACACAGGCGCGCTGGCCGGTCACGTAAAACGGCACGACCCGCCCGCTCTTCGAGCGGCAGTCCACCTCGATCTCAACGCGGCCCTGCTCCAACGCCTTGCTCATGGCTCCCGCCACGAATTCTTTTTGCGCGTTCGCGACGAAGTCCAGGATGTGCATCGTGGCGATTTCCTGCGTCGAATACTCACTCAGGAGCTCGAAATTCCTGTTCCAGCGTGCCATGCGTCCGTCGAGCGTGAGAACGAAGAAGGAGCCCGGCAACGCGTTGATCACGGATTCCGAGAAGTCCTGCCCGAGAAGTGCGGCGTGCCCGGCGGAATCCTGCGGTGCGGTCCCCGGCGCGGCGGCGACGCCGTTACCTCCGACCCCTTGTGCTGTTGATATAGGCTCCATGCACGACAGATCCCCGGACGGGGCATCAATCTCCTGCAAGACCGCGGTCTATTTGTTTAGTACAGTCCCGCTCAGGGCAGATGCCGCGTCCATATAGGTTGTTATCGAGCCGAACGGCCAAGACTTGACAGGTAACCAGTCGGCACCTGCAATGCGAAGAAATCATTCCGCCCTCCTACTCAACCCTGCCTGCCGGCCACCGCGGGAAGCACAGCGTTTTCCTGAGCGCCGCAAGCCGCCTGGCGCCCTGCCGGAGTTTCGATAAAGCCTGAGCCGAAAACCGCTTGAAGAAAAATTGCGCCGGCGCAAATTCTTTGTCGCACCATGAACATTTTTTTCTACCCGACCGTAACCCTTATAGGACGCAAAAAAACAGGTGTCTTGGACTCAAGTGCTGTAGCACAGTTGCCGATAACGGCAATAGCCCAAGTTAAGATTTTTCTCCCCTCCGGAAAACATCGGGTAGCGCCATGTTACTCGATGTTTTCTTTTTTTATGGGGTTTGCGCTGGTCCCAGCCCAACCAAATCAGCGCCATCACACACGTTTGGCGCTGCCACCCTGCCAGCGACGGGGATGCCTCACCCGTTGCCGGCCTCCTTCTGGCCGCAGCACTTCTTGTATTTCTTGCCGCTGCCGCACGGGCACGGCTCGTTGCGCCCGACCTTCGGCTGCTCGAGCTTGATCTGCTTGACCTTCTGCTCGCCCTGCGGGGCCTGGGCCGCCGCCCGCTGCTGCTCCGACATCGCGAATTGCCCGACTTCGTTATGCGAGGTCTGGCTCACCCGCCACACGCTTCGCGCACGAGCGCCCGCCTCCAGGTGCACCCGGAATATGATGTCCGTAGCCCGGTCCTCAATGGATTCAAGCATCTCGTTGAACATGCGGAACCCCTCGCGTTTATACTCGGTCTTGGGGTCCTTTTCCGCCAGCGAGCGCGTCCAGATGCTATCCTTGAGGTGGTCCATCATGTAGAGATGGTCTTTCCACGTGCTGTCGTAGACCTGCAGGAGAACGTAGCGCTCCAGGTCCGCCAGCTCCGCGCGGAGGAACTTGCGTCCCACCTCCGCCAAGCGCGTTTTGGCATTCTCTCCGTCGGCGAGATCCGCCTCCTGCAACGAGGTGTTGAACCTCTGATTGGCCCACTGGACGAGCTCGGCCCGGCTCAGACGCGCCATCTGTTCGCTCAACTCCTGGTCGAGCTTGCCGTCGTTGTAGCTTTCGCTCAGCGCGACGAGCTCGCTATGCAGGTCGCGGGGCTTCATATCCTGGATCCGCGCGGCGGACAAACCGGCATTGTATTTCCGGTTCGCCCACTCGGCCAAGGCCTCGAACCCGTACACGTTCGCGCCTTGCGGCCCGTAGACCATGCTCATCGCGAATTCAACGGGATACTCAATCTCGCGGCGCCGATATTTCTCGGTGGCCCGCTCCAGGAGCAACTGCCATGCCTTTTCGGCATTCAACCCTTTCACTTGCTCGAGATCGAGCGGGATATCGAACTTGGCGCGCGCCCATTCGGCAAAACGCCGCACCGCGAAATCATCCCGGAGGAATTCGGCCAGCGCGGAGCAGTCTTTCCTCTCGATCTGCTCGGCCGCGGCGGCGGCTAATTGCTCCTCAATCACTTCCGGCGTCTGGTTCTTCACCTTGCCCGGGCTGAGGTTCACCCGAAATGTGTTCATCGCCCATCGGGACAGGCCTGCGACATCCCACGTGCTCGGATCGCTGTAATCCTCCAGGTACTCGCCGAGAGACAGCGAAATGTCGCTCGTAACGTTATCCTTGGCACGCTGTTTGATCAGGGCTTCGACTTCCTGCGGGGAAACGCCGGCCACGTCCGACAGCTTCAGGTCCACGTCGAGATTCACACGGGCCCATTCCACCATGCAGCGCAGCGGGTATTCCTTGTCGAGCATCGCCTTGGCGTGCTGCGTGATGGTCGCGTCGATCATCTCCAGGATCATCTGCTTGACGTCTTTGCCCGCCAGGACATCGCGCCTCCGCGAATAGAAGATCCGGCGCTGGTAATCCATCACCTCGTCGTATTCGAGCAGGCTCTTGCGGATTTCGAAGTTGCGCTCCTCGACCTTCTTCTGCGCCTTGGCGATGCCCTTGCTGATCCGCTTGTGGTAGATCGGCTGCCCTTCCTCCCAGCCGATCCAGGAGAGTGCCTTGACCGTCCACTCGGGCGCGAAGACCCGCATCAGGTCATCGTCGAAGCAGAGAAAGAACTGGCTGGAGCCGGCGTCGCCCTGCCGGCCGGAACGGCCGCGCAACTGGTTGTCGATGCGCCGGGCCTCGTGGCGCTCGGTGCCGAGGATATGCAGGCCGCCGATCTCGGCTACGCCGGGGCCGAGCTTGATATCGGTGCCCCGGCCGGCCATGTTGGTCGCGATGGTGACGTTGCCGCGCGTGAGGCCGTCCCGGCCCGGATGCTGCTGGCCGGCCTTGGCGACAATCAGGGCTTCGCGAGCGTGCTGCTTGGCATTGAGGACTTCATGCTCGAGTCCATGCCTTCTGGTCAGCGCCTCCGAGAGCGCCTCGCTTTTCTCGATGCTGATGGTGCCGACGAGGACCGGCCTGCCCTCGGCGCTGATCCGATTGATCTCCTCCACAATCGCATTGAACTTCTCGCGCATGGACTTATAGATGACGTCCTCCATGTCGTCGCGGACGCAGGGCTGGTTCGTCGGAATGACGACGACATCGAGCTTGTAGATCTTCATGAACTCTTCGCCCTCGGTCGCCGCCGTGCCGGTCATGCCGGCGATCTGGTCGTAGAGCTTGAAGAAGTTTTGCAGCGTGATCGTGGCCAGTGTCTGCGTTTCTTCCTTGACCGTGACACCCTCCTTGGCCTCCACGGCCTGGTGCAGGCCGTCCGACCACTGCCGCCCGTGCATCAGCCGGCCCGTGAACTCGTCCACGATGATAATCTTGTTGTCCATCGACACGTAGTCCTTCTCCTTCTCATAGACCACGTGGGCCCGCAGGCTCTGCTGGATCAGGTGCGACCACTCCATGTTCTCGCCGGTGTAGAAGGAGCCGATGCCCGTCAGGTCCTGGGCGGCTTTCTCGCCCTCGTTCGTCAGGCGGACTTGTTTGTGATCGAACTCGACCTCGTAATACTGGATCGCCTCGGCCAATTTCGCGCGGGCGGCCTCCAGCTCTTCCTCCGACTTGGCAATCACCTCCTGGGCCTTCTCCACCCTCGCGCTCTCCTTATCCTTCTTGGCCTCCGCGATCTCCCCTTGTGCGCTGGCGATCCTCCGCTCGGCGGCATCGATCTGGTTCTTGATACGGTCGTAGCCGCTCTGCAGACCGAGCAACTGGCGGGCGACCTGGTCCGCCTTGCGATAGCGGCTCACGTCGTCGAAGGCCGGACCGGAAATGATCAACGGCGTCCGCGCCTCGTCGATCAGAATGGAGTCCACCTCGTCGATGATGGCGTATTGCAGCGGGCTTTGCACCATGTGCTCGAGCGCGGTTTTCATGTTGTCGCGCAGGTAATCGAAGCCGAACTCGTTGTTCGTGCCGTAGGTGACGTCGCACAGGTATTGATTCTGCCTCTCCTCGCCCGAGGTGTCCATGTCCGCCTGAATCGCGCCGACGCTCATGCCAAGCGCCTTATAGATCGGCCCCATCCACTCGGCGTCGCGCTTGGCCAGGTAGTCGTTCACGGTAACGATGTGAACCCTGCGCCCCGTCAAGTAAACCAGGTAGACCGCCAGCGTGGCCACCAGCGTCTTTCCTTCCCCGGTCGCCATCTCCGCGATTTTGCCCTCGTAGAGAACGCTGCCGCCGATGAGCTGCACGTCGAAATGCCGCATGTTGACGGTGCGCCGGGCCGCCTCGCGAACGACGGCGAACGCCTCGGGCAGAATATCCTCCGGCCTCTTGCCGCCGGCCAGCGCCGCTTTGAATTCGGCCGTCTTGGCCTGGAGCGCCTCGTCGCTGAGCTGCTGCAACTGCTCCTCGAACGCAGCGGACTGGCGGGCAATGGAGGCGTACGCTTTGACCAGCCGCTCATTCCGCGAGCCGAAGATCTTTACCAGTAGCTTACTGATTTTTTCAAAAGCCATGCTGCCTGCTCTTTTTCTTCTTCTCTGTCATTCCAAAGCCACCCTGCCGATGCTTGCGATAAGGGGGACTCGCATTCAGACTTTGATGAGCCAGTATGGCAGAGTTAGGCATTGCTGTCAAGAAATCCAGGCGGGCCGCCGGACCGCCGCATGCACGACAAGGTTGCGGCAGGCCAAATGCTCCGTCGGCGGTGATACCGCTTGGGAATGACTCCCGGCTCTTCGCTGTCATTTCGACCGAAGGCCGAAGCGGAGAAATCTGGCCCCGAACGAGCGGCACGCCAGATTCGTAGCCAGATGTCTCGACTGCGCTTCGCTCCGCTCGACATGGCATACGGCGCAAGATTCCCTCCGAATCGGCATGAGCCCCAAATAGAGCTCCGCGCCCTGCACTGCCACTTTTTTCCCGTGCATCCAGACCGCCAACTGACATGCTCTCCTGGGAAAAATTACGTCCGTTCGGACCCTGCGGTTCACTTCCTGGACCTTCCCTTGCCTTTGCCTTTCCGGGCGGACTTGGCGGCGCGCGGCGGCGGCCGGACCTGGCCCAGCGGCTCCACGGGGGCGACGTTCAATTGGCGGGCGGGCACATTGACCGCGAGGATGCGCACGCGCATCGGCCGGCCCAATTGCACGGTCTCGCCCGAACGCTCCCCCATCACGCACTGGGCAACTTTGTTGAACCGCCAGCGGTCCGGGCCCAAATCTTCCAGCTTGATCAGGCCCTCGATGCCGAACTTCTGCGATTGCACGAAGACGCCGAAGCCGGTCAGACCCGTGACGACGCCGTCCATCTCGTCGCCGAGCTTCTTGCTGAGCATTTCGAGGATCAGGACGGTCGTGAGCTCCTTTTCGGCATCCTCGGCCCGCTCTTCCATGAAGGTGATGTGCCGGCCCAGCTCGAACAGGTCCTGACCGGCGGCCACTTGCTTCGCGGCCTCCACGCGGCCTTCGAGACAGTACTGCAGCGTCCGGTGCACGAGCAGATCCGCATAGCGGCGGATCGGACTGGTGAAATGACAATAGTGCCGGGAGGCCAGCGCGTAATGGCCGATGTTCGAAGGCGCGTACAAGGCCCTCTCCAGACTCCTGAGCACGATCAGATTCACAGCGAGCGAGCGTTCCGTGCCCTTGACGAAATCCAGTACGTCCTGGATCGCCCGGCGATCGGGGGTTCGCGGCACCGCAATCCCCATGGCCCGCAGCAGTCGGGCCATGTTCTTCAGGCTCAGAGCATCCGGCTCCGGATGGATCCGACGCATGAAAGGGATATTATGGCGGTCCAGGAGCGAGGCGACCGCCTCATTGGCCTCGACCATGAACATCTCGATGATGGTGTGAGGGTAACTGGTATCGGCGGGATGGGCATCGACCACGCGGCCGGCATCGTCGAAGACCAACTGCGGCTCGGGCAGATCGAGATGAAGCATGCCGTCCGCCGTGCGGCGCGTCTCGATCCGGCGGCTCAGCGACTCCATGTTGCGCAGCAGCTCGATCACTCCGCGCTTCATCCCCTTCGTGTGGCCCTTGAGAATCCGGTCCGCCTGCTCGTACGTCAGGCGGGCCGTCGAGCGAATCGTCGTGTTGGCGAACCGCCGCGACACGACGCGGGCCTCCTCATCGTACGTCAGGTAGACACTCTTCGTGAAACGCTCCTGATCCGGCTGCAGGCTGCAGATGCCGTTGCTGAGGACCTCGGGCAGCATCGGGATGGTTTTGCCCGGCAGGTAAACCGTGTTGCCTCGCGGCCGGGCCTCGTTGTCGAGCGGCGAATCCGGCGGGATGAAATGGCTGACATCCGCGATATGGACGCCGAGAACCCAGTTGCCCGCCGCATCCCGTTCGAGGCTGATGGCGTCGTCGAAATCCTTCGCGTCCGGCGGGTCGATCGTGACAATCGCCTTATCCGTGATGTCCTCGCGACCCTCTGTCCGTGCCGGCTTGAAGTGCGTGGCGGCCGTTCTTGCCTGCGTCACACATGCGGAATCGAACTCGCCCGGCAGATGATACTGATGAAGAATCGAGGCGATCTCCGCATCGTATTGTCCGGCCCGGCCGAGCACTTCCACGATGACCCCGCGGGCGAGAACTCTCTCGGTCGGATACGAGAGAATCTCGACCACGACCTTGTCTTTCTCTCGGGCGTTCTTGGCCGTGACGTCTTCCACGACGATCGGCTCGAAGAAGGTGCTGCCGTCCGGCTGAACCAGCCAGGCTTCCGGGTGTCGCATCAGGGTTCCGACGAAGCGGTTGTTCGCCCGTTCGAGCACTTCGAGAACCTCGCCGGTATAGCGAATGTCGGGACCGCGTCGGCCCTTGCGATTGACCTTCGCCAGCACCACGTCGCCGGTCATGGCGTCGCCCGTGCAGCCCGGCGGAATGAACAGGTCGCCGTGCGCGTTCGGCGCCAGAGGACTGATGAAGGCAAAACCTTTCGGGTTGGCACGAAAATGGCCGACCACCTGGCCGGCCATCGAGGGCAGCGTGATGAGGTTGCCGGCGCCTACGACGACGTGTCCGGCCCGGCGCAGCTCCTCGAACGCGATTTTGAAATCGGGGTAGGCGTCCTCGCTGACGCCCAGTGCCCGGGCCAATTGCGCAGGCTGGAGCGGCTGGTACTCCTGACGCTTGAGGAACTTGAGAATCCGGTCTTTGTATACCTGAGGCATCCGTGCACCTAAAGAAGCAGCACCCGACCGGTTTCGCCTCGGTCAGGTGCTGTTGATTACCTCATTGCCATCGCGGTCACACAGCGAAGTACGGCTGACCCGCACCGCCGTTACGCCGGCTGGGGTGCGACGCCCGCCTTCGCCTTCAGAGCATTGACCTTCCGGGCCAGACGGGACTTCTTCCGGGCCGCCGTCTTCTTGTGCATTGCGCTCGTGGACGACACCTTGTCCAGCTTCTGGATGACGAGCTTGAATTGCTCCTGGGCCGTCGCCACATTACCCTGGCTCAAAGCCGTCTCCAGATGCTTGATCTGCGTCTTCACCTGGCTCCTGCGAGACCGGTTCAGCGTCCGCCTACTCGCATTCTGCCTGACTCTCTTCTTCGCCGACAACGAATGTGCCACTTTGATCTCCTAAAAGTCTTCTCTGTTCTATCGCTACTTTACCGAGAGGTTAGTTGCGTCCTATTTTTCCCGGGACGGGCCGGTTTCCGGACCGGCCTTGGGCGGGGCCGTCCGCAGCCTCTCGACCCGGGCACTGACGTCCCTGTACCCGAAATCCGACTGTGCGATCTTGCGGTAAACCTCCAGAGCCTTGTCCTTCTCATCCTGCTCTTCGTACGCACGAGCGAGATTATACCGCAGCTCCTTGGCCAATGCATCATCTTTTATTTCGTAGGATTCGATGGCCCGCGTGTAGACGTCGATGGCATCGGTGTACCAGCCCTTCATAAAGAAGCAGTATCCGATCTTGTCCATGGAGGCAATCTTGCGGCGGGGGTCCTTCTGGGCCTCCTGGAACAGCGGAATCGCGTCATTGTGCCGCCCGTTTTTCATCAGCCGAAGCCCGTACTCGTACTTGGCGGCCAGATCGGTCGGGTAATTCTCCACGCAGAGCCGGTAATGCTCGAGCTCCGTGCTGTTGAACCGGCCCGTCAGCTCGGCGAGCCGGACCTTGGCCTCGGCGTTCTGAGGCTGCGCCTCGGTCTGCCTCTTCGCCTCGCGGATCTTGCGCCGGAGCTGCCTTATCCGCAACTGGCCCGCACGCTCCTTGAAGCTGAAATCGCTGCGACTGACGTAGGCATCTTCGAGCAAATGGATGGCCTCGTCCTCCGCCGGGTCCGCCTCCAGGTCGGCCAGTGCCTCGGCCAGACTGAATACGTTCTTCGGCAGCTCCGGCTCGCGGGCATAGGCTTTCCGAGCCTCCTCGACGGCCGAAACGCGGTAATCCTGGGTCTTGATGACTTTATCCTGGGCATACAGCCGGGCCTGCGTCTCGCGGTCCCGGATGGACTGGCGGAAATCGCCGTCGATGTCGTATCGGCCCTTGGACATCGTCAGCTCGGCCGAAAGATTCTTGAACTCGTCGGCCAAATCTTTATCCTCCGGTCTCATGCGACTGGCACGCTGACAGGCCGCCACCGCCTTGTCGTACTGCCCGAGCGCCTTGTAGGAGTCCTTCAGCAACAGGTACGACTGCAGGGATGGCTTTTCCAACGCATTATTCGTCTGAAAGATCAGATTGGCAATCCAATGGGCCGTGCGGGTAAAACCGCCCTCGACGGCGGCCTTGAGCATGGCCTCGGCGTAGGCCAGGTTGTCGGGGTCCTTGACGAACAGGTACTCGGCGTTGAGCATCTGCTCGAGCGGGGTCTTGCCCCGCATCCGCTTGACTTTTTCCATCATGGACGGCTTCTTGCCGCCCCGGCCCCGCCGCTGCAATCCCAGCTCGCACAGAGGCAGGTGCCCTTCCTCCAGGGCATCGGGTGCGCGGCTCAGGCCATCGATATACATGCCGATCGCATAGTCGTATTGTTTTCGATCGGCGGCGTTCCGGGCTTTCTCGAAGAAAGGTCTGGCCGCGCCTAAATCGTGCAGGCCGGCCCCTCCCTCCACGGTCGCCTCCATTCTCCCATCATCCATGATCGAGCCCATGGCGTCGGCGCCATCCGCCCTCACACGGGTCCGCTGGGGCACGACCTTGCTCCCCGCCGCCGCGTGTGGTGCCGCTCCCTCCGACAGCCGGCGGCCGCCTTGGGCGAGCCGGGCCCGGAGCTGTCGCAAATCGTTCACCAGCTTCTTGTCGTCCGGTTTGAGGCGGACCGCCCGCTGGCAGGCCGCGACGGCACGATCGAATTGTCCGGCGGACGCATAGGCGTCTTTGAGCTGGACATACAAGTTGACCGCCGGCTTCTTGGCGTTGTTATTCGCCAGGAACATCAGATCGGCTATCCACTTCACCGCCTCGCTGTAGCCCCCTGCCACGGCGGCCTGCAACAGGGCTTCGCCGTGTGCAAGATGTTCCGGGTCTCTCGCGAGCAGGTATTCGGCGTTGAGCATTTTCTCCAGGGGGGTACTGCCCGTGGAGAGACGCCGATTCACCTCCTCGGGCGTGGGTTTCGCTCCACCCCGCTCCTGCCTCTGCAGCGCCACGACCCGCAGCTCGATGTGGCCCTGCAAAACGTCGTCGGGCACCAGCCGAATGCCCTCAAGGTATGCGTCGATAGCGCGGTCGAAGTCACCCGCCTCGGCCGCCTGGCGGGCTCTCTCGAAGTGTACGCTGGCTTGGACCTGTCCCTGGGCAGCGGGTTCAGACATAGCGCTAAGTCATTATCTCTTCAAATGATGTATCAATATCCCATCGTAATCTTCGGCCGAATTTTGTCAATGAATAAATGCTTGTATGGAGGCCGGGGCTATGTTATAAGAACTCGAATCGCCTTGCCACAAGAAAGTGGCCGAAGGCTTATAGGCAAGGAGTCATGGAGAAGCTTGTATGAGGACAGCCCTCGAGCAGTACGATCCGCAGATATATGAGTTGATCAGACAGGAGGAGGCCCGGCAGAGCGGCTCCATCCGCCTGATTCCGTCGGAGAACTATGTCTCGAAAGCAGTCATGACGGCCACGTCGAGCTGTCTGACGAATAAGTACGCGGAAGGTTACCCGGGCAAGCGGTATTACGAAGGCCAGCAGGTCACGGACCTGATCGAGAAGGTCGCGCAGGAGCGGGCCAAGAAGCTCTTCCGGGCCGACCACGCCAACGTTCAGCCCTATTCCGGCTCGGTGGCGAATTTAGCCGCCTATGCCGCTCTGATTGAGCCGCATGAGACGATTATGGGAATGTCGCTCGTTCACGGCGGACACCTGACCCACGGCTGGAAGGTCTCGCTGACCAGCAAGTTCTTCAACTCGATATCGTATGAGATCAATACCGAGACCGGCCGGCTCGACTACGACAAGATTCGCGATCTCGCCAAGAAGCACCGGCCCAAAGTCCTCATTTCCGGAGCCACCGCCTACCCCAGGACCATTGATTTCGAGATCTTCGGTCAGATTGCCAAAGAGGTCGGGGCCTACCACGTCAGCGACATCGCTCATATCGCCGGCCTCGTCGTCGCGGGCATCCACAAGAGCCCCGTGCCCTACGCGGACATCGTCTCGACAACGACCCACAAGACGTTGCGGGGCCCGCGCGGCGGCATGCTACTGTGCAAGGCCGAGTTCGCAGACAGAGTGGACCGGGCCGTCTTCCCCGGCCTGCAGGGCGGCCCGCACATGCATACGCTCACGGCGATTGCAGTGGCTCTGGCCGAAGCCGATACGCCCGAGTTCGTAGCCTACGCCAAGCAAATCGTCAAGAACGCCAAGGCCCTGGCGGAGAAATTACTCGAATACGGCTTCAACCTGGTCTCCGGTGGGACCGATAACCATCTGATGTTGATCGACCTCCGGAACAAGGGCATCCCGGGCAAGAAGCTGGCTAAGGCGCTCGACCGGGCTCGCATTGTCACTAACTACAACACCATTCCGGGCGATCCGGCGCCGCCGTTCAACCCGAGCGGCCTGCGACTGGGGACGCCGGCCATCACGACCCGCGGCATGAAAGAGCCGGAGGCTCAACAGATCGCCGCCTTCATTCACCGGGTCGCCGAGAACGTCGATAAAGAGTCGGTCATCGAGGAGGTCGGCAAAGAGGTGCTGTTGTTGTGCTCGCAGTTCCCTGTACCCGAGCACTTCATTATCCCGCTCAAGAACGGCGGTCACGGCAATCGGGACTGATAGAGAAAGGCCGGGGCACGGAAGCCTATGGCGTCAGAAACCCTGACAACGGCGATTCTCGGCCTGAACGAGCGCGGGCGGCGCATGCTCAGGGCCGCCGTCCGGACCGGCTGCTTCCAGATCAAAGCGGTCGCCGACCAGGACCAGCAGCAGGCCCAAAAAGCCGCCGCAGAGTGCGGCTGTGAGGCCTACAGTGACTACCGGCAGCTCATCGTCCAAAACCAGCTCGACTGCCTTCTCGTCGCCGCGGATACCCATGCCTGTGACGAGCAACTGAAAGCCGCCATTCGCAAGAAATTCCACATCCTCAAGCTGGCGCCGCCGGCGCGGACGTTCGAGGAAGCTCTCGAATACGTAAAAATGGCGGAGAGCGAGAAGGTGCGTTTCGCCATCGGCAATCCGGACCGGTTCAAAGACGCCTACTTAGCCGCACGCGAGCTGATTGCCCAAGGCGGCATCGAGCACGTCTTTTTGGTCATCGCGTATTGCCGCCTCCGCGCGGCGGAGCGGCCTGTCTGGCAAAATGATCCCAAGCTGACCGGCGGAGGCGTGCTGCTGCACGATTGTTACGCCATCGTCGACCAGATTCTCTGGAGCTTTCCGATTCCGGCACAGGTGTACGCCCTCGCCGTCAACCAGGCGCCCGACAAGCAGCAGCGGCTCTATCTGACCGAGGACACCGCCGTGGTCGCCATGAGGTTTACCGATGCGTTCATGGCCAACTTGATCGCCACGCGACGCAACGAAATCGGGCCGAACCACGTCACGATTGAGGTCCACGGCCGGGGGGCCCGCCTGACGATTGCCGGGAACGAGGTTACGCTCGAAACGGACAATGGGCGGAACGATCAGAAATGGCAATATGATGACGATGAGCAGGCCGCCATGGAACGTCTCTTGTCGAGTTTTGCCCAGAGCGTGCTGACCCCGGATCAACCGCTCACCAGCAGTGCGGCGGAGAACCTCCGGAACATGGCGGTGCTCGAGTCGGCCTATCTGTCCGCGCGAACGGGCTTCCCCGAGGAACCCGCTCGCATCCTGCAGTTGGCGGGCAGTCTGGCCCGGCCGCCGGCAAGTATTTGACAGAACGCGGGCACGAAGGTATCTTGACAACGGACACGATGGGCGAATGTCCCGCGCGGACTGGATTCGAAGGGACAACGCCGTCAGGAAATTCAGAATTCTATTCTGGGAGGTCACACTATGAAGAACTTAGTCTACGTCGGCATCATCGGGGCCTGTATTCTTGTGGCGGCCGTGGTGTTTGTCAAAACGCGATCCGGAGGCGCCGGTGGCATCAATGGCCTCGGCGACGAGCAGACCTGGGTCAAGTGCTCGCAGTGCAATCAGTCCTACCAAATGAGCCTGAAGGACTTTTATAAGGAGCAGGAGGAGAAGGCGAAAGCCAACCCCACGCCGATGCCCATCGCCCATCCCCTGACCTGCAAGAAGTGTGGCAAGGACGCCGTCCGGAAGGCCTTCAAGTGCGACAAGTGCGGCGAAGTCTCGTTCGCGAGCAGCGTGCCGAACGATTTCGAAGACCGTTGTCCCAAGTGCAAGTACAGCGCACAGGAAGCCAAGAGAAAAGCACGCCTGGGCCAGCAGTAAGGGTGCCGGACGGGACCATGCAATTTGCCGCCGGCCTTCATCGGCAAGGCCGGCTCCGACACGGCTTACGACGAATTCGTGCGCGGTATCTCATCCTGAACGAAGCGTAGCACAGTGAAGGATCTGGGCGGCGCAGAAGAGAAACCTCTCGTTCCAGGCCAGATCCTTCGCCTTCGGCTCAGGATGACAGCGTCCCCTCGCCCAAGGACTTTTCCTGATCCGTCTTACTTGGCCCCGGACGCTTCGGACGTTCGTATCTTCGAGGCGTTTCGGAGTTCCTTCAGCGGCGTAGTGACCCCTCTGGCATATTCTTCTTCACCTTTCTTCAGTGTGCCGGCGTTGGCATAGCGGGCGGCAATCCGCTCCCTGATGTAAGCGAGGCGGTTTTCGGGATTCGGGTGCGTGGAGAAGAACTCGATGGGCCGCACGGTCTGCAACTGCTGGAGGACCTGCATGGTCTCGACCATGCCGTTCGGGTCGTAGCCGGCCTGGATCATGTAGGACAGGCCAACCAGGTCCGCCTCCTTCTCATCATCCCGGCTGTATTGCAGGCTCAAAAAGCTGGTGATGAACGTGGAGGCGCGGGCCATATCGGAGGACACATTGCTGATGTGCGCGGCCGCGACCAGCGCCGTCATGCCAATCTGCCGGCTCATGCTCTCCATCGTGTCGCGGGCCACCACATGCCCGACTTCATGACCCAGAACGGCGGCCAGCTCGGCCTCCGACTTGAATTCCTTCAGAAGTCCCTTGGTGATGAAGATGTACCCCCCGGGCAGGGCAAGAGCATTGGCCCCTCCCTCCTCGATAGCGACAAAGTGGTAGGACAGGTCCGGCCTGTGACAGACCCGTGCAATCCGCTGGCCGACCCGATTCACGTAGTTCTGTATGTTGTCATCCGGGACCCGGCCGCCCAGTTCCTTTTCGACGTAGGGTGCATACTTGCGGCCGAGCGCCACATCCTCCTCCGGCGAGAAAAACATCAGCTCTTCGTCGCCCGTCACAGGGTTGATCGCACAACCGGCCCAAAGAGCAGACAGCAATCCCAGCCCGACGGTGTAAAAAACTGTTCTGTTCATTACAGCAGCACTCCCGAGTGTGCGACTAACCTTTGTGGCCTTTGTAGGTCGTGCGTCCCCGCACGACTTCTTCAGGCGAGCGGGGACGCTCGCCCTACTGGGCGAAATTTCGCACCTGTCAATCCGGGCCACAAAAGTTGGTCGCATGCACTCCCGAACCAACGAGGTTTTACTTGAAGAACCTGGGGGGCATATTATAATGACGGTTTTGTTTGTGTGGTAGCGAAAAGGATGGCTGAACCCAGAGTTTGTGATGGTTGCAGTCAGGCCGATACCTGTAAAGAGGCGTATCGCAAGCTTGGCTGTGTGGAAGGCCCCTCCATGACTCGGGAGGTGCTCATCGCCTTCCTGCTGCCCATCGTCGTCTTTGTGGCGGCCCTGGGCGGGTTTGGCTATCTTCTGAAGGACGTCGTGGCCAAGCCGTACCAGACACCTTTGGCGCTGGTCTCGGCCGTGCTGACTACCGCGGCGTTGATGCTGGTCGTGCGTGCTCTGGTCCGACGGCATCGAAAGGAATGAAGTTCCGAAACGGTATTGGTATGCTCATTGCAATCACAGACAGCCGCTCTTTCGCCGGAGGGGTGCATCCGCCGGAGGGCAAACATCTCACCGAGGACAGGGCCATTCAGCCCGGACCCTCGGCGAAAGAGCTTGCGATATTCCTGAGTCAACACATCGGGGCTCCGGCTCAACCGGCGGTCAAGAAGGCGGATGTGGTTCAGGCCGGCCAGAAAGTCGGAACCGCCCAGGCATTTGTCAGTGCGCCGGTCCACTCCCCCGTCGCCGGCAAGGTGAAGGACATCGCCCTGCAGTCGCATGCGGTTCTGGGCCGCAGCCTGGCCGTAACCATCGAGGCCCAGTCTGAGACTCCGCCGAGCCCGCCCGTCTTCCAGCGGCCGGAAAAGTTCGATCCGACCGCGTACACCCCCGAGCAAATCTGCCATAGCGTTCGCGAGGCGGGCATCGTCGGGATGGGAGGCGCGGGCTTCCCGACCAGTGTCAAAATTCAGCCGGACGCGAAGGTTCCGAAGGAGACCCTCATCATCAACGGCTGTGAATGCGAGCCGTACATCACGTGCGATTACCGCGTCATGCTCGAATGGACGGACCAGGTCATCACGGGCATTCAATTGGCGCAGCGAGCCTGCGGTGCGTCGAAGGTCTTTGTAGCCATCGAGGACAATAAGCCCAAGGCCATCGAGCGGATGAGCGCAGCGCTGGAGAGGCTGGGTCTGGCCGCCGGCATCAAAGTCGTCCCCGTCCGGACGAAGTATCCGCAGGGCGGCGAGCGTCAGCTCATCCGGGCCGTGCTGAACAAGACGGTGCCGACCGGCGGCATCCCCCCTGCTATCGGCGTGGTCGTCGATAATGTGGCGACCGTGGCGGCGATAGCCGATGCCGTGATCAACAACCGGCCTCTCACACACCGCGTCGTGACCGTGACCGGCGAGGGGGTCGCAAAACCCGGCAATTACTACGTCGCGATCGGAACACCTGTTAAGACGTTGCTCGATTATTGCGGCGGCGTTACAGAGGGCTCTGCGAGAATCGTGCTGGGCGGCCCCATGATGGGACTGGCCATTGCCGATCTGAGCACGCCCATCACAAAAACCAGCGGCGCGGTGATGGTCCTCACGAAGAAGCAGGCCGGCAACGGTGAGTTGAAACGGCGGCAAACGCCCTGCATCCGGTGCGGCCGATGCCTGCAGGCCTGTCCCGAACACCTGTGCCCGACGAAGATCGCGCACGCCGTCAAGAACAATCTCCTGGACCTGGCGGAACGCTACTACATCACCGCCTGCATCGAGTGCGGCTGCTGCACGTATGTCTGCCCGGCCCAGGTCGATCTGACCGGATATATCAAAACGGGCAAAATCCTGCTCGCCCGGCAGAAGAAGAAAATGCCGAGCTGAGGGAGGCCCGCGTCGCAAAGGAGACCCCGAGGATTCCATAAATGTCAGAAGAGATCATGGTATCATCCCCGCCGGAGATTTCCATATCGTTTGCTCCGCATATTCACCAGGCACTGTCGGTCCAGCGCGTCATGCTCGATGTCGTCATCGGCCTGGCCCCGGCCCTAGTCGCCGCCGGCTATTTCTTCCGCACGCGGGCCCTGCTGCTCGTCGGCACCTGTGTGCTGTGGAGCATGGCCGCCGAGTGGGTCTGCAACGCGGTTCGCAAGAAGCCGAGGTCGCTCGGGGACCTCAGTGCGGTGGTCACCGGCGGGATCCTGGCGTTGTCGCTGCCGCCCGCCCTGCCGCTGTGGGCGGGGGCTATCGGTGCGTTCTTCGCCACCGCCATCGGCAAGATGGTGTTCGGCGGCCTGGGAGCCAACATCTTCAATCCCGCCATGGTGGGCCGGGCGTTCCTGACCGCCTCGTTCGGCGTGCTGATGACCACGTGGACCGTGCCGGCCACCATGGATCCGAAGCTGCCGCCGGTGGGGCCGGACAGCAAGATGGAAGATGTCAGAACGCAGGCGACCCCGCTGGCCTGGAGCAAAACGGCTATCAAGGACAAGACCGGCGCCTGGATTTACAACGAGCGTCATCCGCTCTGGCAAACCGTGCTCGGCGAAGAAGGCGGCTGCCTCGGCGAGACCAGTGCCATCGCCCTGCTCCTCGGCGGCGGCTATTTGCTCGTTCGGAGAATTATCAGCATCCATATTCCGTTGGCCGTCCTGGTCTCGGCGTTCGCCTTCGCCGGCATCGCCTACCTCCTGAACTCGGAGGCCTACATCCAGCCGTTCTACCATCTGACCGGCGGTGCACTTCTGTTCGGGGCGTTCTTCATCGCGACCGACCCGGTGACCGCCCCGCTGACCGTCCGCGGCCAGTGGATTTTCGGCGCCTTGATCGGAGCTTTCACGATGCTCGTTCGCATCGCCGGTGAATATCCCGAGGGCTTCATGTACGCCGTGCTCTTGGCCAACGGCGTCCGGCCCCTCATCGACAGACTCGTCCGGCCGGTTCCCATAGGAGGTATACCCCGTGCTGCCAAAGCTTAAATACTTCCTCCAGCAAAGCTGGCTGCTGCTCGCCAGCTCGTTTTGCTTCGGCCTGCTCATCGCGGTCACCAACGCGGCCCTGTCGGACCGGATCGAGCAGAACAAAATCGCCAAGCTCAATGAGCTGACCAAAGTCCTCCTGCCCGAGGCCCAGCACTTTCAGCCGGTCGACGCGGACATCGAAGTCGCCCTGCCGGACGGCTCCAAGGAAAAGACCAGAATTTCCGAGGCGCTCTCCGGCGACAAGCAGCGCGTCGGCTGGAGCTTCAATATCCGTGGCATGGGATTCTCCGGTGCCATCGAGATGGTGGTAGCCGTCGATAAGGACTTCCGGAAGATCATGGGCTTCGACGTCCTGGCGAGCAGCGAGACGCCGGGCTTCGGCGACCGGATCAAGTCCGACTGGTATCGCAGCCAGTTCGCCAACGCTCCGGCCGACCGGCTCACACTCGTGAAAACCGGCGACCCGGCCGCCAGGGACTCCCAGATTGTCGCTCTGACGGGAGCCACTGTCAGCAGCCAGGCCGTCGTCGATATCTTCAATACGTTCCTGACGCAAATCAAAAACCAGATGCAACAGAAAGGGTTGATCGGCAATGTCAGCCAGTAACGGTTCCACTTCCGGCCTCTATTCCACGGCGCTCCTGGCGGGCCTGTGGCGCGAGAATCCGACCTTCCGCCTGCTGATCGGACTGTGCCCGCCGCTGGCGGTTACGACCGCCGTCAAGCCCGCGCTGACGATGGGCCTGAGCGTTATTTTCGTCCTCGTGTGCAGCAATCTCGTCGTCAGCCTGATGCGCAACCTGCTCAAGCCGCACCTGCGCATCATCATGTTCACCGTGACCATTGCCACGTTCGTGACCATCTGCGACCTGTTCCTCAAGGCCTATCAGCCGAACATGAGCGAAATCCTCGGCGCCTACGTGCCGCTGATCATCGTCAACTGCCTCATCATCTTCCGGGCCGAGGCCTGTGCCAGCAAGTCGGGCCCGCTGGTGAGCATCCTCGACGGCCTCGGCATGGGGGCGGGCTTCACCCTCGCCTTGTGCATTCTCTCGGCGGTCCGCGAGCTGCTCGCGACCGGCCACGTCTTCGACATCGCGATCATGCCGAAGGCCTTCGTTCCCTGGCTGGCCCTGCAGATGCCCGTCGGTGCATTCGTCACCCTCGGCTTGATTCTCGGCCTGATCAACGTACTGACGCGCAAGGCGCCGGTGACCGAGGAGGAGCCGGCAGCCGTTGTAGAGACGCAAGATGTTGCCTCTCTGCCGCCCGCTACCGCATAAGGAACCGTGATATGGATAGATTCGTCGTATTGCTCATGGGTTTTCTGTCGGTCGTGCTGGTGAACAACTTCGTGTTCACGAAGTTTCTCGGGACCTGTCCCTACCTGGGCGTCTCCGGCCGGCTCGACCGGGCGCTCGGCATGGGCCTGGCGGTCACGTTCGTCACGGCCCTGAGCGGCACGCTGACCTGGATGGTGGACGCCTGGATTCTCACTCCGCTGCATCTGGAAATCACCCGCTACATCTGCTACATCGTCATTATCGCCGGGGCCGTCCAGCTCGTCGAAATGTACGTCCGCAAGTTCTTTCCGGCCCTGTACGAGGCATTTGGGATTTTCCTGCCCCTGATTTCCACGAACTGCGTCATCCTGGGCATCACGCTGTTCCTGGACGTCTGGGGCACGGACAATCTGCTCGAAGCGGTCGTCATCAGCACGGGGACCGGCATCGGCTTTACCGTCGCCATCTGCATCATGGCCGCCATCCGCGAGGAGCTGATGCTGGCCGATGTCCCGGAGGCCCTCAAGGGCGCCCCGATCACGTTGATCACCGCCGGCCTGCTCACGCTGGCCTTCATGGGTTTTGCAGGAATGATCAAATGATTCTCCTTACGATAGGGCAGCTTTGGAATAGCGCCTGGCCCGCCGGGTTGATTATGCTCGGCCTCGGGCTCGGGTTTGCGATTGTCCTCCTCATCGCCAGCGAGCGATTGAAGGTCCCGCTCGATCCGCAGGTCGAGCAGATCTACCAGGCGCTGCCACACGTGGAGTGCGGCGCCTGCGGGTTCGCCGGCTGCGGACAATACGCCCCCGCCGTCAAGAGCGATCCGCAGTTGCTGGGCAAATGCGCCCCCGGCGGTCCCGATGTGGCGGCCAAAATCGCTGCGATTCTGAACATCCAGATCAGCGACCAGGGTGCACCGCAGCGGCCGATCGTGCGCTGCCGCGCTCACAGAGGCGACCGGACCTACTACGCCGATTACCAGGGCATCCCAAGCTGCACCGCCGCCAACGTGCTGACGAACGCTCAGGCCTGCAAGTTCGGCTGCCTCGGCTTCGGGGACTGCATGCGAGCCTGCAAGTTCGGCGCCCTGCGGGTCATCGACGGCCTGGCCACAGTCAACTACAAAAAGTGCACAGGCTGTGCCGCCTGCTCGAAGGCCTGCCCGCGCGGCCTGATTGCGATGGTCCCGTTTCGTCACGACCCGATGATGACGGTCGGGTGCAGCAGCCGGGAGAACGGCAAGACGACCCGCACCATGTGCCAGGTCGGCTGCATCGCCTGCGGCCTGTGCACCAAGCAGAGTGACACCTTTGTCGTCGAGGACAACCTCGCCCGCCTGGACTACGCCAAGTACGAGCCCTCCGCCCAGACCGAAGCCGCCCTGACCAAGTGCCCCACCGGCGCCCTGGTCTACCGCGGCAGGACCGCCCCCGCCCCCCGCCCGCCCAAATCCAAACAGGCCGCCGCCCGTGTGACGCCGTGAGCTATTCATTACCGTCTCGGTGCCGCCAGTACCCTGGCTGGCGGTGCAGGTGCATGACCGCAATGATTTCAACCCGCCGATTGGCGACCCTGTAGATGATCCCGAAAGGAAACCTCGGGATGCGTCACTGGCGCCACGTGCCGGATACCACGCGATACATGTTCGGATGAGCTTGAATCCGGCGTATCGCTTCCGTGGCCGCCTCCAGAAAACGGCGACCCAAACCGGTCTGCTGCGATTCATAGTACCGGACCGACTCCAACAGTTCCGTTTTCGCTTCCGGATGAAACCAGTATTTCATCCCTGGAGCTCCTCGGCGGCTTCCTTGAGAACCGTATCGCCGGGAATCAAATCCACGGTGCCTTCATCAATCTCGCGGCACCGCCGGGCAATCTCCTCGCGCCACTCGCTGCTGACCTCAAAGGGCTCCTCGAAATCGAGACTCTCGAGCAACTTCTCGGCAATCAGCGCCCTCGCTTCGCGCGGGAGCTGAAGGGCCTCTTTGATGATGTTTTCCGCTTCTGGGCTCATACTGCATAACTCCTCAACCGGGCTATTATCCGTGGCTCTCGGCCCCACCGCCACATCCCTTCGCTGCTTTCAGTATAGGTAGACACCTTGCCAAAGTCAACTCCAGGGGCCGCGTTCCGAACGGCTCGCCTCAGCCGGCACCACTCGCCGGCTCCAGGCAGATTGGCTTTGTTTTTCACGCCCGGTTTTGAGGGGAGTACATCATAACTCTTTTCCTCATCTGTTGTTAACATCCATTTGCGCTCCTGGAAATTGGCTTTGTTTTGGACAGCGGGGCCGGCTCGCAGTAAAGCCGGCAGGCGTTTTCCTGAAGGTGGGAAGTGTAAAGTGTGAAGTTTGAAGCGCGGGGTGCCCACTTGAAACTTCCCACTTGAAACTTGAAACTTCTGGTGTAAATTGGCTTTGTTTTTCGTCAGCGGCATCTGAATGGAACGGCTCATAACCTACTTTCCAACCAACACTTAGCGATGATTTGAGCTCCTGGAAATTGGCTTTGTTTTGCATTTTTCACATCTCCGCTCCTTTCCGTTCCCCTGTGGTCCCCGCCCCGCTTACCCGCCGGGTGCCCTGTCCACGCCTACGTTGACATGCTCTGTTGCCAACCATCGGCCACCTAATCCTTGCCAGTGTCCGCAACGCCGCCCGATGCGACATTTGATACATAATAAACCAACCTCGCCCCGCCGTCAATAGAAAATGTCACCGACCAGCGTCCGTAACCCCTTGCGCCCGAGGATATTAAGATAGTTCTGGAGAAAAAGTGATTCAAAATCCGCCACAGAGGCCGCCGAGAGCACAGAGTGAATTCGCGAAGAGCACGAAAGCCGCGAAGGAAAACACCAAGAAATGCAATCAGCACGACCTCTTGAATTGCCTCGCCGCAGGCGGTCTCTGCCTCCAACTCGTCGGCTATCGCGTGTCACTTATCACCGTTTTCCCCTTGCCCCAAGTCCCGACCCTGCCTATGATACCCCCTGCATCCTTGAGATACGATACCTTTGGAGCGTGACAAAAAGGACCGCAAATAGGACGCGTTCGCTCAATGGTTTTGGAGCACATTATGAACTTCTACGATCTCAAGTCGGCTGTCACGGGGGGCAAGAACACGTTTCAGATGCAGATGTCCTCAGAGTCATTCTATGTCGCTCCTAAACGTGAGAAGCCTTACATAGAGCCTACCTTTGCCAAGGTGGAGTTTCACGTCGAGAGACCCGCGGTTATTCTCATTGAGGTACTCCCGGTTGTCAAGACCAGATTCTTAGTTCTTTAAGGTAGTATTCTGTAGTAGTAGCATCTTCTTTCTTTTTGCTTCTTTTTCCTTCTTGTTAACACCTGTTACATTGTTACATGTGGGGCCGCCGACCCCGAAGTGAACCTCCGCCGGCGTCCGGTAGGCCAGGGCCTGATGCGGACGATCCCTGTTATAGAATCCGAAATATCCCTCTAATCCCTGCCGGGCCTCGTCCACCGCCCCGTAGTCCTTCAGGTACACCTCCTCGTATTTGACCGTACGCCACAGCCGTTCCGTAAAGATGTTGTCGAACGCCCGGCCCCGGCCGTCCATGCTGATCGCGACGCCCACCTTCGTTAGTTCCTCGATCCAAGCGCCACTGGTGAATTGGCTGCCCTGGTCCGTGTTGAACATCTCGGGCGTGGCGAACCGCAACGCCTCCCGCAGGGCCTGGACACAGAACCAGGCATCCAGCGTCGTCGAGAGCGACCACGACAGCACGTACCGGCTGAACCAGTCCAAGATCGCCACCAGATACGCGAACCCTTGCGACAGCCGGATGTATGTGATGTCCGCCGACCACACCTGGTTCGGACGATCAATCTGCACACCCCGCAGCAAATACGGGTAGACGCGATGAGCGGTACCGTCTGGCAGGCTCAACCGAGGCTTCGGATAGAGCGCCTCCAGGCCCATCAGACGCAGCAGCCGACGTACCCGGTTGTGACCGATCCGAATCCCGTCCCGCCGCAGACAGGCCGTCATCCGCTCGACCCCGTAAAACGGCGTACGCGTGTACTGCGTGTCGAGCTGCCGCATCACCGCCAGATCCGAGGTCTTCGGACCGCACGACTCGTAATACACCGTGCTGCGTGGCACACCCAGCAACCGACATTGTTCCCGCACACTCAAGGCACACCCCGCCAGTTCGATCAGCCCTCGACGTTGCGCGAGCGGCAAAGACCCAGCTTTTTTTTCAAGTACTCCACTTCCATCCGCAACCGCCCGATCTCCTCATACAGCCGGGCCTCCGTCTCCGGACCTGAATCCGCCTTGACCTTCCGTCCGTCTGACAGAACCTCCGGCAGACGCTGCAACGCCTCCACCTTCCATTTTGCCACCTGCGAAGGGTGAATCTCATACGCACTGGCGATCTCGTTGACCGTCTTGTGACCCGCGATCGCCTCCACCGCCACCCGGGCCTTGAACGCACCGCCATGGTGCCGACGCTGTGCCATGATAACCTCCTGTGGGACGCTACCATACCACAGCCACACTACCTTATCCACTGGTCCAGAAAAGCGGGACTATCATACCCTTCCTTGTTAGACGGCTCCTGCGCGGCCCCGAGGTTTCCGGTCCCCGCGTCCGTCTTTCACATCTCGACAACCCTTGTGGCTCTTGTCATCAGGTCCAAAGCATACCTTCCGGCCGGGTCAGTGGTATTGTGGCGGGAAGCAATGAAGCAGGCAAGTGAAAAGA
>Ga0315291_10001912_pt1 | contig 27546 bp, 27 predicted proteins | sample YL17G12_20_MG_FD_203070 | JGI IMG/M metagenome (GOLD analysis project Ga0315291, IMG submission 203070) | Sediment microbial communities from Yellowstone Lake, YNP, Wyoming, USA - YL17G12_20 | ecosystem: Environmental > Aquatic > Freshwater > Lake > Sediment | place: USA: Wyoming | collected...
CCCTGGACGCGGTCGGCGATCGGCTGTGTCAAGGCCTGCGCACCCTCGCCGCCCAGCCGGACCTGGTCCGCTCCCTGACCTGCTTCGACTGGCTAAATACTATACGTATGATGTCAACTTAGTATCAGCCGGAAGCCGCGCAGGACAACGGTGGCAGAGACAACGTTCGCAACCGTTCGGGCCGCACACGCCGGAGGTCGGGCAGGTAGCCCTCGCCGCGTGGGCGACCGGTCTATGCCGCGTCCGCCACCGGTCAATCCTGCCCGCCCCAATCCTGTGTAAACGCGTAGACGACCAGGTGGTTCTCGTGCTCCTCGTGGCGATCCAGCCAGGTGAGCAGGTACTCGATACGCTTGCAGCAATCGCGCAGCAACAGCACGTCCGCCGGGGCCAGCTCGTGCACGGCCTCCTGCACTTCCTGGAAGATCTGCGTCAGCTCTTCATGCTCGTTGCGGATGATCTCCACGGCCTGCGACAGGCTCGGGCGCAGCTCGACCACCTGCGTCAGATAGCCCCCCTCCTCCTCCATGGCGAGGTGGCGCGCCATGCGCATGGCAAACTCGTCAAACTCGCGGCGCAGGTCGGCGATCCACACGTCCCGGTCCCCGCGCGGCGGCAAGGCGACCCGCTCGCGCAAATGATCGGCCAACCCGGCGACTTTCGCATGCTCTTCCAACATCCACGTGGTCAGGTCGTCGACATTCATGGGACACCTTTCGATCCCGCCGAGATTCGGGCCCGCTCCAGGCCGCGCACCACCCACTACACCGCTCCCGCCTCGCGCCCGCCATCCTCGACCAGGGCATACAGCACCATGTGGTTCTCGTGCTCCTCGTGCCGCTCCACCCAGCACAGCAGGTCCTCCATGCGCTTACAGCAGTCACGGAGCAGCAGGTTGTGCTTGGGCACGAGCTGATGGACACTGCGGCCGACCAGCTCGATCAGGCGCGCCAACTCGTCATGCTCGTGCCGCAGCACGTCTACCGCGCCGGACAATGACGGCCGGATCTGCAATAGCGGCGTCAGGTACCCGCGTTTCTCCTCCTCGGCCATCCGCCGCCGGATCTGGGCCCCGTAGCCGTCAAAGCGATCGCGCAGCTCCACGATCCAGCGTTCCTTGCCCCCGCGCGGCAGGCTGGCAATCCGTTCCCGCAAGCGGCTGGCGAGCTCGTGGGCGTCGTCGTGCTCATGGCGCAGCCAGCGCACAATGTCCTGGGTAGGCATGCCGGCACCTCCGCTCCCCCCGAACGGAACGATCGCCTACAAGATCACCAGAGGGGTCCTGGTCGCTACCGCCGGCCGTGCAGACGATTGTCGGCTGCCGGTTTGGGACATGCACGACAGCCGCCACGCGAGGCACGGGGCAGCCAGCGGCCGGGCACCCACCGCCTCTCCAGTATTATCCCGCGCACAGGCGAGCGCGGCAACTGGGACACTATCGAAAAACCGGAATCGCGACCCCCTCCTAATCACGCCGGCCCGCCGATGGCACCACACCCAGTCGCGAAAAGACCCCGGAAGCGCGTGGAAACCGGCTCAACGACCGGTCAAAGAAAACTTTACGACCCCGATATGGGATCGTTACAATGCAGAGGGGCGGAAGGCGCAGGCCGGAGTGTTGGCACGCCGCCGCCCACGGGGGACAGACGAACAGAGGAGCCGCCGTACCAGCGCGAGTCCGGGTACGGGGCAATCCCCGGGAGCCATGCCTCCTGGCGGAGAAAGGAGACTGTAACAGTGACACGCAACACCTCCCTCGCGGGCCGCCTATGGGTCCAACTGGTTGTGCTGGCCGCGACCACGCTCCTGCTGACGCCGCTGATGGCGCCAGCCCAGACCGTCGACGTGGTCCGCGCCGGTCAAGCATTCGAGCTGCGCTACACGGCGACGTTCGCGCAGGACGAACTCACGTTCGGCCAGGCGCTGGGATACGACACGGTCAGCCTGCCGGACGGCGCATGCCTGACCGAGCCCGGCAAGCCACGGCTGCCCACCCGGACGTTGCACATCGCGCTGCCCCCCGGCATGGCCGTGACGAATGTCCGCCTCGTCCGTACGGAAACGATCGAGTTGGCGGGCGAGTACCTAGTCTTCCCGGCCCAGCCGCCCCGGCGGATGTCCGACCCGGCGCGCGCGACGGACTTCGTGCCGCCCGACCCGGCGACATACGCAGCGTCGTCCGCGTATCCGGCCGAAACTGTCACCCTTATCGGGCAGGCCGATCTCGCCGGCCAGGCGCTGGCCGTCGTGCAGGTCTGCCCGCTGCAGTACGTGCCGGCGCAACGGCACCTGACGCTCTGCACGGCCGTGTCGCTCGTGCTCGAGGGCGTCGATGGCTACACCTGCGGCGACTACCTGCCCGAGCACATTTCCGACGCCGGGCGTGATTTCTACGAGCGCGCCCTCACGACGAGCGTCGTCAATCCCGATGACGTCGAGCTGCACACCGCGGGCGGGGCGGCCCCGGCCCAGCGCGGCGTGGGCCCCGGCGACTACGACTATGTCATCGTGACAACCAGCGACTGGGTCAGCGCGTTCCAACCGCTGGCGGACTGGAAGACCAAGAAGGGCGTGCCCGCGAACATCGTGACCACGACCTGGATCTACAGCGCCTACTCCGGCTCGAACAACGTGGACAAAATCCGCGCGTTCGTGCTGGATGCCTACACCAATTGGGGCACGACGTTCTTCCTGATGGGCGGCGATACGACGTACGTGCCGTGTCACTTCAAGACGATCGGCAGCGTCGATCCCGATCCGATCCCGAACGACACCTACTACGCCGACTTCGACAGCGACTGGGTGTGCGAGGTAAACGTCGGCCGCGCGTCGGTGAACGGCACGGGGAACGGGTCCGGCGGGATCGGCAGCTTCATCAGCAAGGTCTTCACCTACGAGAAGAACCCGCCGACCACCAACTATCCCCGCAAGGCGGGCTTCTTCGGCTTTGACCTGGACTCCGGCACGCCAACGGAGGACGCCAAGATCGCCATCGGGCAGCAGTACATGCCGCCGCCCTGGTCGGTGACGGGCGTATACGACAGCCAGACCGGGAATCACCTGACGAACGTGATTGCGGCCATCAACGCCGGCCAGATGCTGATGAACCACTCCGATCATTCCAGCTCGGATTTCATGGGCACCGGCTACGTCAATCACGGCTGGGGCCTGGGCAACGGCGATATGGACGCCCTCACCAACGGCAATCGTCAAGGGATCATGTACTCGATGGGCTGCGATCCGGCCGCCTTCGACTATAGTGTCTGCATCGCCGAGCACTTCGTGCGAAACATCAACGGCGGCGGGGTCGCCTTCATCGGAAACTCGCGTTACGGCTGGTACAATCCTGGCAACCTCGATACCCTGTCCCTGCTCTACGACAAGTACTTCTTCCGCTCGCTGGTCCAGCAGAACTGGTACAAGCTCGGGGCGGCGGTCCTGGATCACAAGAACGATTACTTCCCCAGCGACGACTACTACAAGTACATCTGGACCGAGCTGACCCTGCTGGGCGATCCGGAGCTGCCGGTCTGGACCAGCACGATGGCCAGCATGACCGTGACGCATCCGAGCACCCTCGACGTCGGCGTGCCGAACACCTTCGTTGTCCAGGTGAACAGCGGGAGCACCCCCGTGTCCGGGGCCACGGTCTGCCTGTGGAAGGCCGGCGATATCTATCAAATCATGCCGACTAACTCCGGCGGCACGGCCACCTTTACCGTCACGCCCGCCTCGATCGGCACCATGTCCGTGACCGTAACCAGGCAGGGCCGCCTGCCGTACGAGGGCACGGCCAGCGTCGTGCAGCCGACGAGCTACACCCTGACGGTCAACGTCAGCGGCGCGGGCACGGTGACTCTTAACCCGCCCGGCGGCACCTATCCCGCGAACACCTCCGTGCAGCTCACCGCCCACCCGGCCGCGGGCTCGCGTTTTGACCAGTGGTCCGGCGACCTGGACGGCTCGACGAACCCTGCCACGATCGTGATGGACGGCAACAAGAACGTGTGGGCCGCGTTCGGTCTGATCGGCGACATGAATTGCGACGGTGTCGTGGACATCGGCGACATCAACCCGTTCGTGCTGGCGCTGACCGACCCGACGCAGTATCAGCAGATGTACCCCGATTGCTACATCATGAACGCCGACATCAATCAGGATGGCGTCGTCGACTTTGGAGATATCAACGCGTTCGTGGTCTGCTTGAGCAGCGATCATTGCCCGTAGGCACGGCCGCGCCAGTGATCCCGGCGCGCCGGGATCACGCCGCAAAATCACAATCGGGCGTGTAGCCCCGCAGGGCCCACAAAGGTAGACTCCCCGTCGCGCTCCCAACGACGGGGTCTCACCGCCGCACGGTTTCGGGCGCTGGGCCATGGAGGCGCACCGATGGGCAACCCTCTTGCGCCGCGACACTTCATCACCAGCCTGCTTGTGCTGGCGACGGGGGCGCTGCCCGGCGTCTGCTTCGCCCAGAAAGGCCGGCTGAAGGCGAAGCTGGGCGAGCTCAATGTCCGGGTCCGCACGGAGCACTACGAGCTCGCCGGCACCGTCAGCGACCGCGTGTTGCAGGAATACGGCCAGATGCTGGAGTCCATCTACCGCGAGTATGCGGCGGGGTTTTCCGAGCTGGTGGGTCCGGCGCCCGCGCCCGAGTCAAAGCCGCATCGTGGGAAAAAGGCCGCCACCCAGCCGGCGCCGGGTGCTGGCGAGCACGAGGAGTCGGAGCAATCCCAGACCGGACCGGAGGCCGAACGACGGTTCCGGGTGCTGGTCTTCGGCACCGAGGTCGAATACCAGGAGTTCGGGGCTGATTTCCTGGCTGGCGGCAGCGAGTTTACGACCGGGAAGTTCATTGCGTCCCTCGAGGCGCTGCTCATTGCCGATCAAGGCAACCCCGACAGCACGCGCCGGATATTGTTCCATGAAGCGTTCCACCAGTTCATGCACCGGTTCATCAAGGACCCGCCCGTCTGGCTCAATGAGGGACTGGCGACCCACTACAGCTATGCGGAGGTGGGTCCCGGCGGACTGCGCTTCGACGATCCGTCGACCGGCCGCTGGAAGCTCGTGCGCAAGCTGATCGACAAGGGCCAGGCCCTCCCGCTACGGGACGTCGTCAAGGCGGAACGGAGAGAGTTCTACGACAAGACCCCGGTGAAGGTATCGGGGTTTGATGACCTCGCGCGGCGACACCTGTATTACGCCGAAGCCTACACGCTCATCCACACCCTGCTGGCTGATGCCAGCGGTCGCGAGCGCCTGCGGAACTACGTCCGTGACCTGGGCCAAGGCGGGGGCCAGAACACGGCCCGCATCACCGAGGAATACTTTGGTCCGACAGTCTGTGACCACATGACCCCCTATTGGGTCGCCCACGTGCAGAGCCGGCCGGAGAACCGCTGAATCACCGCCGTCACCGCACGAGGACCACTCCGGCGCGGTCAGCTTCGCTGCCGCGCGGATCTCCGCCAGCGGGATCGAATCGCCGCTGGCGCTGCGTCGCATCCTTGTCACCCAGCGCAATCGCCTGCGCCTGCTCGCGCAGCGCCCGCAGTGAATCGGGCCCGAGGGCCGGCAGCGTGTCGTCGAGGTGCGAGAACATCTCATAGGCCACCGCCACGCGGCCCTCGCCTGCGTTTCGCCAGATTTCGATCAGCCGCCCCTCTTGCGGCGGGTCCAGCGTGGAGCAGGTCTCGATCTCGATGTAGCTCCCGCGGTCAGTCGCCCGGTTGCGGTGCGAATGCCCGCAGATGTGCACCACGACGCACGGGTACTCGCTCAGCACGCCGCGCAGCTCTTCCGGCGTGACCTCGCTGCCGAGCAAGGGCAGCAACGCATCGCTCGGGTGATGCGACGCCACGAGCACCAGCTCGCCGCGGCCGGCCGCCGTCTCGAGCTCGCTCCGCAGAAAAGCGAGCTGCGCGCGCGACATGGCCCCCGTCTCGTAGGGATAGCCCGGCGACTTGGCCGCGCGGTCGGTGGTGTCCAGGCCGATCAGCCGCAGCCCGTCGACTGGCGTGACGGAATACCAAGTCGGCTCACTCTCCGGATCGCCGAAGCCGTGTCCGGGCGGCCCGGAGGCCGTGGTCAGCAGCGCCTGCCGGTATTCTGCCTTGTCGAAATACGCACGCTCGGGATTGGGCTCGACGTAGCGCGACGTCTCAAAGAGCGCCGGCGGACCCGGATCGGCCGGTGTGACATCGCCATGCGCTTCCGCGCCCACCGGGTTGAACCGCACTGGCAGCAGCAGCCCCGGCCGCGTATCGAGCGGCAACGGCGCCGTCCGCTGCCCATCCGGCCCCGCGAAGATCGGGAAGACCCCGATGGCGTAAACCTCATGATTGCCCAGCAGCCCGTACCACGAAATGGAAGCCAGGTCGCCGTGCCGGCCATTTCGATAGAGCCCTTGCGCGTCGAACGCGGCGTAAGGATCGAGCGCCGGTTCGGGCCGTGCGTCGGCGGGACGGTCGTCCGGACCCGAGAGCGGATTGATCGTGTCTCCGTCCAGGATGCCAAGCAGCCAGGTAAGCTCGTTGGACTGGGCGTTGTCGCACCCGTCGCCGGTGTGGATCAGGAAATCCACCGTGCGCCCCGACGCGTGAATGCGGTTCACCGTCCGAATGATCCCGTCCAGAAGCTGAGTGGCGTACGCCTCGTAGGGCCGCCAGGCACTCCGCGTGATCTCGTGAGCGCCGGCAAACCGCGCCGGCGACAGCGTATCCACGACGTGCGTATCTGTGACCTGCGCCAGGCGGGCCACCAGGGTAAACCCCGCGAGATCGACCGCCCCGCTTTCCTGCGCGGGCAGTTGCCGGCCTGCATCCCCCTCGCAGCCGGCGAGCCACACCAGGCCGGCGACCAGCCCGGCACACCAGAACCGCAGACCGGCCATGCGCTCACTCCGCCAACCGGAGCGAGTATAGCGTAGGGCTTCGTTGGGCGTATAGTGCACCCGGGATGCAACCCTACCAGGGGTCCGTGACAGAATCGGCGGGCGTCGCCGCGGTGTAGCGGCCGGGCTCCGTCCCGGCCGTCGAAGGCCACATGTCCAACTACGGCCGGGACAGAGCCCGGCCGCTACGGGCCCGCCGATTCTGTCACGGACCCCCCTACGCGGTACGCTTCTCCGTGGGCATCGCTTCGTTCGGCGGAGTTGCCCCTTCGCCCGGGCTCCCGAGGTACGCCCCGATCCAGCGCGACATGGCCCCCACCAGGCCGTCGAACTCGCCGTGCTCCGCGTCGAGCTTCTCGCGCCACGCTTCCAGCTCACGTTCCCGCGTGGTGAGCACGCCTTCGCGCCGCTCGAGCGTACGCTCGCGCTCATCCAATCCCGTGGCCCGTTGTGCGACGCTCTGCGCGTGGCGCTCAACCTGGGCCAAGTTCGCGGACAAGGCTTCGCGCTCGCGGCCCAGCTCCGCCGCCCGTGTCTGCAGACGCTCCGTATCCGCGTTCAGCGTTTGGAAGCGCTCCAGCAACGTCTCGCGCTCCGCCTCCAGCTCCAGGAGCTGGCCGTCCAGGTCCCGGCGCCGGTCTTTTAGCTTCCGCGCCGCACCAGCCAGCAGGCCGTGCCGCGCATCCAGCTCGCGCGCCAGACGCTCCTGCGCTCGTTGCCGTTCGTCGAGCTGACCCTCGCGCTGCCGCAGCCCCGCTTCCTGGAGCCGGAGAGCTTCGTCGAACTCGCGCTCGCGCTGCTCGGCGGCCCGCGTGCGCGTGTCAATCTCCTGCTGCCGGGCTTCCAGCTTTTCCGTCAGCTCGCGCAGGTCGCCGCGCAGCCGCTCGAGGTCGCCGGCCTGGGCGGCCAGTTCCGCGCCGCGCGCCGTCAATTCCGCCCGGCGTGTTTCCAACTCGGCCGCATGACTATTCAGTTCCTCTGCCAACTTGTCCAGCGTGTGCTGCCGCGCGCGCAGTTCCTCCTCGCGCGCCAGGGCGGCAGCCAGGCGGGCTTCCGCGCCGCGCCGCTCATGCTCCGTCGCCTCGGTCAGCTTCTGTAGCGCCAGTTGGCGTTGCTCCGACTGGGCCGTCTGCTGGGCCAGCGCCTCATTGCGTGCACTCAGCTCGCCGGCCCGCGCTTCCAGCTCGCGGCCGCGCGCCTCGCTGGCGGCGCCCCGCGCATCCAGTTCCGCGGTGCCGGCGGCCAACTCGCTGGCCCGGCGCTCGAGCGCCTCCATCCGGGCGGTCGATTCGCCGGCCCGCTCGTCAAGCGCCGCCGTCCGCGCCGCCAGTTCCTCGGCGCGGCGCTGCTGGACCCCCGCCTGGTTTTCCAGCTCCACCCGCCGGGCATCGAGTTGCGTGGCGTACTTAGCCAGGTCGGCGCTGCCGTGGGTCAGCTCGGCGGCGAGCATCTCGCTGCGCCGCATCTGGGCGTCGAGGTCGGCGGTCCGGGCGTCCAGCTCCCTGGCGCGCTGCTCGAGCGCCACGGCTTTCGGCTCGACTTCGTCGCGCAGCTTGCGCAACGCCTCCGCGCGGGCGGTCAGGTCGTCGCATAACCGGCGCCACTTGGTGGCCCGGGTTCCCGGCGCCTGGCTGGTCCGCCGCAATGCGGTACCGGGTGCATCGGCGGTCAGCACCAGTCCCCCGTCATTTTCGCCGCCCCGGATCACGTGTGCCGTTACGGTGCTCATAACCGAGCCTCTGGTCCTAATTGAGCGATGATGCCACAGCGCGAGGGCCGCGCGCTGTAATACTCAGCCTGCTCCGCTTCCATCGTCTGGATTAGCGGGCGCGCTCAGTATATTCCGATAGCTCGGCCCGCCAGCCGCCCGGGGCGGTTGCCCGTTACCCGGACCTTCCGATAAACAGTCGTCGGACAGCCAACCGCCAGGGCGCCAAGAACGCCAAGGGCACTGAGAAGACCATAGCTGTCAGTTTTCGGCTCCGACCTTCGGCTTCAACCCCAAAGCCATCTTTGGCGACCTTGGCGCCTTGGCGGTTAGAATCCCAGCGATGGGCAGAACGCGTTGCGACTGCAAAGAGCTCAGCTTCCTCGGCCTGCGGGCCTATGCCCGGCGGCACGGCATCGCCGACATCGAGGAGCTGATCCGCCGCACCGGCTGCTGCACCGGCTGCGGCACGTGCCGGCCGCACCTGGAGGAGTTTCTGCGCACGGGGGAGCTCGACTATGGGGGGCAGCGGATCAAGGTGCCGGACGGGGACACGCCAAAGTAGCGTCCGGGTCCGCCGCAGCGGATACCGGCCGTCGGCGTGGCGGCCCGCGCCCCCGCGTGCCCGTCTCCCGAGCCGCGGCATTCATGCCGCGCGGTGGCCGTCCGAGCAGCGAGCGAGTCCCGCTAGCGCCGCCCTTCCTGGGCACGACGCTACGGCGCGGCTGCCCGGCCGGAGGGCGAGCGAGCTTTGCCACGGCTTTCAGGCCCCGGAACCAGGTCCACCCAACCCCTTATTCTCTCGTGTCGCCCGGAGCGCGGGCGGCAAGCGCGGGTGCGGGGATTAGCGGAGAAAGGCGGAGGTGGGCGGTTTTGATCGAAGGAAGGCGGCTTTTGCGATCCGGGCTTGTTATAGAATGTCTATAATAGGTGACTGTCCCTCTTGTCGGCGGGCAGAAGTTCAGACCTCCGAACATTGATCGCGATCATTATGAACCGCGCACGTCGCGCCTCATGCTTGCTGTCCGTCATGTCGGCGCAAGTCTGGCGCTGTTGCCCATTCGAATAGTCCTGTGAGTTCCTTAAGCCCGGTGCTTCCAGCCGCCACGGCAGCGATCATTCGTAAGGTCTCATCCTCGTCGAAGAACGGAACTGCGCCGTTCTTGAGCAGGAAATGAAGACCTGCAAGGAAGCCGGCGCGTTTGTTCCCGTCAGCAAAAGGATGGTTGCGGACAATGAAGAAACAATACGCGGCTGCCTTCTCGTGCAGCGAGGCGAATCGTTCGTAGTCGAATACTCTCATCGCCGGCTGGGCAAGGCTGGATTCCAGCGCGCCCCAATCGCGCACGCCCGGCGCGCCGCCGTACCGCTCGATGGCGTGAGCGTGCAGGGCCAAGAGCTCTTGGGCGGTTACGTACTCCGGATCGGACACGGTCCGCTAATCCGCTAGTCGGCGGAGGAGCGAATCGTACCGTGCAACGGCATGGTCAAACGTCGCGTCAAACTCGGCGGGTTCACATACGCTGGTCGGCATCGGCGCAGTAAGCGTGTTCGTGCCGTCGTCGCACGGGAACAGGAACCCCGAGTCGACGTCGCCCGAATACTGGGGCAGAAGGGCAGAAAACGCCGCCGCCGTGGCTGTCTGCGGGTCCATCATCTCTCAACTCCGCTCCTGCAAGTATTGTAACAGCTTTTCGGGCCATAAGCTAGTCGCACGTTCTAGCACTTGTTGGATATCGGCGTCCTCTAGGGGTTTCACTTGCAGATTATACACGTCCAGTTGGACGCGCAGGCCGTACGAGCGTCGCTCGGTCACTTCGGTGCCGACGGGGAGCTTGGTTGTCTTCAGCATCGCGCCGGGCTCTACCGCGATGCGCAGGTTGCAGTAAGCGTCGCGATAGGAGAGAAGCCGACTCCCGCCCACTAGCTGGGCCCCAGCAAATTCCGCTTTGCCCGATAACACGGAGCGGCACGGGTCCTCACCGGTGTCGAAGATGAGGTCGCGCACCATACCAATCCTCATGATCTTGCGCTCCGCGATTGCCGAGAAGAAAAGCCTGCGAACGGTCTCAAACCGCTCCCGCGGGTCCTCGTTGATGCCGGTCGCGCCAACTGGGTCTGGGAAACGCACCGGGAAGATAAAAACCGGCCCTCGGTTGGTCAGGGCAAACGTCTCCTGTCGCAGGGCGGGGTCGCCTAGCGGCCCCTGCGGCCGGAACTCCCTGGAAATTCGGAAGGTCGTATCGCTGGCGACCAACTGGTCAAAGAGGTCTCCATGCCTACTCCGAGCCTCCTCGTAGAAGATGTTGAGCCGTGTCCTCTCCTTTGGGATTTCCACCGGCGGATAGACGTCGATTCCAAACGTGACGATATGCTGGATCACGTCGCCTTCAGTCAGCGCTACTTCCGACATGAATAACCTCCGCGATGGCCGTTCCAGCAGTATACGGGCGTCCGGCCGCAGCGCCGAGAGCGCTCCAGCAGCGATTATCGGCGACGGCACGGGGCACGGGCTTTCGCCTTCAAACGAGCACTACCACCCCACGACGTTGTAGCCGCAATCGACGTAGTGGATTTCGCCAGTGACGCCGGTGGAAAGATCGCTCAGCGGGTACAGGCCACTGGCGCCCACCTCAGTCGGGCGGATGTTGCGGCGGAGCGGGGCCTTCACGGGGCAGTGCCGCAGGACCCTGTCGAAGTCCGCGGCGCCGACTGGGCCGACAGCGCCAGATTCGGCGTCGCTGAGCTGTCCGTCCTGAAGGCCAGATAGATGTTGCGGGGAGTCAAACCTGGGTACCATGACGGCCGAGCGTTCCGCCGCGGGCGGGACCGTCGGGCTGACAGCGAGGAGCTAAGCCATGTCCACGTGGTTCATCACCGGGGTCGTCCTCCTGCTGGGAGGCGTGCTGGGGGCCGCGAACCTGATCGTCGCCAAGAAGCCCAACGCCAAGGAGCTGATCGACAAGCTTACGCCCTATCAGGGCTGGATCGGCGTGGTGCTCGTGGTGTGGGGCCTGTGGGACGTGATCGGCGTCCTGCGCACCATGACGGGGCTGAGTGCCGCTCCCGTCTGGTGGCTGCTCTATCTCATCACGACCCTCACCGAGCTGGGCCTGGGCTTCCTCCTCGGCTATGGGCTGATCAGCAAGTATGTTCTGAGCCGCAACCCGCAAGCGATGCAGAAAGGGCAGGAACTCCAGGCGAAGCTCGTGGTGTACCAGGGGCCGCTCGGCCTGGTGGCGATCGCCCTCGCGATTCTGTTTATGGTGCTGACGCTGCGCCGGTAGGTGTTCGCCCGTTGTCGAAACGGTGCGTTCACGGCCGGAAGCCGGTCCCCCATTGTCACCTTGTCACTTTGTTACCTTGTCACCACCCTACGATGTTGTAGCCGCAATCGACGTAATGGACTTCGCCGGTGACGCCGCTGGAGAGGTCGCTGAGCAGGTACAGGCCGCTGGTGCCGACCTCCGTCGGGCGGATGTTGCGGTGCAGCGGGGCCTTCAGCGGATAGTGCCGCAGAATCTTGTCGAAGTCCGACACGCCGGCCGATGACAGCGTCTGCACCGGACCGGCGGAGATCGCGTTGACCCGGGCGTTCTTCTCGCGACCCAGCTCGCCGGCCAAATACCGCACGCTCGATTCGAGCGCCGCCTTGCACACGCCCATGACGTTGTAGCCGGGCATCATCTTCCCCGATCCCATGTACGTCAGCGTCACCACCGCCGCGCCATCGTTCAGGTAGCGCAGCCCGTGCTGGCACAGCGCCACCAGCGAATACACGCTGATGTCCAGCGCCTGGTGAAAATCTGCCCGGCTGGTCTTGTAGAACGGGTTGGCGAGCGCGGTCCGGCTCGCGTACGCGATCGAGTGGACGATGAAATCCAGCGGGCCGATCTGCCGATTCGCTTCCTGAAAAACGGTCTTGATCTGCGTATCGTCCGTCACGTCGCAGGGCAGGATGCACGTCGCCCCGAGCGGCTCGGCGAGCAGGCGCACGCGACGTTCCATCCTCGGCGGCGGCAAGTGCGTGAACGCGAGCTGCGCGCCTTCCGCGTGCAGCCGCTCCGCGATATGCCAGGCGAGCGAGCGGTCGTTCGCTACGCCGAAAATGATCCCCCGCTTGCCGTCCATCAGGCCCATCGCGATGTCTTTCATGGCGCGCTCCTCCACGGCTCTGTCGGGCAAGCTTAGGCGCACACGCCGCGAAAACAAGCCGCGGGGAAGAACGGGCCACAGATCAACACGGATTAGCACGGATGACAACGAACTCTCTGATCCGTGTTTATCCGTGTTGATCTGTGGCCCATTCGCCTTCTGCGGCCGGGAAAGAGGCCGAGCGCTGCATCGCCGGCGGCTTGACGCTCCGCGGTCGGGCGGCTAGTTTTCGCACCGCTTCCAGAACCGAGAGAGTGGGAGACAGGCCGTGCCCTACCACAGCATTGTTTGCGTCAAGCAGGTGCCCGACACGGCGAACGTCACCGCCGACGCGATGAAAGACGACGGGACGGTCAACCGCGCCGCGCTGCCGGCCATCTTCAATCCGGACGACCTCCGCGCGCTGGAAATCGCGCTTCAGATCCGCGACCAGCACGGCGGCACGGTGACGATTCTCAGCATGGGTCCGCCAATGGCTGCCGCCGTGCTGCGCGAATGCCTCTATCGCGGCGCGGACCGGGCGATCCTGCTCACGGACCGGCGGGCCGCGGCGAGCGATACGCTCGCGACCAGCTACATCCTCAGCCGGGCCATCAAGACCATCGGGAAGTACGACTTCGTCTTCTGCGGCCGGCAGGCAATCGACGGCGACACGGCCCAGGTCGGCCCGCAGTGCGCCGAGAAGCTCGGCCTGCCGCAGGTGACGTACCTCGAAAAGCTGGTCGAGCTGCGCGACCGCACCGCCCGCATTCGCCGGAATGTCGGCAACGGCTGGGAGCTCGTCGAGGTACGGCTGCCGGTGCTGGTGACCGTGCTCGACAGCGCGGCCGAGCCGCGGCCGCCGGCGGCGCGGCGGGTGATGAAATACAAGCGGGCGGTCGTGCGGGCCGAGCTCGAGGCCGCAGTGAAGGCCGAATACGAGAAATGTGGGAACGGTTTGAAACCGGTCCCCCAGAGTCAGCGTGACGAGGAGGTCGAGCGCCGGGCGGAGCATCTGCGCTGCCGCGGCCTGATGCTGGAGCAATGGGGCCTGGACGACGTCGGCGCCGACCTGTCCTGGTGCGGTCTGGCCGGCTCGCCGACCAAGGTCCACCGCGTGCAGGCCATCGTGCTGACCAAGCAGGGCTACACGGAGATTCCAGCGACGGAAGAGGGCGTGCGGCGACTGGTCCGCGAGCTGGTCGTGGACCATACGCTCGGGTGACGGATAAGAGATAAGAGATGAGGGATAAGGAATGAAGCCGCTTCTGCCGGGATCGCGCGAACCGCATCTCTGATCCCTTATCTCTTATCACTTATCCTCCGGGTCCTTGTGATTGCCCTGTTAAGTGCCGGAGTGCCAGATGATCTCAGTTAATCGCGACGGCGAGGTCTGGGTCTTCGCCGAGCAGGAAGACGGCTGCCTGCACGACGTGGCGCTGGAACTGTGCGGCAAGGCCCGCGAGCTGGCTGACCGGCTGGGCGTCACGATGGGCGTCGTGCTGCCCGGCTGGAACGTGCGCGAGCTGTCGTACCGGCTCATCGCACACGGGGCTGACCACGTGTACCTGACCGAGGACCAGCGGCTCGAGAACTACCAGACCCAGCCCTACGCCCGCGCCGTCTGCACGCTCATCGAGAAACACAAACCCCAGATCGTGCTGTTCGGCGCCACCGCGCTCGGCCGCGACCTGGCGCCGCGGTGCGCCTCCGCCATGCGCTGCGGCCTCACCGCCGACTGCACCGACCTCGATATCGCCGACGTGCCCGACCCGGCGGCGAAGACCATCCACAAGAACCTGCTGCTGCAGATTCGCCCCGCGTTCGGCGGGAACATCATCGCGACGATCGTCAACCCCGAGCGTTGGCCGCAGATGGCGACCGTGCGCGAGGGCGTCATGCCGCTGCGCGAGCCGAACCCGCAGCGCAAGGGCGAGATCGTCGGGGAGAAGATCGCGTTCGAGGAAGTGGATTTCGCAGTCCGCCTGATCGAGCGGCACCGCGAGCCGCGGAAGGTGAACCTCAAGGGCGCCCGGACCATCGTCGCGGGCGGCGGCGGCGTCGGCAGCAAGGCGAACTTCAAGGTGATTCACGATCTGGCGGGCGCGATCGGCGGCGCCGTTGGGGCGTCGCGGGCCGCGGTCGACGGCGGCTTTATCGACAAGGCGCACCAGGTTGGCCAGACCGGCACGACCGTACGGCCGGCCCTGTACATCGCCTGCGGCATCAGCGGCGCGATTCAGCACCGGGCCGGCATGGAAGAGGCCGCCAAGATCGTCGCGGTCAACTGGGACAAGGAAGCCCCGATCTTCGGCGTGGCCCACTACGGCATCGTCGGCGATTTGAACCAGGTCATTCCGATGATGGTGAAGGCGATTAAGGAGCGACCGAAAGAGTAGCGGCCGGGCTCTGTCCCGGCCGTTGTAGCGTCGGCCCCCCGCGGCCGACGTAGAATGTTCACGTACTTCGGACAGCATGTGATGAAATGGTCCTGAGTCTGTGGCAGCAGCGGCGGTGGCCCGAAGTCGAGCGCGAGCTTGATCGCATCGTAGCCCGCCTGCGCACGCTGGATCCCGAGCGCGTCATTCTCTTCGGCTCATTCGCGCGCGGCGATTTTCATGAGGGCAGCGACATCGATCTGATAGTCATACTCAACACGAGCGAGCGCTTCATCGACCGGATCGGTCACGTCCTGGAGGTTCTGGACCCGGCTGATTTCGACGTCGAGCCGCTGGTCTACACGGCCGCAGAGTACGAGAACATGCGCCAGCGGCGCACCACCCTGATCGACGCTGTCGAGCGCGAAGGCAAGGTGCTGTATGAGCGAAGCCCTGGACAACAATCTCTTTGAGGCTCGCCGGTGGCTGAAGCAGGCCGAGGAGCATCTGGCCGTCGCCGAATGGAACGGTCAGGGCCGCTTTTGGCCTGCGGCGTGTTTTCATTGCCAGCAGGCGGGGGAGTTGGCGATGAAGGCCGTCCTTCTGCGCGAGGGCGAGCGCAACCTGCGCGTACACACCGTACTCGGGTTGCTGCGCAGAGCGGCGGAATATGACGCGGCGCTGCGTCCTCTGGAGCCAAAGGCTCGTCGCTTGGACCGCTACTACATCGGCACGCGCTACCCGAACGGTCTTGGCGAGGGTACCGCCTCGGACTACTACGACGAAGCGGATTTCCAAGAGGCCCGCAGCGCAGCCGCGGAACTGATAGAAATGGCGCACCATAGGCTTGCTCCATAATTGCAGAGGTATTGGCGTGGCCAACTTCTTCACCGACAACGACGACATCCGTTTCCTCTTTCACCATTTCGACCTCGCCGAGCTGGCCCGCATCCAGGAGCGCGGCTTCGCGGATGCCAACGCCAGCATCGACTACGCCCCCGCCGATGAGGCCGACGCGATCGACAACTATCGGCGGGTGCTCGAGATCGTCGGCGATATCGCCGGCAACACGATCGCCCCGCGCGCGGAGCAGGTCGACGACGAGGGCCACACGCTCAACGAGGACGGCACCGTCACGCTGCACCCACTGGTGGCCGACAACCTCCGCCGGCTCGCGCAGGCCGACCTTATGGGCTTCACACTGCCGCGCAAGTACGGCGGGCTGAATTGCCCGAACCTGGTCTACACCATGGCGATCGAGATGGTCAGCCGGGCCGACGCGTCGCTGATGAACATCTTCGGCCTGCAGGGCATCGCCGAGACGATCAACGCCTTCGCCGACGACGCGCTCAAGGACGAGTACCTCCCACGTTTCGCCCGCGGCGAGGTCACCGGTGCCATGGTCCTGACCGAGCCCGACGCCGGCAGCGACCTCCAGGCCATCCGCCTACGGGCCATCCAGGACGAATCCGGCAACTGGTACCTCCGCGGCGTGAAGCGGTTCATCACGAACGGCTGCGGCGACGTACTGCTCACCCTGGCCCGCAGCGAGCCGGATATCTCGGACGGCCGCGGCCTGAGCCTGTTCGTGTCGGAGCGCAGCCCGCGCGTGCGGGTCCGGCACCTGGAGCACAAGCTCGGCATCCACGGCTCGCCGACCTGCGAGCTGGTGTACGACGACCTGCCCGCCAAGCTGATCGGCCAGCGGCAGCGCGGGCTGATCACCTACGTGATGGCGCTCATGAACGGCGCCCGCGTTGGGATCGCGGCGCAGTCGCTCGGCATCGCCGAGGCCGCGTATCGCCTCGGCCGAACCTACGCCAACTCGCGGAAGCAGTTCGGCGGGCCGATCGAGCGGCTGCCGGCAGTCGCGGAGATGGTCACGGACATGAAGATTCAAATCGAGGCGGCCCGCGCGCTGACCTACGAGACCGGCCGCATCTGCGACATCGAGAACAACAACACGTTGATCCTGGAGTGTCAGGGTGGGGTGGGCGTCCCGCCCGCCAGCAAGGAAGAACTCAAGCAGCGCAAGGACCTGTCGCGCACGCTCAAGCGGCTCAACGGCATGCTGACGCCCATGGCCAAGTACTACGCTTCGGAGATGTGCAACAGCGTGGCGGGCACGGCCCTGCAAATCCTCGGCGGTTCGGGCTACATGCGCGATTACCCCGCCGAACGCTACGTCCGCGACGCCCGCATCACCAACATCTACGAGGGCACCAGCCAGCTTCAGATCGTCGCCGGCGTGCGCGGCGTGTGCTCCGGCGCCTTCGAGCGGCGGATGGCGGAGTTCGAGGAAATCCAGTACGCCGACCCGCTGCTGGTCGAGCTGAAGGCAAAGCTCGTCGCGGCCAAGGAACAGGTGCTCAAGACAATCGTGTTCGTCAAAAGCCAGAGTATGGATTTCCTGGACCTCGCAGGCCGCAAGCTCGTCGACGCCGCCGCGGCGGTCTACATCGGGCACCTACTGCTCCAGCAAGCGGCCGGGCGTCGCACTAGCCCTGTAGCGGCCGGCGCCTCGCCGGCCGTCGATGGTCACACTGCTCAAGAGCAGTGGCACCAGGCCCGCGACCGCAAGAAGCGCGTCGCCCGCCGTTTCATCGAAACCGAACTCCCCAAGGCCCGCCTGAACTGCGAGCTGATCGCCACCGGCGACCGCACGCCGCTGGAAGAATACGCCCTGCTCGCGGGTCCGGTGCCGGCGAAGGACTAAATCACCGTGCGCAATTCGGGGGCGCGCGATCGTAGCGGCCGACCTCCTGGTCGGCCGTGGAGGCTGGTGACCGCGCTGCGCGACGGTCGAGCAGGAGCTCGACCGCTACCACACCCGTCGCAAGCTCGCGCACGGTGATTTAGTCGGACGAAACGCGCTGCCGGCGGGGCCGATAACCACGAATCGGCCTGCTTTGCCCACTGAACTTTGTAGTGCGACGGGCCGCTCGATTACAATCGAGCGTGTGGGAATTGCTGCCGCGGCTTGAGCGTAGCTCGATGACCAGGCGCACGGGGCACCGGCGGTGAGGAGGATCTCGTGCGTCGCTTCATACCTGGAATCGTTGTGGCACTCATTCTGCCGGCCGCCGCACTGGCGCAACTGATCTATCCGTTCGAGCAGGAGCGGTATGTCACAGTCAGCGTCGCAGACTACAACAACAGTCCGGTCGAGCAATCCGCCGCCGCGGCCGACTTCAATACCTGGCAAGCCGACATCTGCGTCGACGTGCCCGAGGTGCTCCGGTATGCCAGCGCTGACCAGTACTCGACGATCGGCGCAAACATCCTCGATGCGTTCGGCGCCGGCGAAATCCAGGTGACCCCTTTCGGCAACGCACCCTGGGACTTTCACTTCTCCAGCGCCCAGAGCTTCTATCGCGTGAAGTTTGCGCTTGCGGATGCGGCAACGCTCGACCTCGTCGGCCACATTGCAGTCGAGGCCGACGTCGACGCGAGCTTTTCGGACTGGATGATGACCCTGCGGGTGTGGGTACAAGTGAATCAAATCGCCGGCGACGTGGTATACGAGGATGAGGTTCTGATCGCGGCCGATTACGCCACATGGAATCCGTCGGAGCATTCTCTGGTCGTCGCCGCGCCGGTCGCCGGGGCCGCCGAGCTGAACCCCGGCGTGTACGAGCTGACGGTCTTCGCGACGTTGGAGGGCGTCGCTCGGGAGGGAGCTTTCCCGGTGATCGGGCAGGCCGCCTACGTTGTCTCCGCGGAGTTCACCCCGCTGCCGCCCGAGGAACCGACCCAAGCCGACCTGGACGGCGACGGCGACGTAGACCTGGCAGATTTCGCGCGTTTCCAGCGGGCGATGACCGGCCCGCTGCCCGGCGCCGGCCAGCCGTAGCAGTGTGCCACTGCTCTTGAGCAGTGCCCCGTGCGTCTGGGACGCACCCTACGGGGTCTAGTCCTGACCGGCTGTAAACCGGTCCCACATCCACGGCCGGGACAGAGCCCGGCCGCTACATTCGCCGTCAGAGACGGCTTCTACTCACGCTGCTCCGTCACACGCGCCACCGCACGGTTCGCCAAATACGCGATCACAATCACCGCCACCACCGTGATGGCGAGGCTGATCAGCCACAGCGCCCGGCTGTGTGGCGTTTCCATCGTGACCTCTTTGAGGCCGACCGCGAAAAACACGACCGCGCAGGTGCGCGGCGCCAGGCCGACCACCGTGCCGATCACATACGCCAGCGGGTGAACCCGCGTTGCGGCCAGCAGGAAGTTCGTCAGCGCGAACGGCGACATGGCCAGCCGCACGAGCAGCACGATGAGCAGCGCCCGCCAGAACCCGCTGCCGATCAGCGCGTCGTACACGGCCTTCCACTTGGGCTTCTCGGCGATCAGCCGCACGGCCCGCTCGCCGGTCGCCCGCAGCCCGACCGCGTAGCCCACCAGGGCCGCTCCGAGAACGCCGCAACACGCCGCCGGCGCGCCGACGGCAAACCCGACCGCCCAGCCGCCGAGCGCGGACAGGATGTGCGTCGGAAAGATCGCCAGACCAGCGCACAGCGTAAAGCCGAGGATATAGATCGCCACGCCCGCCCCGCCCTGCGCCTTGAGCCACGGACCGATGACGTTGAACAGCGACGCCAGCGTCGCCAGGCCAATCACGGGCAGCGTCATTGCGATGAGCGCCAATGGCCCCCCGGGTCCGAGTCGCCGGAGCACGCTCCGCACGTTGCGAAACATGTCGGCCAGGCTCGGCTCGCTGGCCGGCGTGATCTTGTCGGTCTCGTCGCTCATGGGCGTCCTGGGGTCGGCGGCAAACGCGAGGGAGTGTACCCGACGCGCACGGGCCCGGCCACCGGCGGAACCGGCCGTGGGAAACCCCGTGGTCTCCCACGGCCGGTACGGCGCCCGGCCGCTACAGACTTCCGGCGACCGGCTTCACGCGGATCACCACGTCCAGCTTGGCCAGCTCGTCGAGCTTGCGCACGTCGATCGTGCCGATCACCAGACTCACCGCCTTGCTTTCGCCGGTCTGGTCAAAGCCGAGCGCGTGCAGGGCGGCGACCGTCTTCTCCGACGCATCCCGCAGGAAGATCATCACGTCCACGCGGTAGTTCGTGACGCTCAGCTTGCCGACCGCCAGGTTGCCCTCCCGGCCTTCCTTCGCGACTTTCGCCGCCAGGTCGCGCAGCGGCTCGGCCAGCTTGGCCCGCGCGATCTCTTCGGGGCTGCGCGCGGCGTCGCGGTTAACAAGGTCAGTAACCGTCAACTCCTCTCGGGCAACGGCTTCCTGCGGCTGGATCACGCTCAGCTTCGCATCCTTCGCCTGCGCTGCCGGGGCACCGCCACCTTTGCCGCCCGCCCAACCCGCCGCCCGCCCGCCGGCAGCCACCATGGGCGCCTGCGCCAGCATCATCCCACCCGTACCGCCTTGCTCGCCGAACACGCCTTCATAGCTCACTCCGTCCGGCATCTCGACCGGCACGGTGATCTTCGTGGGCTGCCCGCCGACGGTGACGGTCATTTCTTCGACCGCGACGAAGCTCGTGAACTGGGTCATGAGCCGGTACTCGATCCCGAGCGTGGTGATCTGCTGCTTGAGGTCGGCGGGGAATTGCCCGCTCTGGAGTCCGGCGAAGTCCTGCATCATCAGGTCCGCGACCTTCGCCCGCGCCCACAGCGACGCGACCGCCGGATGATTCGGCGGCTGCGCCGGCCAGGGCACTTCGATCTTGTCCTCGTATGCGCCGGCTCCTGTGTTACCGCGCAGGGTGATCGTGCCGCCCGCCGCCGCCGTCAGCCGGCCGTGGACCATGATCGGCTTGGCGCTGAACAAGTCGGGGATTCGCGGCGGGCACACGTCTGCCACCGGCAGCCCGCCCCAGTCAATCTCAATGTCCGTCAGCACCGGCGACAGCACGCGCTCGTGAAAGCGCTTCATCGCCGCCTCGGCGTCGCCGGTGAGCGGCACATATTCCACTTCGCCGCGGCCCGCCTGCGCCATTCCGTCGAGCAGGAAGCGGTTGACCGAGTTCCCGATGCCGAAGCTGAACACGCGCGTCGTGCCGGCGTTCTGCTTGACCGCGTCGATGATCGCCATGTCGTTGCCGACGAACCCGTCGGTCATGAAGCACACGACGCGGATCGCCTGCGCAGACTGGCCGGACCGGGTTTTCACCAGGGCCGCGTTGATGGCCTTCATCATCTCGGTCCCGCCGCCGCCCTGGTGACCCGCCAGAAACTGCTGGGCGAGGCCGACATTCTGCTTCGTCGCCGGCCGCGGCTGCTCCCACAGGACCCGCGTATCGCCCGAGAAGGTGATCACGTTGAACGTGTCCGCCGGCTGCATCGTATCAATGAGCCGGCCCATGACCTCCTTGGCCTTGTCGATCGGGAAGCCGTGCATCGAGCCCGACGTGTCCAGCACGAAGATCAGCTCGCGCGGCACGACCTGGGCCGGCACGACCCGCCGCGGCGGCTGCAGAATCAGCGTGAAGAACCGCCCGCGCGCGTCCTCGTGTACGAGCAGCGCATCGCCGATCTCGTCGGTGGCCAGCCGGTAATGCAGGATAAAGTCCTTGTTCGGGATTTCGGCCTGGTTCTTGAGCGTGACCCGGATCGGGCTGTCCAACCCCGGCCTGACCCCAACCGCATCAATCTCGTGCAACTCGCTCTTGACATCGAAGACCTGCATCCCCGCGTCGATCGTCACCGTCAGGCTGATGTCGTGCCCGGCGCGCATGCCCGGCTTCACGACCGGCGGCGTGATCCGCGAGCCATCGGGCACCTCCGGCGTGTCGCGGCCCGGCGTCATCGGGGCCGGTGCGCTGCCGCCGCCGGGGATGTAGCGCGGCCCCACGACCATCGGGAACACCCACTCGAAAACGCCGTCCGCGTATTTCAGCGTCTCGACGTAGCTGATCTCGATGACGACCTCGACGCCCGGCTCGATGTTGGCGACCGATTGGGAGAAGATATTGGGGCGTTCCTGGTCGAGGAGGCTGGCGACGTGCCCGGCCGCCTTGGCCGCCTCGTAGATTTCGCGGGCCTCTTCCCGCTCCTTGATCTGCCCCACGATCCGCCGATCGCCCACCAGCATGACCATGTCATCCACGGCGGCGTCCTGCGGCAGCGGGAAAACGTAGACCGCCTCAATCTTCCTGTTCAGCGGGTTATGGAAAGTCTGCTTGACCGTCACCCGGCCGACGAAGCCAACGATGTCGGCGGTCACGTCCGTGTGCTTGAGCGGGCACGCGCCGGCTGCAACCCCGTTGTCTCCAAGGATTTGCAGCTCACCGCCGGGCAGCGCCGGCTTTTCCTGCGCCATGCCCAAAGCAGAGGCCACCAACGCCACACCGACCGCAATCGCACCGCACCTCATCGACATCATGGGAGTCTCCTTCCATTGCTGTTGCTCTCTTAGACGCGCCGGCCGACGCCGGGTTCCCGACGCTGGTGTCGCGTCGCTGGTGCGATCCGCCGCGGCGGACCTTCTCGCACCCCAGGCGCGTCGCTGGTGCGAGAATCCTTTCTCGCACCCCAGAGGGCCGGAACCCATTCCGGCGGGCTGCGGGATGGGAATCCCGCCGAGGTGGAACTCGACCCGCTGTGCGAGAATGTGTTGCACCGCCGCCAGCATCGACTCCTTGGCCCGGCTGATGCCCTTGCGCGGGTGCCACTGGCGGCTTGTCCGCCAGTGTACTTAGACGTCCGATGCATCGCACCCGCCGAGAGCACTGGCGGGCAAGCCGCCAGTGGCACCCGGCGGGCAGCCCACCGCGCGGTCTTGCCGGTCTTCCAGCGCCAGGCGCTCTGCGTTATGCTGGCTGTAGCTCAGCCACGGGCAACTGCCGAAACCCCTTCGTCGGCAGGAGTCTGAACTATGCAGCAAAGCCAATGTAAGGCGGGTACGCCGGGTGCCACTGGCGGCTTGTCCGCCAGTGCACTTCGACGTCCGATGCATCGCACCAGGCAACGGCACTGGCGGACAAGCCGCCAGTGGCACCCGCCGACTCTGGCAGGTGTTCCAACGGCGTGTTATACGGGCAGGAAAACGAAACCCCGCATCTTATGCGGGTCAATCTAATTACTGTTAGGCGTAAATGATGGATTGCGGAGAGATTCAATCGCAAATACCCTTCGACGGCAAAGAGACACAAAGGAGTCCCATATGAAAGACCTGACGCCACGCCACCTCACGTGCGGAATCGGCCTATGCCCGGCGCTATTCCAATTGGATGACGGGCGCGTTGTAGTAATCGGGAAAAAGCCCATAGAGGCCGACCAACTTCCGGCCGACATTTCCATAAAGATTGGCAAAAACGAGACGGCCGTCATCCTGCCACCTGAATATCTGAAAGGACTCGACCTATGACAGGCGCAGAGGCTGCATTTTGGGCGTTCCTTGTATCGGCATTCGTCTACGGATTTATCTCAATACGAGAGGCGCGCCATATCCATACGGTCAATGGTTTCTTCCATGATTCCCGACTGACGAAGAACGCTCTCAGCTATACAGCGGCGAACATTACGTTGGGGACAGGGCTCATCTACATTGCTTCGGCCATCGGCAGTTTGGGTGCCCTCTTCCTGCTTTCGCCGCTTATGATGTTAGCCGGGTACAGAACACTTGCCGCATTCCTTCGCTCTCAAGCCCCCGAAGATCTATTTGCCGACAACATGATCAAGGGTCTTTCGCAGTCAATTGATGTTGCCATGGACCGAGATTCTGGATTTGCACGTGCGTTCACAGTCGTGATAACAGCCGTATTTGCCCTGGTCCTCGCTTTCGAGATATTTGCGTCGGCAAAACTCTTGGCGTCTCTGATGTTCCTGACACCTGGTCCTCGGCATGAGGTTTTTGTTGGTTCGGCTGTGTTTGCCGTTGCACTCCTGTACACCCTCTGGGGCGGATACAGAGCAGTACAGACAACTGATCTGGCGCAACTAGTGCTGATTGGCATTCTGATAGCCACCCTTTGGATAGTCCTTGCTCGTGCAATACCCATCGCGGACACAACACATGGCCCCGCGCCGCTTATTCCGCCAATCACGCGCGACGTAATAATGGGCGCTATCGCAGCCGCGCTTGGCGCGTTTACTACGCAGTTCTACAGCCTATTGAATCTATGCGCCGCAACTCAGCAGAATGAGACCGAGACGCGATCAGCACTCCTTCGCAAGATTGGGCTCTACACGTTTGTGGCTCTCTCCATCCTCGTCATCGGAGCTCTTTGGCTTAGTGTTTCAAAGGACCTACCTTTTGCACTCCTGAACGCATCTATTCAACATCACGTCAAGGGTAGCAATCCCACTGACCTGCTCCTGTCCGTCATTATGATGCTTGGGATGTCGGCAGTTCTGTTCTCAACGGTTGACACGTTAATTGTATCGTTAACGCGCTTCAGCTACTCGAACCTCTTCAATCGGAATGCGAAAGACGACACGCATAACTCCCCAGAACTGCGAGTAGTCCGATTATCAATGCTCGCTCTTGGACCGTCGGTATTCGCCCTGCTAGCACTTGTGTGGTACAGGCAGCCCGAACTCTTCGGACTGCTTCTCGCGATTGTCAGTGGAAATGATGTACTCGTTCCATTACTTGTTCTCCTCGTTCTGCTTCACAAGCGAGGTCGAATGAAATCTCTTAAGGGACCACGCGGCATTCCGCTATTTTGGCCCTTCTTTCTTCTTTTCGCGCTAGCTGTTGTCTCGGCAGTCGTCTTTTCGCTGCTGCATCTGCCATACACGCGCTACGTAGGTCCCCTTGGATTTCTTCTCTCCGCCGGACTCGCCATTGTCATCTTGAAGAGGAAGACGTGATCCCATGCCGCTGATAATCAACATCGCTATTGGCATTGTCACGCTTATGGGGCTGGCACTCACTGGCTATTATGCGCTGTTCCGAAAGAGTTCTTTAGTACGCGAGATAACAGCGCTGAAAGAAGCGTACGTCTACAAGAAGGAATATGGAGACGATAAGAAGTTTACGATGTATCTTGCAGCGCGTCGGCTTGATTGGTGGCTCATACTGGCTACGGATGTCGCCGGCATCTCGATGCTCGTGTCTGTAGTGCAGACGATTCTCCAGTGGTACGCCGCGCTAAATGAGAGCATGGGCGTCACCGAAGTGCTTCAGCTTGTTGAACGGCCGGGCTTTTTGTTCTACGCACAGTTCGCATTTCTCGCCTACGTCACAATGAGCATGGCTATCGTTGACCATACGATTCGCTCTTTTCGGTCAATTATGCCGAAATGAACGCTCAACAATCGCCTGCAGACTTACGTGAGACCCGCGGCGGGTCTCGCCAAAATGAGGCGTGACGTTAGGCCACGCCCGGCTCAGCAGGTCCGTCAGGTCGCGGTAGGTCGCGCGATCGTTCGTGTACGCCGATCCGGGCTTGCCGCCGTGGCGCAGCGGTGGGTCGTTGAGCAGCGCGTAATGGATCGAGCGGTTGCGCAGGGGCCAGAACTCGACCCGTTGTGCGAGAATGTGTTGCACCGCCGCCAGCATCGGCTCCTTGCCCCGGCTGATGCCGTTGCGCGGGTGCCACTGGCGGCTTGTCCGCCAGTGCATTTCGACGTCCGAGGCAGCGCACCCGGCGAGCGCACTGGCGGACAAGCCGCCAGTGGCACCCGGGGGTCCACAGCACTGGCGGACAGGCCGCCAGTGGCACCCGGGGGTCCAGGGCACTGGCGGACAAGCCGCCAGTGCCACCCGGCACACGGCACCCAGCGGTCTCACGGCGGGAAGCCACGCACCCGCGGCAAGTCGGGATCGGCCGGCCGATCCGGGTGCTCGTAGAACCGGAAGCTCGACCACTTCCATTCGTCGGGATGATCGCAGAGCCCGCGACGGACCGGGTTCCGATGGATGTAGTCACCGGCGGCCTCCAGCGATGCGTCCTTGAATAGATTGCGGTCGTATCCTCCGCCCTCCTGCCACAACCGGAATGTGGTCTTTCCTGGGCGCTCACGGATGGTCAGCTCCGCGAGCAACGGATCGTTCGTCCCGATCAGATGCTGCTTGATGCGGTACGACACCGGCCGTTTCAGTGCATAGAGGAAGTCGCCGGGCACGAAATCCGGGTGTTTCGGCAGCACCAGCAGGTGAACGTGCTCGGGCATGAAGACGAAGGCGACCAGGTCGCACGGATGCCGCTGTGCCGCCGCGTCGAGGCCACGGGCCAGCAGCACCGGCCAGTCGTGCAGCAGCAACAGTGGACGCCGCCCGACGCACGAGAACGTCAACTCGTGAGCCTGCCCCGGCTCGTGCCAACGGTGGACGAGCTTTCGGTGAGTTTCCATGACGGGGATGATACCGCGCCGGGTGGCACTGGCGGCTTGACCGCCAGTGTGGCTCTACGTCCGATGCATTCCACCCCGCAAGGGCACTGGCGGACAAGCCGCCAGTGGCACCCGGCGCTCGCGCTTCGGGCTCGGATCCTAGGGGACCGGAATCCTTTCCGGCGGGCTGCGGGATGGGAATCCCGCCGAGGTGGGTGCGAGAAAGGATTCTCGCACCAGCGTCCAGGGCGGTAGACTGCGCACCCTTGAGGATCAGGACATGCCCACTGAAGCGTACTCGCGACGCACTTTCCTGAACCGCGGCGTGCGGGCCGCTGGCGGCCTAGCGCTGGGCGCGGCCGGGGCACGCGCGGTCGCACGATGGGGCTTTACCATGAAGAAGTTCGAGATTTCGCTCGCCGCCTGGTCGGTACACCGCATGTTCCAGACCGGCAAGCTCAAGCAGATCGACATGCCGGAGCTGTGCCGCAGGGAGTTCAACATCGGCGGCCTGGAGCTGGTCAACAGCTTCTTCCCCAGCCCGCAGTACTCCTATTGCAAGGAGCTGCTGAAACGCGCCGCCGATAATGGCGTGAAGATTCTGCTCATCATGTGTGACGGCGAGGGCGATATGGCCCACCCGGACAAGGCCGAACGGCAACAGGCGGTCCGTAACCACCGCAAATGGCTCGACATCGCCGCCGTCCTCGGCTGCCATTCCATCCGCTGCAACGCAGGCGACGCCAAGCCCGGCGACGCCGACGCGATCCGCCGGTGCGCGGAGAGCTTCGCGGCCCTCGTGGAGCTCGCTCGGCCCGACAAGCTCAACGTGCTCATCGAGAACCACGGCGGAATGTCGTCCGACCCGGATTCGCTGCTGGCCGTCATCCAGAAAGTGAACGACCCGCTGCTCGGTACGCTGCCGGACTTCGGGAATTTCCCGCCCGCGGTGGACCGCTACGACGCCGTCCGGCGAATGATGCCCTACGCCAAGGCGGTCAGCGCCAAGTGCCACGACTTCGACGAGGCGGGCAACGAGAAGAACACCGACTTCACACGGATGATGCCGATCGTCCTGGACTCGGGTTACTCGGGCTATGTCGGCATCGAGTACGAAGGTCCGAACCCGGACGAGGTCGCCGGCGTGAGAGCCTGCCAGCGGCTGCTTGAGCGGTTCCAATAAC
>Ga0315291_10001913_pt1 | contig 27545 bp, 28 predicted proteins | sample YL17G12_20_MG_FD_203070 | JGI IMG/M metagenome (GOLD analysis project Ga0315291, IMG submission 203070) | Sediment microbial communities from Yellowstone Lake, YNP, Wyoming, USA - YL17G12_20 | ecosystem: Environmental > Aquatic > Freshwater > Lake > Sediment | place: USA: Wyoming | collected...
AGGAGTGCCTTCTCGATCCCCCAGAAATACAACGTTCGAGTCAGAAGCGACGTACCGATGGAATCGTAAGATGCCATCTTGCGTCCAATGTAAACAGTCGAGACAGGGTCAAGCGGCAAGAAACCTTGCTGTGATCTGGCAGCTTCTACGAAAGCAGCGGGCAGTACTTTTCTCGTATCCATTTCACGAGGGTCGTCTGAGAGCAAGAAGCGCCTGAATCCAGGAGAAAGTTTCAAATCCAAAATCGGGTCATAGCCGTAGATGGGCTGAGGTTTAATGCGCAGGAAGTCAGGGTCGTGCGGGATTACCCCCGAGAAAATTCCCCGACGTTCATCGAAAACGAGGGAAGCACAGGTCTTACCGAGTACCAAAAAATCCCCCGTCAGATCTGGCATCAGGATCATGGGATTCAAAGACTCTACGCAATCCTGGAAAACTTTGAGGACGGATTTATCTTCAATCCCTTCTAAGGAGAAGTCGGACCACGGTAACGTGCGGATCAAATCAATCCCTGGTCCCAACGTCGGATCACGCAGGTAGATCCGTTTCATCAGCATGTCGAGACCCGCACCGTCGCGAGGAATCCAATCTTCTAGGATCGTTCCTTCTTCAAGTTGGTCATAAACAGGATTGTAGTGATCGATCCCGTAACTGCCGTTCGAACTGTTCGATTGAGTCTGGTTATTGAAAGAGTCAGAACCGCCGCCCCCAAAGCCTCCCGCACCAGAACTCCCGGAGTTCCCAAACCCGCCGCCACAACCCATCGTATCACTCTGCACGGGCGTGCGGCGTTTATAACGCTGTAACGAACTGGCGTTCTCCACTGAGCCCGTTACGACACGGGATTCACGAAACGCTGAGTAAGGGCCAGGCTTTCTGACGTACTTGCCGAATTTAAACACCGTTAATCACCCCTAGGATCGATTGCCAAATCAAGATCTTGGTCAATCGGGAGGGGTTGGATGATTCTATGCTGTGCGCAATAATACACTTCTCGATCATCCATAATCTTTACTGGACTCATCCCGACTTTGCAGATCGGACAGATAGAAAGCATATTGTGCGCGGTCATTTTAGACGCATGATGTAAGGCTTCTGCTGCAGCCGAAGGCGCCGCGCCTTTTAATCGTTTCAACGCCTGCGCGGCTCGGATCTCTAGATTATTTTCGGTGGTTCCTGCAACCGCTAGATTGTAGGAAATTTCTTTAAGAGTTTTCTGATCCTCCGAGGAGTATCGTGCAGTCAACTTTTTTTGAATTTCTTCGCGTGAAAGTCCCATAGGTAAAAAATAACTGTATTCGGAATCAGAAGCTATTTTTTACCACTGCTCCGATAACGTGCCCACGATAGAGGTTGTGGACCTCGATTAAGGGGGATCGAACCTTGTTGCTGAACTTGATTGGGGTTATTCAAGGATTTGTAAACCCCGAGGGAGTTTCCTCCTACAAGGGAAGCCCTCACGCCCCCAAAGCCTGAATACTTACTGGCAATTTCTTCATTCAAAAAACGAGAACCCCCCAGGACAAAAGCCCTGAACAGATCGTCATCCCCCTCAAGGGGTTTCAGGATCTTTCGCCCGACTTCTCGAACTGTCAGTGCTTGCCAGATCAGATTCGCAATCGGATAACCATTCGCCAGAAGAGTTGGGTCCGCAGAATCCTTCACTTGTTGAATCGGTATTTCCAAGGGTGGCAATACGAGATTTCCTGAAATTAACATTTGCTTGAAGGGTAGAAAATCCTTCTCATAACTCAAGCTGTACGCCTGCGCATCGATCTTCATTTCGCGAATTCTATGGATTTGATCTAAGGATTGCCAACGATCATAAAAGACATGCTTGATCGCAAGGCCCTTGAGTAGGGGTGTGATGAATTGCTCGAACATTTGAGGGAAATGAATATTGAGGCCCGCACCCTGATCGGGCATCAGGTTGACGGCGAAATCCAAGATAGGTTTTTTGTTTTTAAAATCGTAACTGAAAACAACTGCGGCAAAACCATTTTGATTGTACCCGTTGTCCAGGGCCAATAGACGAGGTCGCAGACGATCGTAGCGCAGCACGTTAGCTCGTAAAAAGAAAAAGCGATCCCCCATCGCGTCTTTGAAAACTTCTCTCTGTGCGTGGATCAGCGGTTGATGGGGCGCGCACAGCCGCTCCATGATCCTGACCTCGCTAATGAAAGGGGAATCGGAGTAAGGAGGGATGGCGCCGAAGTCCCGTTCAAATTCAGTCAGAGAGAGACCTGGGTTGATCGCTCGACAAGCCTTCTCCGTGTAATCTGGGTTTGAATTCCACGTAGCGCGGTGAATCACGACCGCCATCGGCTGGGCTTGCCCGTTCTTCGTCAACCGCATGATCTTGTCTTGAACGTTGTAAGGCGAAGAGACATTGTACATGATCGCCATCGGGGCATCATAACTTCCTGCCTCCATTTTCATGAGGGCCTTACGGCGGATCGTAGACAGGGAATTGTTGAGTGCCGCGTAGTTCTTATCGGCATCCATCACCTTTTTCTTTGAAGTCCCGATCTCGGAATTTAAAAATGCGATTTCATCGATCGCCCCGAACAAACGGGTGCGTCCACGCTTCTTACGATCATCCGAACCTGTGAAAGAAACGAGTAGTCGTTTATGCGGATAGAATAGATACGTGTCCTTCACGTCGCATAATGGAATCGAGAGACGCTTCTCTTCCGCTTTCAAAAACTCATGGTACTTTTTAAACCAAGGGGCAGCATCTACCAACCCTCGGAAAGGCATCCAGAGATTTTCTTCCGCTTGTTCCGCAGAGAGCGCAGAGAAGGTACCGAGTACGACTTCCATCGTCGGCAATCCGTAAAAGCCCAAAGGATCGGGGAGACGATTCCATTGATTGATCTGGTAGCTCGCGGCGCATGCTACGTACTTGGATTTTCCCGAGCGCTGCCCCAAAGCACCTATGAATTCCGCTTTAATACTAGGATGTTGTGGGTAACGCTCCTGATCCCCTAGTGTGAATAGTTCCAGCCTATTCTTATGGCATTTCTGACAAATTCCATTCTTCAGGAATTGAACGTTGTCTTGAATCTCCCCTAACGGTTCGTCAAACAGCTCCGTGAGGTATTCGGGGTTCGAACAGGTGGGACAGTAGTCAGAGAAGAGGTGCATGCCCGCTTCAACCTGCCAGGGTAGCAGGGTCGAGTTGCAAAAGTCCCGACCCGTAATCCACTCCACAAAATTGGGCGGGATTGCCAAATGAGTCTCATCAACCTCATTGAAACGCGAAAGGTCGAAATCACTGGAGATGATTTCACTCAGGAGCCTCTGCGGGTCTAAAAAATTCTTTGCTTGTGCCATTAATGTTTCAAATCGTTCAGCGCATCGCAGTTATGTAAAAAGAAAGAAGGGAACATGTGGACTGCAATGTCAGTCAGGTCGGCTTGTGGGAGCGCCATCACGTCATCGACTGTGTTCATTCCTAAGATGTACCCTTCTTGACAGAGTTGAGCGACAAATGATTTAGCCATCGCTGGATTAGTTCCCAGTTCGTGAAGGAGCTGATGAAACGTCATGGTCGTTCCTTCCCCTCTTCCACCCACTTACTTCTCCTTGATCTGCAGGAGCCTTATCATCCTGATCCTGGCTTGCTCTAAACCTTCATTCAATGAGGGGCCGACACGGTCAGTTGCTTTATGGACAACTTCATCAAACGCTTTCATCTTATCGGGCAGCACCATCCCCCTAGCCTCTTGCTTGAGCCACTTGGCTTCAATCGCAACAGCTTGCACGATTTTAATCACCAAGGGCTGCAAGACTTCCATTACGATCGCTTCGCAAAGGAGTCTAGGGTCTTGTGACTTCTCCAAATCTTTAATGAGTTTCTGCACCTGCTCCGAGATGCTTGATACCGCAATGGCAGCATCGGGGGTCGGGTAGGATTCATGGGATTGAATCGTGCGCTCAAGCGTTTCGACCAAAGCCGCCAGGTGGTATTTCTTCACGTCATGAAGATTGACGCCTTCCGTATCTCTAAGTTGAGCGGGGAAGTCGGGAAATTTAGCCCCGTCCCAAGATTCATTGCGAGGTTGAGGGGAGGTCGTATAGGGCGTTACGGGACGCTCCAGACAACTTTCCGAAGGTACCACTTCCTGCGAAGGAGGCACGTTGATTGCTGCCTCCTTGGCCCGATTAAGGGCCTGCTGGGCGGCGCCTAGGATATCATTGGGATTCAGTTCCATTTGGCCCCCTCACTTAAACACTAAGCCAATACCAGCCCGTGCCGCTTGTTGTCGTATCTTCTCCTGTAAAATCTCTTGGGAATTCAAAGGATCGGGTGGCAAAAGATCAAAACATCCGGAAATCAAACCGAAGATAAGACGCTCCTCGTCATCAAACTGTCCTACGACGCGATGGATCAGACTAAACTCCGAAGTCAACTCCAGCCGCTCGGCATCCTCCAGCGGGTTTGAAATGCTTTCAATACTCCAAGACGCTTCACCGGTTTGTTGAATTTCGTTTTGAGTCGGCTGGTGCAGGCTGTAGACCTGCGTGAGTTTGGCAGCCTCATAAGTCTTCTGAACTTTATCGACCGAGACTTTCGCGATCTTGGCGATCTGTTCGACAGAAGCTTCTTGACGGGTCTGCTGTTCTAAATCCTGTTTGATCTTCTCTAATTTCTGGTAGGAGTTCCATGCTGCCATCGGGAGCTTGATGAAATTGATTTCATTCTTGAGGTTCAAAAGAATGGACTGACGGATCCACATGGTTGCGACTAGACTGAAAGCAGCAAAGCGTGAAGGCGTGTAGCACTTCATAGCCCGGATCAACCCAAACACACCATTCTGAAAGTTATCAAGCGTCTGGGCATCCGAGGTAGAGGTACCCTTCGCAAGCGTGTAGATCAGGCGGAAGTAAGGGGAGATGATTTCATCCCGAAGCACTTTGTAAAGTTTCCAGATACGAATCGTTTCTTGCGCCCAGACGACTAACTTCTCGCGATCGTAAAAATTCAATTCGTCTTCTACTTGATGGACTTTTTTCTCCAATTGGACGTAGCGGTCAGGGTCTGTAGTTTTCACCCGCATCATCTCGGCGACCCACTCGGGGTAATGATTCGTTAAATCAAAAAACAATTCCAAACCTTCTTCGAACACGCCTCGGATGAATCCCGCACGGCGTGCCGAGTCAATGAATTCGGCGGGGGATTGCCCAGGTCGGAGTAGGGAGAAACTTTGCTGCAGAACCCGGATCTCTGATTTCTTGAAAAGAACCTTCTTGGCACCTTTCTTCTTTTTTTTACCCGCAGGAGTATCTTCCCGATCTTCTTTATCGAAGTAGTTTTTCCCAAATGTATTTCCAGACGCAATGCGAAAGATTACTTCTTGGAAGTAAAGTCTCATGCGAGGAAACGTTTCGGTGAGTTTTAGGCAGTAGGGATAGAGCATCGCATCTACTGTTTCGAATTTCTCGACAATCTTCTCTTGTGGCAGGAGAGGGATCTTGAAGATTTGCTGGCGGATGGAGCGCGTGATGGGTGTATCGGATTGATTCATCTGAGGGTATTTTACCAAAGCGACTCTGCTTATTTTTAGATATGAAGATGATGACGTTGCGGCAGCTCCGAATCTCGACACAGTCGTTCAAGCCGATTTTGATGCGGAATGCACAAAAAGTAAAAATATCCATGGGTACGGCGACGTATGGAAAAGACTCTAGGGGGATTTACAAATCCATTCCAGCACAAGCCCTGACGCGTGAACCTGGCAAGAAGCCACATTATTTGGAAGCGCGAGTTTACATTGATCCTAAGACCAAGTTCATCCCTGTCGAAATGCGTCCGAAAGGGAAGCCCTACGTTGGACCTGAAGAGCCCCCTGCATTCACGGATCAAAGTGAAGTGTGGGTTAGATGCGATTGTGAGTTCTTTTTATACGGTTGTGAGGTCGCTGTAGCCAGAAAAAATTCCGCCCCATTAGGAAAAGCAAACGGGGGAGTTTCGAACGGCGCTTGGTATAATGGGGTAACGGAGGGAAGGCATCGAAGCCCAAATCCACATGGAGTTCCGGTAATTTGTAAACATTTAATTTCGTTATTCTCCCGTGGAGCGCTTGCGAAGAAGGCTTGACATCTCCTCCGACCGAAGCGATATCAGGCGCGTGGGGAGTATTACAAATTGATCCTAGTTTCATATATACCGCTGCTGACGCCACCCGCTGGCATCGTTAAGCCTCCAGAAGAAAAAGAAGACCTCGTCCGAATGCTAAATGATGCGGCAGAATCCTACCCGATTCAAGCCATCGCTTGGATACAGGATCGGGATCATTTCTACCCTCTTCTGATCATGCCTTATGCGCTGGAGATCCAGCGGCACATTTTGAAATGGTCGGGAAACAAACCCGAGAACTATTTCACATTCGTTTGGAATACGCTGGGTCCGAACGGCTATTCGGTCGCGCTTCTCCCCAACTTTGAAAAGTCTGCCCGACGTTGGCGGGCTTTGAATAACAGTCAGGAACGCATCACGGTTTTGGGGCATCTGTTCACGTATTCCGTCACACAATCGGCAGGTAGTTTCTCACGCCATTTGCTTGAGGGTTTGGAGCGTATCCGGGTAGGCTTCACGTCGAAGATCCCAACGCTGGACACGGATCTTGAAGACTACTCAGAAATAACCATGCGAGTACGCAACTACGCTGCGCTCAATGCGGAAGAACGCGGCATGCTCGCTCCTTATTTCACAACCCCTGAAAAGCAGCAACCGCCTCACCATTGAAGGGGAAGCGGCTCCTGATCTCTTTCTATCTCTATTAACAAAGGTCTAGGAAAGCGGCAATGCGGTCTAGCGCGGCAGCCACGGTCGTTGGAGGATGCGCTCCCCAGTCCGAAGCGTTTCCAGGAATGTAACCGGTACTGGTAGCACTCCCAGGACTAGCGGCACCAGTTGCGCCGGTGTTTCCCTTTACTCCGTAACCAGTCACGCCATTGGCTCCTGGCGCGCCAGTCATGCCGGTGGCTCCTGAACCTCCTCCACCAAACGCTCCGCTCTCTAGCAGTGCAAAAAATTGAGCAATTTCTTTAGCAGCCGCATCAGATTGAAGTGCTTCTGCCAAAAGGTTCTTTGTTTTTTGTGAAAGGATCGCCATCGATGTTTCTCCTGCAGAAAATTTGTTTTACCCTTAGATAATAATGTAGTTTAAAACTGTTTGACGTAGCGTAAGTGTCCGCAATCGTAAATTCTCTGAAAACCTCTTTCACGCATCAATTCACGTTCAGTTTTTCCACTCAGACGATCTGTTGCTGTCTTTTTAAAAGTCTGGGCGTTCCAACGCGTAATACCCCTCATGTAGTGATAGTGAGGTTTGATCCGTGTAGTTTCGTTCTTAAATCCAAGTATTTCATAAACCTTTCCCTGACTGTAGCGAAGATCACAGTAACTGATAATCCCTAATATTTTATGTTCCTTAGCCCATTGCTCACAAATACTAAGAAGTCTTCCAGAACCTCCTGTAACAGCAATTCCTGATTTAAAAGCGAGACGTTTTAGTTCGATCCAATTTTTATATTTCTCAACGTTTCTAGTCAAATGTCCGAGAGACATCGCTCCTATAATCTCGTCTTCGTATTTCAATCCAAACGTAATGCTCTGCGGTGAAGCCCCTTGAAGATGGTAGGTAGAAAAGAAGGCCCTAGATTCTTCTTTTGTGAGTTGCACAAGTGAGCAGGAGCGAGCATAGATTTTTTTCAGGAGACCTCCTGCGGCTTGAATTTTATTGAGGACAATTTCACGGTTATTTAACCACTCATCACTAAAGATCGTAATGAGCCGTATTCCGTTTTGCTCCGCAAGTTGAAGTTTTCGAAGATGCGCGAATGGTAATTTGAAAAGATCTGAGTGGTAGTAGAGTCCGCAATACTCAACCGCTAGTTTCAGGTGAGGAATGTAGACATCAAAATTGAGTTTCCTGGCACCCATTTTCTTGAAAGAATTAGGATACTGATCCCAATGCCGAAGAATTTCTTTACCTGGGAAAATCTTTAGGACTTCTTCATAAAAATCTTGTTCCTGTTTTGATTGCCCATTAAAATCGATACAATGAAGGCATTTGTCAGTGTGCCGAAGATTATGGGATAAGGCTTCATACTCGTGCCCTTTTGGACAACGAATTCTGACAAGACTTCTACAACCCCTATATTCTACTACTCCTAAAAATTCAAAATCTGGTCGAATGAGTTTGAATTCATCTCTTAGATCCTCGGGAGTCTTGGGCCTAGAAGCGGGTTGCAACCATCTCTTTCCCGAAGTCCACATGAGACGAGTCATCTTATTTAAAGCGCCGTCTGCTACGCGCCTAATACGAATAGTAGTGCGAGCGTCTACGTAAGGATCAAGGGGCTCGTAGCCCGCTGCTTGAAGTTCTTGAAAAAAAATATGACCAGCATCGCTAGAGTGTTTTTCGTCACGGCATTGCGGACATCCTGCTTTCCCATTCTTGGCAGAAAGGCAGAGGGATACTACCGTCGTTTCCCATTCATGAGAGTTCTGACAACGTACCCGAACTCGATCGGTCTTTCGGGTAGATTTCCCATGAAGGTGCGCAATGCCTAGGCGCTCTAGGGCTTCAATGTAATTAGCTGAGGTAGGGGATACAAAACAACAGTCACACCCTGGAGTTCCTTTTTTCACAGAATTGACCAAAATAGATGCACGCATACGATTAGCAGTGCCATTAGGACATATGAAGGAAACCCAGATCATTCCAGATACGCGTTCCGCGCTGATAAAATTGTAACCAGGGCGATCAAAAAACGCTTTCCATGCACCTTGAGGCCCTATTCTTATTTCCATAAGAATAGGAGATAACATGACATTTTTATCGTCGCAATAGAATTTAACGCACCGTCCTACCGACGGTGGCAGTATTCTGGCTGTTAGTTGATCAATTAACTTTTATTCGACTTACGTAGGCGATCGAGCCTGTAACTTTGTAGATGTAATTTCCATCTGCCGTGAATGCCTCGGGGTTCTTGGCTTTGAACCAGCAACCTGAATATTGCCACTTTCTGTAGGCTGCTTGCCCCTTATAAACAAACTCCTGAATGACAAACGGGTAGGTCTGATCTGCCAAGGTGGCAAACACATTAGGATAGCCCATGGTGAGTTCAAGTTCCTCACCCCAAACTTCTGTGCGCGTGAAGCTGACCGTGAATCCAGTCGATTTTCCAGGAACGTAATCGATCGGTTTACCGATCGTGAAGCTGGATAATTCGTAAACATGCTCGCCGTCGCGAGAATACGCGCCGTCCGGGTGCCACGAGTTGATGCGGCCTACGATGTTGCCGTTAACACAAATGGTCATCCCATGGTACGACATGGTCTGGGGCGCACCTTTTGTGTAATCAAGAGGTTGCGACGTGACACCGAAAGCATTAGTTCCAAAGGGCGAAGGATTTGGCATGAGAGGTTCCTTTCAAAAAATCTTCTACCTATAAAATAACTCTGTTTTGAAGCGGTTAGAATACTAAGCGCAGTACGGTAATTTCTTGTGATACTCCCGTAAAATGTACCGGCTGAAATGTGTGTAAAATACCCAATCTCCTGGCATCGTATCGATTTCACCTGAAACTAAATCATGAGTGTAAGTTTCTCGAAGTGTGAGGGGAACTTTGCTGACGCCGAAAATTCTAGGGAGTAACGTCGTACCTTCTTCTGCATTTCCGTGGAGAATAAACTTCTCATTTTCTCTGGGTTGATCTTCGAAATAACCATCCCGCTTGGAACCGTCTACTGTGCAGTAAAGCGTTCCGTAGGAGATCATTCCGGGATGATCTCAAAAATGTTCGGGTCGCTCGTCTTTTTGACGATCTTCCATTTGATCAACCACTTCCAGATATCGGTCAAACCCCGTGTCTCACGCTGGTGCATCTTCATTTGTGTGATGATATCTTTGGCGGTCAATTTGAGTTCTGGGTATTCGTCTAGGTGATGTTCAAGATATGCGCGAAAGTCCCACGCGATACGTTCAGGAGTTCGACGTGAAACGGGAATGAAGTTCCTACGAAATAATTGTTTGTGCGCCGAGCGATCCTTAGCAGGAAGATCCGCCAGAACTGCCGCGATCGTGGGGTAACGGGATTCCCACTCTAGCAGCGATGCAATCGTTGGATAGCAGGATAAGTTCATATCTCTAAAAATAACTTAACTTGAGGGTTGAGGGAGTCTGGAGGAACCAGACCATTCCGAATCTTCTTTCCTATTCTTTTTTAAATTATCTTCGGCTCTTTTCTGTTTGCAGTAGCCTTCTGGTGAGGATCTCGTTCTTTGGCGCGGCGTTTATTTTCTTTGATCCGTTCAGGATTCGCAAGACACCATGCTTTGACGGCGGCATATGCTTTCTCGGGATGTTCTTTCCCATATCTACGGCTAGATTCATTAGCTCGTTCTCTATTTTTAGCACGCCATAAAAGGGCGCGTTCCCGCGCTTTCTCTCGTCTAATTTCAAGTTGTATGCGTTGTTTCTCTATTGAGAATATCTTAGGCAAAATTGTCCTCCAAAATAAAAAAGGGAAAGGATTTCTCCCTTCCCTTACTACTATTTTTAAATAAAATAAACTTAATCCCCTTTAACCAGCTCACGGGCGTAGGATTTTGACCCATAGGCGTCCTCAAAATACTTCACCAGCTTAGCAGTTTCATTCGGGGCTTTACGTTCCGAAATTTCCGTAACGTCCGTAATGCCATCTGCGGCGATAGTCATTTCCTTATCGGTCTTCTGCGACTTCACGCGGTAACCACCCTTTACCTTTGCGGTGATCTCAGCGGTAATCATTTCGTCGCCAGTGAAAGCCTTCACGACATCTCCCACGATCAACAAATCACGAGCAGTCGCGAGGGAGGAGAGGCTGATGCTTGGAGATTGAGTCACGAACATCCGATTCCTGCGAGCTGCAATGATCTGGTCGATGTTGTCTTTCGACACCTTTGCCAGCGTCTTCTTGCCGTCGGATTCTTTGACTTCCCAATGCTCACCCAGATTGTTGTCCAGGTACATGAGTCCCGCGATGATCGGAAACATTTTGGTTTTGTCATCCCCATCCTCCATCGGACGGGTCGGAACGTTCAACCGTGCAATCACCGAGATCGCCTTAGGCTTGATCGTTACGCTCGACATGATCGGGACGATGCGACCTTCAAAGGTTTTCGCGAAGTAGCGCTCAATGTCTTCGCCCTTAGGACGCCCAAGATGTGGGCCGTATTCCATCAGGATATGAGCGGTAGCGGTGTCAAACTTCTGGAAGTCAGCGATCACCAGATCGCCACGAATTCCGGTAGCGTAAGAGGCAACGATGCGGTTGTAAACTTTTTCGTGGTTCATTATGTTCTCCTCAAAACCAAAATTCTAACAAAACCTTCGTACTCAAATAATAACCTAGAAATGTCGGAAGGGGCTGAAACGTGTTTAGGCACTATAAGCGTTCTTTGCACTTAGGGTATTCGCATGGGCAAAAGCAGGGGCAAGAGATAGGCGGGTAGTAAACATCTGTTCGAGCCAAGACCCCTGTGAATCGTTGACGATCTTGCTGCTGGTTGGGGTGCCACCACTACCTCCACCTGGGGCGGCTGTTCCAGGGTTTACTTGACCTGGGATGGGCTCTGCGGTTTGTGTAGCAGTATTGGCGGGAGTTTCCTCCAGCCCGAACAGACTATTAATGTCTCCAATACCAAATCTTTCCGCTATTTCTTTTCCAGCTATTCCCCCAGCAAATCCTCCTGCAAATGTTCCAACCCCTGGTGATACCGCACTTCCAGCGGTAGCCCCTATAAGTGAGCCGACTGCTTGTCCTATATTGATTTTTCCTACAGATTGTTTGAAAGTCTCTTTAAGTCCGGTGATTGCACCCTTGTCCCATCCTTGTTTTATCTTTTCCCTATTTTCGATGGCATTAATTACTGCTGTTATACTTTCTCCAGCAATGAATGCACCAGTTAAATTCCTGAGCCCAGCCTTAGCAATATTCCCGAGTCCTTGTTTGGCGACCCCTGTAGCTGCTGTTTTGGCCGCTATTTGCTCCGCACCGGAAATTCCAACATCTTTTAAAAGATCCCCTATGGCACCTTTAGCCCCAGACCAAATCGCCTTGGCTACGCCTCCTATTTTACCTATCCCTTTACCTTCCTTAAGCGCTTTAAAGATATCTTTAGAAGTAGTCCAACCCCGCTTAAGAAGATTTTGTGTTCCCTCGTCCGAAACGCCGCCTGCCGCCCCTCTTCCTATTCCACCAGAACCCATTTTTATTTCAATATTTTTAAGAGTGGCAAGTTGCTGTTGTCCAGTTTGCCACATGAGTACCCAGGATGCGGCTCCCACCAGAACTTTCGTAAGGTCGTTTGTAAGAAGGACTCCTAATTTCTTAAGGAATCCGCCTGACCAGACGGTCAACGCACTTGTTTTTTCTGCCAAATATTTTTTGGTTTCCGATATTTGAGAACCCTGAGATTCTAATTCAGCAACTTTAGCATCCCATGCTTGGAGCATTTCTTTTTGGGCTTTATCTGGGGGTCTGCCTTGTGTTTCTATCCCTTTTTTAATTACGTCTCGCTGTTCTATTGCTGCTTTAAGGGCCTTTACTCTTATTTTTTCAGTTTCCACTTCTGAATCTTTTTGAGCCTTTTTGGCCTCTTCAATTGCTTTTCCTTGAACTAATGCAGTTACTTCAGCCTCATTCCCCTGTTTTTTATAGATTTCAAATTGTTCCTCACTTAGTCCGTATTGTTCTTTAGCCTGTTCAGTAGTGAGTTTGGAAAACTCGAATTCTTTCTCTTTGGCAGTCAGCATTTTCAACTGTTGTTGCGCTTCTTGTGGATCTGTTATGTGCCAAAGTGCCATGATCCGTTGTTGCGCACCCACTTCATGAATACGAACCGTGTCGAGCATCGCCTTATTCATGGCGTCCATGCCCACTTGAGTCTCTGACAACATTCCTTGAATGAGTTGTTGGCGAGAGAAGGGATCTAAACTGGTGTCTTCGTAGGCCGCTTTTAGACTTGCAGTAATCCCAGGCTTTGCTTTTTCTAAACTTGCCAAGATCGCTGGGCTAATTTCCTGGAAACTATTTCCTAAAGATTGTACAAGATTTCTTCCTGCAAATATTTTAGCCCAATCGGGTGCTTGAGTCGTAAGTTTTTTGATGTAATCCGTAGAGGATTTCAACGCCATGTTGTAATTGGAACCCTGCGCTTGGAGCAGAGTCATATTATTAACCATCACTTGTCCTAGGAGTTTTTGATCCTGGACAAGAGAAGTGGATTCAGCACCTAGATCAAACAAGACTTTTGTTACATCGCGGGCCTGGATGACCGTATGACCAAAATCAAGGTTCGTCTTTTCAGTAGCCTGCTGAATGGATAGAAGCACGCTAGCAGTCTGCGCCCCCGCACGCCCAAATTTGAGTTGGGACTGAACCATGTAATCGGTAGCCTCGCCTAGGCTAACTCCTAGTACCGTAGCAAGTTGCGATGCTACAACTGTATAATCCCGCATTTCTGCGGAACGATCCACCATCCCTGATGATTTAGTAATACGTGCAAATTTTTGGAAGGAATCGTTTGCTTCTTCTTGGCTATGTCCCAATGCCACTGCATCCGCAGTAGCTCTTGTAGCCTGTACTGAATATGCTGCGGTTGCGCCTGCAAGAGTAAGAGAATCTTTTAGGAAACTACCACTCATTCCGAAGTAAGAGCCTTCGGCAATAGAAATAGCTGCTACCTTTTTAACGGAATTAAAAAGTCCATCGAAACCATTTTTTATGGCGGCAGTAGACCCTAGATAACCCCTGAATGCGGTTACTTGATCCGAAATTATCCCTTTTAAAAATCCTTTAGTTTGTCCTAGTTGTCCGAGATATTCTTTCTGAGCCTTAACTTGGCGTTCTGAAATATCTATTTGCTTGTTTGCTTCTATAATTGCCTGCTTCTGTTCAGCACTTTGTTTTTTGATAATTTCAAGTTGTGCTGTAGAAGCGGTTTCCTCTTGTTCCTTAAGGTCCAAAAATTTTTTGGTAGCCTCATTTTTTTTAATAGTAGATTTTAATAATTCAGACTCGTTCTGCGCCATTGATTCATAAATTTGAGCAAGCGCCATCATGGCTTTCTGCGAACTTCCTGCGGCTTTAGCGGCTGCAGTGAACATACGGTCGCTTTCTTTAGCAGCCGCTTCCATACTTGCTTTTAATGCCTCAAGTTCTTGCACTTGGGCTTTAGTATCAGCCACTAGATTTTTACCTTGTATTGATTTTTATTAGCTACCAGGCTTCGAATTACACCATCGGATAAACCTGAAAATTCTCTCAGAAGTCTAAAAAATGTATCCTCATGTCCATTGAATTCTAGGAATGGTTTTTGGTCTTTTACGACTATCTTCGCCGTTTTTTCAGTTCTGCCTATTTTAATTAAGGAATCGTTCAAAATCTTCTGAAGAACGCCAGGGTCTAATCCCTCCAGGTCTTGGCTATGAAATCTTTCTAAAGGAATAAAAAGTTTTAATTTCCCTTCTTCTACTCCTACTTCAGGGTCAGCTATGCGCTTAGATTTTTCTCCTAGCCCAAGAATTTTCTTAATATGCTCAGGCTTAATACCAAGTTGATATAAAAGATGTTGAGCAAGTTTAACCTCCATTTTATGTACAGATAGTTTAAAATTATTTTCATCAAATTTTAAGTCTGAAGGATTATCAATGTCCAATCTGTTTTTATTGTAAAATTTTGAAATTTTTTGTTGCAATTCAACCGCTGCTTTTTTCTTATCAGCAGCCTCTCTAGGATTCCTAGGCTCCGTAACCCAATCTGCCGCTTTGAACCATTCAGGCAATAGCTCAATTTCTTCCAAAGTTATCTCTTCCCTTGCTCCGCGTTCTACACGAAGCAATCTGGATAATTCTTCAGGACTCATGTTCAATGGATCGATGTCCAACCCTTTAGCGGCTCGGAAACTTCCCCTAATCTCCCTAGGGGCTCCAACAAAGGTTTTCTTTAATCCTTTTTGGAGCCAGTTGGTACCAGGCAAATTTACAAAAGGTTGATCAGTGTCCACGCCTTTAAAAAGAGGTTCATTGCCTTTGTGATACAACTTGTAATATTTATCGATCTCTTCTTTGAGTTGCTTCGTTCTATCATCAGCGGCGAGAATTTTTTGGAACTTTCTTGTCGAGATTAGATCGGAAGTTTCTGTTAAAAAATTTAGAAGTGTATCACGCCTTTGGTTCATATCTTGAAATTAATCTTCCTCGGCCTGGGATTTTGATCTTGGTAAAATTTTCTTCTGAACAAAATCTAAGAATTCCTGATGTGAGACCTTGCCCAGATCCACCATAACCTCATTCCTCTGACCTTGATAATCACGTGGCATCGCCAATCCCCCATCGCCGCCAACCATTTTTATCAACATATCGCGCAACTCTGGCCGCAATGCCAAAGCTAGGGGGAGGAAGACCATGTCGTCCTTCTTATAGTCCGGGGTACCTGCATTTTGCAGGGACCACTTACGAATATCTCCAGCCGTGAAGGTAGCGCCTATCATCTTGCCCAATTGCAACATGCGATCACGCTCTACTTCCTTAACCCAAAAGTATCGAAATTGAAGCTCTTCTATATCCATCAATCTAAAACGTTCTATTTCCATGGTAGGGGCGACGCCGAGAATGTAACCGACCATCGAGAGATGATCGTCTTTCAACGTCGCCTCTAGTGCAAAGGGATGGACATTACCTCCATTTTTTTACCTTTCATCTCAAGAGGTACTCCATGATTACGGCAGAAAATTTTAAGATCATTTTTAATTTCCTGCTGTTCCTCCATGCACTCAGGTACAGGACATGAATATATAAATAAATCCTGATCTAGCGAAGAACGGATGCTCAAATCCTTAAAAGTTTTTGTAAAAGCCTCGTACAATTTAATAGCCGTATCTGGGATAAATCTAAATAATTCAATACTATCTATTGATGGATTTCCTTCCATCATTTCTAATAATGTTTGAGAAGTTAATAGACGAACATCTGGGGCTGGAAAATACGGATCTTTTATTGAACCTAACTCAACTAATCCTAGGATTTCTGCTATAGGTTGACCTTCAACTTTTATCAAGGATGCACAAGCTGTACATACTTTTAATTTAAAAATCATTGCGGCTTCACCTGCTTGTTCTGCTAATGAAATTTGTCCTAATATCCATGGATGCAAAGAGGATGGAGGAGGGAGAAGTTCGAATTTAATACCCTCCAATTCAACTTCTGCAGGCTTTAAACGATCTAATGAAAGTTTTTCACGCATTTTATCCAGGATAGGATTACGAACAGGCTTCTTCGAAACAACAGGATCTGGAGTAGGCGCAGAAACTGCTTGCTCAGTAAGTCTACGGCGCTTCAGTTCCAATCTCTTGCGTTCTAGTTCCAACTCTTCCATCTCCAGATCCATATCTAGAGAAGATTGAGGAGTCGCAGCCATCTGCGCGTCTAGCAGGGTACGCATATTGGCAAGATCAACGGTAGCTTCTTTAGGCGTGTCCATAGCAGGCTCTACTTTCTGTTCCAATTTTCGAGTTGGATTCTTAAGGAGTTCATCGACCGTTATGCCGCGCTCCGCAGCCATTTCTTTCAGCGCGATCTCGTTAAGTTCCGTATCGAATTTTCCCTGCTGCCCATTCCCTAACGCCTCTTCCGGCTTAGGGGGGCCTACTTCGGCATATTGCTTTAATTTTTCTGGGGGAATGATTGGAAACAGGGGTTCAATCCCAGGTCGTTTGGGCGCCTGAACTTTAGGAGGATTCATATCCTCCTTCGTAACGGGTTTAACTGTCTTGCCACCTAGTAAATTTTTATAGTCGTCTGCCATGCGACTCTTTTACCAAACTCATTTTGATTAATGCGCGGAGTTAAATGGAGTCCAATAATTTATCTATGACACCCTCTTCGTGAGCCTTGGCTAGCAGCTTCAGATACTCCACGTAGCCTGATTCATCGAGGTACTTCCACATCACCTCGGGGGGTTGGAAGCGAATGAACCGATCGACATGGTTCTGATCGACAAACTTCTGGCGTAGCGCGTCGTGCATCTTCTTTCGCCCTACCCAGATCTCGGCAAAGACTTCTACCAGTCGATCGATCTCCTGCTTGAGGATGACTTTCTGGAGAATAACTCGTTTCTCCACCATCTCGGGATCGCGAGGACCTTCCTTGCGAGCCTCTACGGCAGTTTTGAGTTTAGCCCACTCTCGCGTAACGCGTCCAAGCAGCTTATCGATCTTCTGGGCTTTCTTTTCCGCCATCTCCAGCATAGGCGCAAAATAGATATTCGGATCGAAATCACGGGGTAGGATCAGAGGGGGTAACGCCCACTCGTCTTTTAATACGTTATAGGAAGCGTCCGCAACCTCGACCTGTTCCTGTTGGTCTGAGGGCTTGACGAACAGATGGATGACAAATCCTTCCCATGGAATCTCAACTGATTTGAAAGCAGATTGAAGCAGCTCTTCATCTCCTTCAAAATCATCCCAATCCACATAAATGGAACAGTCGATATCGGCACCTTCGTGATATTGAAATGTCGCAGCGCCTCCATACAACATCGCGCCTTTTATCTTAGCGCCAAACTTCGAAAGACGGTAACGTGCTTCATTCAAAATCAATGCACGGAGTTTCGGCTGCAGGCGTGGGAGTGGTTCATCGTCTTCATATTTCCAAACCGATTCTGGGAGTTTTTTCCTGGGGAAATCAAGGATGCCTGCCGTGATGGCGTAGATCTCCTGCCCCCACTGAGAAGTCTTCTGAGGGAGTTTGATCTTTGCATCCGCCAACGGTTTGACCAGTATATCGTGGAAGGGTGCCTCCCACCAACGTGGCAGCGGAATCCTGGTCAGAAACCGCAGGCGCTCGTCGTTCGTCGTGGGAGGATTAGCTTTAACGCCGTCTTCCAGAACATGAACTAGATCCACCTTTTTGAGATGGCGTTGTTTCATTAACTTATTAGTGGCTTCTTCCCAAGTGGAATCTTTCTCGGACTGGTAAGTGAGATTAATGTAGTTTGTAAGTAATTTAGGGTCAATCGTAGCCATGTCTTAAAGATAAGGCATGTCACAAGATCATTCGACTATTTCAAAATCGCCCGCAGTTAATTCAATATGAAATCCTAACGTCGTCAATCCTTCTGGAAAGTAACCGTTTGCATTAAGCCAGACTGCAAGCTTATTCCCACCGTCTTCTTCTTCAAAAATAGCTTCGATATGCTCCCCGACAATCTGATATCCTATCTCAAAACTCACAGGAGTTTTCTTGGGCATAGTGGCAATCTTTTTAAGAAGATGGTGCGAATGATAAGGCTTATCGAAGTGGATCCAATAGGTAGTGCCATCCTCACGCGTCATCAAAACGGGCTTCCATCTGATTTTCTTTCTCATGCTATCAGTATAGTAATCTTTACAATAATAGTCAACTATTAAAATATTAATAATTTCAATAAGTTAAGTTAAGTTAACCTGTTTTAGACAATCTTAGGTTGAGAGATCGCAGATTAGGTGTTACCCAGTTTTCATGCTGAGATACCCCGGTGGAAAACTAAGGCTCATGAAGAAGATTGATCAGATCATTAAAGGAATCATTATGCTCATGTCTTTTTGCGATCCGCAGCATCTTATCAATCGTTCCAACACTGGTTGTGGAATGTATCAATGAGTTAGAGAAACCCTCCAAAATTCCATCGAAGCTGGCGCTACTAAAGTTGAATACGGCATCGAATGGCAAGCCGTGGAGAAACTAGAAGTTTACCGTCGAGTAATTGCAGATAATGGCTCCGGTATGTCTCCCGAGGAAATGATTAAATATCTAGCAGCCTCCGCGAGCAACGACTTCATCTAAGTAGAGCGATGGATTGAGATAAGCCTTACCTAAACTAAGCGCAACCCCTTTTGCTAATAATGGAGGAACTGCATTCCCAACTTGAGTATATTGAGGAAGTTCCTGGTTTCGCTTTTTGTTGCCGACGCCGCCTCCTCCCGTTGCCTTCGGTCCATAAAACATAAACGAATCATCGAAAGATTGTATTCTTGCCATTTCTCGAACCGTTAAAATCCTATTTCTAGAATAATGTATAAAGTCGTCAGGAAGAGTGACCATGGTGTAACTAGGGGCATCAGGTCTCATTCGAACACACCAGCGCTTGGCAGTCTCCAATCCTTTTTCCTTCAGTAATGACTTCATTTCCTTCACCCCGGACCCAACCGGGATCAATGCAAATCGCTGAATAGTTTGCTCAGAATGCTTTGCCGCTTCGTGATTATACAAACAAGGACTGGGAGGGCGATGAAGAATGCCCTTTCTACGCTCAAGCTGATAATGACTGACCGCATTAAATTTCGAATCGTATTTCTGGGCTGACTCTCCAGCTTTGAGAAATGCTAAATCGCCAATTGCATCCTGTAATGTTAATGGCTTTCCGGGATGCGTGGGATTTATCACCGGGACTTCGGGCATGTCTTCCCTGCTACCAATGAAAATTATACGCTCTCGGCTCTGAGGAACACCAAATTGTGTAGCATTGACTAAAATGGGCCCATTAACTTTGTAACCGCCCTTGATATTGGCAACCGCGTCTTTAATATATTGAACGGTCTTGCCACCATACATTACTGCCAAGCCCTTTACATTTTCCATAATAAAGTATTTAGGAGTAAGAGCCTCAATCACTTTGAGGTAATGGCGAAACAAGTCGTTTCTAGGGTCCTCTTCATTTCGTTTACCAAACACTGAAAATCCCTGACAGGGGGGGCCACCGCAAATTATATCAACTCGATTACGCCCTATGGCTACTTTTAGTTGGTCCAGAAAATCTTCGTCACGGATGTTTTTGCACAAAAAGAAACAGTCTAGGGCAAGTTGATCCCGAAACCGACCCAAGTAAGTCTTCTCAGCATTGATCTGGTGATCACTTCCTCCTAAGAGATTGAACGCAAGCTCTGAAGTCGAGGCCTGCAAAAATCCCTCTGTAAAGCCCCCAGCTCCAGAAAAAAGATCAATAAAGTTTAAGGTCTTACACTTAGAAGCCATCTATATAATCCTTTCTACAGCTCTCTGCAAAATGTGCCAACCCAAACTATCACAACCCGCCGCATTATACGCGTTTGGTAGCCTTCTAAACACTTCTGTACTTACAAAGAACATGATGAGGAATAAGGTACGTCGGAATTTGTGGCTATCAATGAGTTTGCGGTCAGTGCTGCCTCAATCGGCACCCCAATCCCATCACAAAGCTTCCGCAAATTCGCCATCCGCTCACACGGCATCGAACCCGTGGTCCAAGCATGAATCGTGGACGGCGCGCACTCTGCAAGGGCTGCGATTTGCTTTAAACTCATGCGACCCAGGCTCCCTACGGTCGCGGGTCACGCTCGGGGCAGAAAGATGCGGATATCCTCGAAAGCGGGCTTGAAGGCCCCCAGGAGCACCCCCGCGCCTAAGAAAATAGGGCTCTTATTCCTCTTATCCGCCGTATCAAGCCTGATTGGATTCAGGATCATGGAACCATAATTGTTCTTCTGGGCAGCGAAAACCATCCCGACACAAGAGCGTTCCTTTTTTATTTATGCAGCAATATTCTGATCGGAAGCAGAGGATGCAGATACCATTTTACCCCCTTCGATTCCTATGATTTCGACAGCTACCGCTAAAAAAAGAAGGTATACTCCATATCCAAAAATAAGTATTTTAATGGGTAAAAAACTATCCCAGAACTGACCTAGTATGAGTACCGCAATACTCACGGGAAACATGAATACATTACATTTCAATATATGATCTAGGGTGCGGCATTCCTTGACATCTTTATCAACGGAAGGCGTCCCGCAAATAAAAGGGCTTTCTCCTATGGAATATATAAAAGATAGAAGAACGATAATGCCCACTGCGAAGGCACATCCATCAAAGAAATTGGCAAGTATAAAAGTGATTCCGCACCCGTAGAGTGCAATACGTATTCCAATTTTAGGATAACTATAGAAAGCCAATTTGGCAATGGTGTAAAAACCTCGCGCTATAATCGAAAAAATTATGGTTTGGATTATGAATTTTATTATTCCTACAAGATCTATATTAAATTCATTTGTTTGATTTCTCATATTATCAGTATAGTAATCCTGACTCAAAAAATCAACTTTTTATTTATAAAGGATTACAATAACTTACGATAAATAGTTAATAATACTTATCTATTACCTTTCCCTCCTAGCGATTTTTAAGGCATTTTTCCCATACCCTCCTTAAATGGACTCCCAATAGCGCGTTATTTTTCAATTAAGAGCTATGGACAGAAATACATTGGTACGGAAACTACAGGAGCGGATTTCAGTAGAGGGGCGTCAGTCCGTCTACAATCCACTCCTACAGAAGCCTACGATGCTAAACCCGATCGGACCAGGATCTTACCCTGGGGGATTGGGCGGATATGCGTACATTGGGCCTCCCCCTGACTTCGGTGGATCTTACGGAAGTTACGAGGATGCGGGTGGACGCAAACAGGTAGGGATCAGGGCTTCTAAAATGTTTTCCATACATGATGGATCTCATGTCCAGCTTCATGCAGAACTTTCTCCAGAGGAACGTCAAGCATTAGTGACTCAACTAGAGGAAGCGAGCGAATCGCATAAGTGTCCGGCTTGCAGATCAGAGCTTACGATCTCGATGCCAGCGGAACTTGAATCGGTCCATTGCCCCCATTGCGGAACCCAATTGGATGGTGTGGCAGAAAAAATAAAACAATGCGTTTCTAAATTACAGGAGAAAAAATCCATGGCAAAGTCCACCGTTGTGAAGTCTGACATTACCCAGTTCGTAGCAGATCCCGCCAAAGAGGCGGGTAAGGCTCTTGAGCCAAGAGCTATGGGCGCCGATATTAAACCTGAAGCAGCGCCTATGATCGCGCCTCAGCCAGCGGCTGAAAAAGATCAGCCTATGAAGGAACTGGATGGTGGCCTGAAGGCTGCCAACGAAGGTAAACTTAAAGCCGAACAGAAGGCTAACGGCATCGAACCAGGCGGCGTACCGACCCCTCCAGCAGCCGTTAAGAGTGCTGCAGTCCAGAGCGCAGCCGAGACTAAGAAACGTCGTGAACGCCTGAAGGCGGCTCTTTCCAAGTATCAACGTTCGAAACGTACTTCCGCTACCGCTGGAGTCGATTTGGATGCCAAGACCCGCATTGCAGCTAAACGCGAGTTCCGCATCATGGCTACTTTCGAGCCTGTTAAATTCGCAGCGCTTAAGAAGAATGCCAAACTTGCACCTCTTTGCGCAGAAGTAGAAAAGAAACTCTACACCAAAGCACAACGCGCTCAGATTCGCGCCGAGTTAGCTACCTTGAGTGCGGAGGATGCTGAAGCTGCTGGTGAAATGAAGAAGAAGTTAGAATTTGTTGCTCCAGAAATTCTCATGGAAGATGGGATGGAAGAAAAGCACGCCCATGGAGCGGAAGGGGAAGAAGGCGAAGAAGTTAAAGCAGATTTGCTTCTTAATCTTCTTCCGACTGATAAAGACAAAGACAAAGACAAAGATAAAGACAAGGACGAAAAAGCCAAGGCTGCTGCTCCCGTCATGATGGCTGAGGACGAGGAAGCTAAGAAAGCCAAGGCCGATGCCTACGCTATGATGTCTGAAGATGAAAAGGCAAAAGCAGATGCCGAAAAAGACATCACCGAGAATGAAGAAAAAGAACAGGAACAAGAAGCGATGTCGATGAAGACGGAGTTTCTTGCTTCTCTCGCTAATCTCACGGGTGAACGCGTCGAGATGAGTCTCTACGGAGAAGAAAGTGAGAATCCATTCTGGAATCTTACGGTCGATAGTGAACCGGTCGGACGTATCTATCTGGGAGACCAACAGGATTCTCAGAACATTCGCTCCAGCTTCACGAGCGATGCGTATGCCGAGAACTTTGGTAATGCGATCGGTAAGGTTGGGGTCGAAAGAATGTTGGGACTCGCCAAAGCCCGTCTCTACGCTCATGAGGTCGATGCCGCGAACGTTACGGCCCGTCTTCGGGAGAAGGCTAAGACCGAAGCCCGTGCAGAATTCGAAGAAAAACTTGTCACTCTCCGTCAGGATTTCAAGAACGCCATGACGGTTGCGATGATTGCGACTGACAAGAATTACTTCCAGGGAGAAGGCGCTCACCAATTAAAAGGTGGATTGTTCAATGCTCTGGTTCAAGCAGGGTTAGAGAGCACCCACGCAGTGGCTGCAATCGAATCGGGTTTCGCAGACGCTCCAGCTTACTGGGATTTCATCATGTCTAAGGCTACTGAGTTGATGGACATGCCAAAAGAAGCACGGGAATCGTTTGAGAAAAATGTTTTGGCCTCGGGTAATATCGAAATCACTGTCCAACAGGATCCAGGATCTGAAGAACAACAGATCATGAATCGTTTGGTCAGGAGTTCGGTTGAAACTTTGGCTAAAGGGGGCGTCGTCAGCGGAGAGGATCGCAAAGAAATCGCTGCACGGCTAGGGTTCGGGGCATTTCGCCGCTAAATTATTCGTCATTGATTTTAAACCCTAAGCCGAAGGTGGCTTAGTATAAAACTAGGAGATTAACATGATTGACCGTAAACAGATCCATTACTCTGAGCAATTAGATCGTAACCTGGCAGCCGGTGCAACCGTTCAAAACGAAGGAATGATCCTTTGTGAAATGGTTCAAAACGGTGGAGCAGTGGTTTTCGTTCAACCTGTCGTGACAGGAACGGAGCAGATTGCAGGAGTTTCGCTTCTGCCTTATCAGCTTCCTACCAACATGACGCTGGAACAGCAGTTCGTCATCCCTTCCAGCGGCAGCCTGATTTTCCAACTTCGCTTCGGAAACGTCGTTTCCTTGTCTGAGTTGGCAATGATCGTGGGCGGCGGCTATCTGACGATTGATGAAACGGCCTTCTCCGCAACTCCTCCAACTGGCACCGTGAAGGTTAACCTCCTGACCGGTCAGTTGAAGTTTGCTGCAGGTAATGCTGGCGCTACGGTGAATTTCATCTGTCGCGTCAACCTTACGGTGGCACAATCGAGCATGTTGTTCCAATCGCGTTCTATCAATAACGCAGGATTGGTTCCAATCTATGCTCAAGTCGGTATCTTGAAAGGATACGTCGAAGTCTCGACCGATCAATTCGATTCGTCCATGGACTTCTCGACTGAGTCTTCCGTCAATCCATTGAGACTTGGAAACAACGGTCAGGTTACGCTAGGTGGCGTCGGCCCTGTCCTCCCACAAGGTAAGGTCTTAGCGGTACCAGATCTTTCTGGAACCCTCCAAGGACCTATGCTTCGCTTCTCGATGCTCGTTGGATAATAATTACTTTACCTGAGTAATGCAAAACCCCCGAGGGAGTGATCCTTCGGGGGTTTTTTCATTATGAAACTGCTCCGTAACGCTGTTCTTAAAAGATACGGAGAAGATGCCACGCAATTATACTGGTTTATAAACCAAGTCAACCTTAACTAAAAGATTTTCATCTTCATGACTTGTTTTAAATCCCTTTGAGCGAGCTTTTGAAAAATCCAAAGGTAGCTGTGGTTCTTTCTTGCGTGCTGTTGGTTCTTATGCTGAACGATTGGTCTAGATTTTTGAGTAAGGATAAAGAGATCCTTTCCAAAGAACCCCATCTGCCTCGCTAGGTCATAGATTTCAATATGACTCCAGCGCTGGTAAGAAGATTCCAATTCGTCTTTACACTTCACCCAGAGCATCCCTCCAGGTTTTAAAATCCTAAACGCCTCTACCATCCCTGCAGAATATAAATCTACAATGTCGTTATGATAGAGACCTTTTGTGGTCTCCGCATTCTGGTAATTGTCATTAACGATCATTTGCCCAGGGTTGTGACAATAGGGTGGGTCGAAGACTACCACGTCAAAGACTGCGTCCTCATAAGGCAACTTTTTAAAATCATATTTCGCTGCGCAAGTTTTTATATCCGAGGCACTCAGCTCTATCTGAGTTAAATCTACTTTTCTCCAAAAAACTCCTTTTCCATACGTTACGTCGGCAACACGAAACCCTGGTTTAAGATACATGGAGGAAATTGCTAGGATGAGATCGCTGTTGTCGCCAGTGTAAGAAGTGTACAAAAATTCCATTAAATGACACTACTTCCAAAACGTTCAGAAAGTCTCACGGAAAAACAGAGGTCAATGAAATATTGACCAGGAAATACGAGATTCCTGGAGTAAGGCTCTAACTCAGTGCGATACAGGAATCCGAAGCCGTGTTTAGTCGTGGAGCCTGTATCGAATTCCGCCGCAGATAGAAGATCGTCTTCGATCGTATTGGAATCAATCAATCTTTTAATGCGAACTTTCTTCCCCTCAGCATGAGGTTCTATAAAGATAAACCCCCCCTGCGTTACCTTTCCACCCAGGAAGGGAACAGAGGGTTTCATCCCACAAGCAAAATCCACGAATAATCTTTTTACTTCCCTCGTTAAAACAACCTGAGAGTAAGAAGACGTTAGGCTTACTCTTTCGATTAAATCGATCGGGGAATTACTTTTACTCACATAACGCTCAAGTAATAAAAGCTGGCAAATCTCAGCGCGGTCTTTGCCCAGATTTTCGTTAAAAACATTATTTTTAACGGCAGAAAAAGAGATCGAGCCGTGCTCCCTAATTTGGGAAAGTAATTTTTTAGGGGCCTTCCCTGAAAGGGTGAAAGGACTATCGATCAAAACCGAGTATTTAAACATAGTCGCTTTTGAGGCATTAATAAGAGAGGGGCGCCCTATCCCGATTGTTTTGATGGTGTAGCCAAGCGTATATCCGGTTTGTTTTTCATTTTTGAATAGAAGGCGGATATCTGCTTTATCTGCACTGGCAGATTTCAACTTCGTGGTCCTGAAAATGTTGAATAGGTCTTTTATATTTTCATTAGCGAAGTTACCTGAAGAGATTTCTTCAATAGATGATTTGATCAAGAGTTTAAGGGAACTATTTTTTTCTATCGAGAAGAGAAGTATTCCGCCTTCTTCAATTCTGGCTGAATAAACATCAATAGCCTTTTTAGAAGTATAGAAAAATCTGGAACGTCCATCCTCTCCATCTTTTCGTTCAATAACATGGATGCTCTCTAGTACGTATTCCCCCCTACCCTTCTCAACAAAAACCTGACCGAAGTAAACTAAGTAACAAAACGCAAGAAACTCACCTAATTCCCCGCCATTTGCGGTCTTTGCTCTAGCGTGAGGCGTGGAGATGCTGAGGTTTTCCTCTTCCATAAATTCCCTTTTGGTTCTCCATTCCTTCCAGGAACTCGATCTGGAATCTTTTTTTTGCAATCTCAAAATACCTACCCAAGAGTTCCGATCCTATAAATCTTCTACCCTCTTGCGCCGCTGCGACCAGGGTAGTTCCAGATCCCGTGTAGGGATCACAAACTAAACCACCCGGAGGGCACCACATTCGAATACATTGACGTGCCATACGAAGTGGGAAAGGTGCCGTATGTTCCTTATTTACGAGTTTTGGATCACGAGGTATTCTCCAGACACTTCCGATACTTTTTGTCTTATCGGTCTTCCAGAAGAAATCTTGCTTATCAAAAAATATCTTGGCCCCAGGTTTCGTCAGCACATAAATGTATTCATGCTGAGGGCTTACGTAGGCGCGGGTATGGTTATGAGTGCTGGTCTTATCCCATACGAGTTTTTGCCTTATAACCAGTGTACCTTCCTTCTGAAGATCGAAGAGCCATTCCTCAGGAGAGATGCACTTTAACCCCGAAAGCCTATCCATGTGATTGTAGACGCAAACACCGTTCCTGCTCAATTTACTGAACACAGCCCTGATCGCGTTTTTTTGGGATTCTTGGTACTCAATCTCTGGCTTAATCGTTTCATCTGAAATCCCCCCAAAGGATTTCGAGTCGTACCCCCCTACTTTTCTTCCGCCTATTTTTTTCTTAGATTTAGATCCAATATTATAAGGGGGAGAGAAAAGAGCGAGGTCGAAAATCTCACAGGAATTCAGCAACTGTTCCATGGAAGAATTGTAAAGCGTACAGCCGTGTTCCATATTTTTGTAATGCATGGAGGTCGCTGATACCAAAATGCAGCGGAAAGTCAAATAAAAACCCCGTTAGAAAATGCTTGTTAAAATGTAGAAATGCTTTTAGGATATTTTTATGCGCGCTTTCACCTACCATTACGAGCGAGATTATACCGAGTCGCTCGGCAATGGGGAGGTTTGCGTCTAAAGATTCAAGTTAGACAAAGTAAACTGAAGCCTCATTGCCGAAGGGTAATGGGGCTTTTTTAATTTTAGGAGGTGTGTTTGCAAATGGAAGGATGGGTGAGTGGTTAAAACCGCCAGACTGTAAATCTGGTCCTTCGGGTTCCCTGGTTCGAATCCAGGTCCTTCCACCATGGTGATGTAGCTCAATTGGTTAGAGCGTCCGCCTGTCCAGCGGAAGGTTGCGGGTTCGAACCCCGCCATCATCGCCATGACCTCATGGATTAACGGCTAGATCGCCACCCTTTCAAGGTGGAGTTA
>Ga0315291_10001914_pt1 | contig 27537 bp, 43 predicted proteins | sample YL17G12_20_MG_FD_203070 | JGI IMG/M metagenome (GOLD analysis project Ga0315291, IMG submission 203070) | Sediment microbial communities from Yellowstone Lake, YNP, Wyoming, USA - YL17G12_20 | ecosystem: Environmental > Aquatic > Freshwater > Lake > Sediment | place: USA: Wyoming | collected...
CTGTTTAATGTTTAATTAGTGCTACTGGTAGGATTTGAACCTACACGTCCTTTCGGACACAAGGGTCTAAACCTTGCGCGGTTTCCTTTACGCCACAGTAGCATTAGTCCGCAGGAAGGGATTCGAACCCTCAAGCTCGTTAAGAGCAGCCGGGTTTGAGCCGACCGTGTATACCAATTCCAGCCACCTGCGGATATGTTTACTAATACATAATTAGTAGTAGTAGTGTATAGGACGGGATTCGAACCCGTATGATCAAAGATCGCTACGCTCTCAACATAGTGCGTCTACCAAATTTCGCCACCTATACATTATTCAATCTATCAACTATTTCTTTCATTTTACTTTCATTAAATGCTAAATTCATTCTTATATAACCAGGAACACCAAATAAACTTCCATCGACTACTTTTATCTTAGCTTTATCAAGATTTGCTTTTGGTCCCAATTTAAACCAACCAAACATACCATTATTATTTTCTAAATCTCCAACTTCAAGAATATCAGAATTAACTTGCTTTATAATGTTCTTAGAATTACGTAAAGCTAAATTCGATTTATTTTCAAAAGCCTTAGTATCTTCTGGATATCTTTTCATTTTTAATAAAAGATCATAAAGTAATATTTGTGGTAATACCGAAACCCCAACAGTCATAATCTCTACATACTCTTGAATCATTCGATAAAATTCAGGGTTCTTACATACTGCGTATCCTAATCTTAATCCAGATAAACCAGTTAATTTAGAAATGCTATAAATCTGAACATCACCAATTACATCTAATTTATAATTTTCCGGCAAATAAACATGACTGTAATATGCTGCATCATGAATTAATACATTTTTTTTATATTCCATTATTATTTCCAACTTCTTTAGATCATCAGAAGTAGGACAACTGCCATCAGGATTATTTGGAGCTACACAACAATAACTATCGTAACCATTAAAGTCTGATGCCAAACAATTTATATTATGTATTTCAGCTATAGGAGGAATAAGAGCCCAATACGGTTTGGGTAAATACATATCAAACTTATTCAATTTAGATAAGGCGTAAAACGCAGCCCCTAATGCTTGTTTAGCTCCATGAGTAATGACAACCGGAGCCTGATGTTTATCCTCTAACAAAGAAACTAATGGAGGATATCCAGTTGATGTTGGATAACTCAATTCGTCATATGTATAACTAAATTCCTTTTGAAGATCAAATGTATTAAGCAGAATGTCCTTGACAACATACGGCTCCCCATATGAAGCGTCAAGCCAATCTGAAGGAAGTTTATGTCTTGCTAAAAGAATATTTGTCATAGCAGGCAGCCAGTGAGTCGTCCCGGCATACTACCCTTTTCTTTTCTTTTCATACTCTTCATAACATTTATCGCACATTGTGAATATCCAGCCGATACCACGTCTACTTCCATCCTGACCACATTGTTCGCAAGTAATAGCTGACAGCCTCTCTGCTTCATGTATTGCGTCATCTATTTCTGGCGATGATAGATTAGTATAAAAGCGCAACGTTCCAAATTTTTCTTTTACTTGCGTTGCTTTTAATCTATTTTCATCATCCGGTTGTGATGCAGCAATTGCTTCTAATTTTTGAGAAAGATCATGAATTAAATTAAACCAACCTGAACCTGGGAACCCCCAACACATACAAGTTTCTTGCATGCTGGCGCCTCTATCTCTATATAAAATTGGAAATTTATCGCAAAGCTGTTTGTCTAATTCTGGTTTCATCTTTTTGTCTTTCTTTTTTATTTTTAGAATTTCTATTCTTTTTTTCTTCTTTCCGGCCTTCTTCAATCATTATAGAATGAAGTCTTTCTCTATATTCAGCCATCAAATATTCTGTTTCTACAATCTTATCATTTACAGCAGAATCATCAGTTATTTGTTTTACCCATTCAAGTGCGTCAATAAATCCTTTACAGTTTTGTATTGCATTGTCAACTATTTTACGCTCGTCTTTAATTTCATGTTTTGACATTGTATATAAATGCCAAAACTTTACTGCATCTCAGGCAAGATTCGAACTTGCAGCCAAATCTTTAGGAAAGATCCGTTCTATCCAGTTGAACTACTGAGATATAAGCATTAGGGTCAATTCTGATTATTTTCTTGTTCATCTTCTTGGCATAATCAAGACAATTTTTGGTTCCACCAGCTGATCCGTCCCAGCAACAAACCACAGTATCAGAATTATCAACCATGTATTCATTTCTTATCTGCATTTTTTTAGCAGAATATTCTCCCTCACAAACAATAGTTTTCTTTACCGCTTTATCCAAAATAGAATTGTATTCATTTTGAATATCGAAAGGCCAACGCTTCTCCTGGCCCGAGAAAGGAATTGCTGCTTCAAATGGAATGCCCAATTGGATACACACTAATGTGGCTATTTGGTCAAAACCAATGGCCATACCAGATATGCATCCTTCAGGCTTCAATTCTTTTAATATACTTTCTAACTCGGAAATAACATAGTCTTTTGCTGGATTAGATCCGTATCCAGCTCCAATTTTTCTATGTCCAGTAAATGAAACAATCATAACAGTTTTAGATCTTCTATGTTTTTTAATTGATCATTAGGAACAAAGTAAGCCGCTGGCCTATCACCATGCTCCCTTAACCACTTTTTGTTTTTAGCTTCTGCTGCTAACAGATAACCAACAACATTGTAATGAGGAGCTAAACCAGTAACATGAATAAAGATACCATCATCAGGATCATTATCTCTAACTAATAGTTCGTAATTATCTTTGCTTCTGGTCCTAACATGCAAGCTGCCAACATCAGCGCCTGTTTTGAATGTATTAACTGTTCCGGCCCAATATACATTAAGCGCTTTAGCAACAGCTAACTCTCCAGCGGCTCCTTCGATATGAACGGTCCACCCATTTTGGCCATCAAAGCCGTGCTTATCGGGTAAACCTTTCTTCAAAGCTTCCATATGTCTTTTGATACCGATATTCGCGGCCATCAAAAGCTCAGAAACTGTTAGGCTAACTTTCATAAACGTTTGCCTTTTACTAGCTTCATCGCTTGTTTTCGACTCTTTACAGTAAGATCGAATTCAACGATTTGCCAATCAGCCGGTACCAAATCAAACTGACGTAAATGACGTTTTATATTCTTTAATTCCGTCCACACCTTACCACCATCTTTTGTCCAGCCGGTAGCACCTACATCAGTAGATCTTCCGCCTAGAGAATAATGGCTGTCACTTTTTCTACGAATTTTGAAAATTGTCACTTGTCTTACCTAGTGTCTTTCTTAACTAATTAAAGTTAGTCGAGGTGGGGTGAATCGAACACCCGAAATCCTGTACCCAAAACAGGTGACCTACCACTGGCCTACACCTCGATACGAGCCCTATACTTTGATTCCAACATCAGAAACAGAATCGACAAAATTGTTATTAAAACAAGCCATGCCCTCCATGATATATTAACTTCTATAAAGTTCATAAAATCAACTGCATTCGATAATTGATCCGCAAATCCACAAACACAAGCTCCTATTAACATTCCAATAATCAATGAAAACCACATTGCCACAGAAATGTGAATACTTCTTAATTCATAATTATTGTTTATCACAACCGGCAAATCTACATCATCATCCATACCACTATGCGGTTTTATACTTATTAGTAAGCCAATCAGCTACCTCATCTGCTGTATGACCACTTTCCGCAATAACCTGTTTTATTTTATTGTTTTCATTAACTAAAACAACAGTTGGTACAAACTTCTTTGCCTCTTTTTCGGTCATATCAGCAAACGTAGTGATTATAATTAAATCGCCTTTGTGACCTAAACGAGCAGCAGAACCATTAAGACATATAACACCAGAGTCTTTAGGAGCTTTTAAAGCATATGTCATTAAACGAGAGCCGGTATTAATATTCCACACCCAAATAGCCTCGTATTGAAGGATGCCAGCCGCGTCCATTAAATCTGAATCAACAGAACAACTTCCTTCGTAATGAAGGTCTGACTCGGTTATTGTTGCTCTATGAATTTTTGATTTAAAAAGCTTGATTAACATCAGAGTTTTTTCCAATTCATTGTTTTTTTGACTTGATTAACAAATAATTCAAAATTATCTTGATTAATTCTAAACCAATTTGTATTGGTAGAAAGATTTATTATAGCTTTGTCACCCTGTTTACTAACTCTAACAGTAACAGGCTCTATTTCTTCCTCTATTGCCATTTCTTCAACTTTATTCTTTTTAGCTTTATACTTTTTTAAATCGATAATTTTAGCACGCATTTTTTTTTGTGGCTCCTACGGGAATCGGACCCATGACATCGATTTTAGGAATCGACGCTCTACCATTGAGCTAAGGAGCCAGAATTTGACTCTCAAACGAGAGTCAAATTTTGTTATTTGGTTTCGTTGAGAGCTAACTTCAACCTGCTGCACAACCTTCTTGATTGTTCGCCTGGCTCAAAAGCTACTGCTGTTATCTGGTCACCAATGTCAGGCTCTCGAAAAATTGCTAAACGAATATTTTTTATATTCGCCAAAGCAATTAAATTTTCTAAAGCCTTCTCATTTTCAACAGATAACAAGGCAATGTAATTACTATTTTTGAACCAAAATTCATCAACATCTGGATGATCGTGCGTAAACTGTCTCATCGCATGGCAAGATTGCACGGCCTGATAACCATTACTTAAATCTTGTCTTGTGATGATATAAAGTTTATCCTGTTGTACCTACGTCATTTATACCACCTTGCTTTGATTAAATATTTTTACACGTTTATCTATCCAATCACGAACTTCAAGATACGTTATTGGATCAGAACAAATATTACTAATACAACGCGCAACAGAATCGGCCAACCAACTATAAGCAGTAACTTGACCTATTGGACAATGCTGATCGGCATTTGTTTTGCTTTCAATTTGTTCGTATGCATATCCTTTTAGGAAAGCATATGCAAGCAAATTAATGCGCTGGTTATTACCACCAGCAGAAGCTTCTTCGATTGTTTTAGATCGAATGATTTTAATAGCATCTCTTCTTGAATCGGAATATTTCTCAACAACAACTTCAGTCTTATTTTCGGTATCCATAGTAAACATCTCCTTAGTTAATGGTTTTGGGTTTAATCAAGACCATTTGAAAAGGTGGGCCACGGATATTATTTTGAATCTACATTTCGTGTTTCATTCTGTCACCTTAACCTCTGCCAGACCTAATGTCAAGGCGGCTAGGAGCGGAATCGAACCGCTGACACAAGGATTTTCAATCCTTTGCTCTACCAGACTGAGCTACCTAGCCGTTAATAATAGTTGTTGTTATACCTATTTATACAGATCAATCTAAAACTTATATATCATTATCAAGTGTCATTACTGTCACAATGGCGAAAACTCTGATTTTTCAAACATTTATCACATGTGCAAAAAATTCTATATATCATTCGTTTTGAAACTGGAATAGTAATCCCTCTTCTTCTAGGCTTTAATTTTGCTTTTTTATTTTTTAATGCTTTATAATATTCAGCCGCTTTTCTATATATATACCGATGTGTAATTATATACGGATTTGTTGTATCATAATTTTTATCTATATCACTCAATATCATTAAATTCATTTCATTACCGCAATTCATGCAACGAATTCTATTAGATATCAGTTTTTTATAATATTTTCCTAATCTATTTTCTTGTTTTTTTATCATTATAATATTTTTTTAATAGATTGAGAACATGGAGTTTTAACAAAACTGCATAGTTGTTTTGAATATTTACATTTTTTACAAAGCAAAAATATTTTAACCGCCGAATCATTAAAAGTCTTTTTGTTTACAACAGCATGATTATAATTAAATGTTTTTCCACGCATTCTTGCATAATTATTTTTTAAATTATATTTGCCATCATCAAATATTTTCGTATTTAAAGACAATACCATGCTATCATCATGTTTAAAATCTGATATAATTTGCATCCAATAATCTTCGCTTTTATGTCTGAAATATGTACATGTTCCAAAATAAATTTTAAAATCTAATATGTTAAAACAATTTGGACATCTATGTTGATTTAGATTCAAATTTAAAAACCCCTGAAAAGCTTTTTTTGTTTTTAAATTTTGCGGTTTAAACAGATTGGTATGAAGTTTATATTTACTTTTGATCATTAATTGCTTTCCTTAAATTAGCATATAATATATCTGCGTTATTACATGAAGCCCCACTCTGTTGACCATCATTTAATTCTATTACTATCCACTCTCCTTCAACGGTCTGTGCTACATCAACAACAAAGAAATTAACTCTATCTTTAACCTTGTCAATTACTTTTTGTAAAAAGTCTTTTGGTACTTCATTATAATCTGGCTTATCATCTATATCATCTATATAATTTGACCAATAAAATCCGCCACTTATAATTTTACCATAACATACGAAAAATCTAAATTCTTTCGTGATAGGCAAACCTTGTATACCAATCATGTAAGTTTTTAATGGAACGTATTTGCGAATATAAATATCTTGATAACCAATTAAACTATCTTCGCACAATCGGCCATGAACCTGTATTGCTTCTTTTTTGTTCTTAGCGAACATACAAGTGTTCCAGTAATTCTTTTTAGAGTTAGTTGCTCCTTTTAATATGAAAGGTCCTTCTTCTGGAAGGTACTCTAGCCTGCTCCATGTTTCTGGAGTTAAACCTTGTAAATCTACAACCCAATCTTTCATATCAGCAATATATTGATGCTGATGATAACTATTAATTAGTTTACAGTTTATATTTTCAATATCTCTTTCAATATCTTTATAATGAGGCCATAAAGAAAATCTGCCAACTATTAAATTATTTGGTTTCAAACTTGTAATTAAATTAGTACAATGAAAATATTTTTCTGCCGATTTTTTATCTGAAGCCCAATCACAACTGTCACGATAATAAATTACAGGTTCTAACATGCATTAATTACATCGCATATTTATGAATCTCGACATTTTGCAAACATAAAAACTAAAATATCATTAACTCAAATATCCATCTAACATTCCGCTATGAACCTCAGTATGGCACCTAATACATAGTAATGTCGTTTTCTGAAGTTCCTCTTCTATTTCTGACCACAACAAACTACTTATTAGTCTTGATATTCCAAAATCTTTTTGCGTAGGATCTTTATGATGAAAGCTTAAAGCCGCAACACATTTGGTATACCCACATGCTTCACATCTGCCGCCTTTATAGTCTACAGCTTTTTGCTTCAACTCGCGTCTTGACAAACATTCTCTATGCTGATGTTTATATTTGCTTTTTCTTTTGCGCTTACGCTTTTTAGCTGCCACTCATATAATCGAAAATATTAGTGGTTTTTAGTGGATTTGATGGGAGTCGAACCCACAATTATATCTCCTTAAGAGGGAGCTACCATGCCAATTAGGTGACAAATCCATTCTTATTATTTGTTATTCCTGTGCATATAATAAGCAAATGCAACAGCCGAAAATAGTGAACCAAAAATTACTAAATACATCATAATATTCTCCTTTGTTTACTTTTCACTACATCTTTAACAGAAACTACTTTTATTCCTCTTTCTCATCTTCTTGTTCTATGCGCATTGCCTCCATTACTTCCAAAGGTACTCCTTCATAAATCATATATATCAAATCTTCTTTTGATACTTCGGTATACTTTTGATAATACTCATCATCCTTAATATGAATTGAACGAATAAAATTCGCTGGAATCCTACCAACATATCCTATCATTCCAAAATCTCTCGACAACCGCATAGATGTTTGAGGATCTTCTTTATTTGGAAAATCATAATCATCTCTATTACTTCCTTGCCAAACAGTTTGTGATGAACTAACATCTATATCATAATCAGGCGCTAATTTGCTTTTATCCGGTATTTGAAAACCAAATACTACTTTAAAAGTGTTTTTAATGCGTCCTGTCGTATGCTCGGCATGTTGCGCCGCTACCACAAATTTAGTAGTTAAAAACACCTTATCTTCGTGATGAACAACTTTAGGATAATTACTTGGTGAAGCTTCTGGCATTAATCCATTTTTAAGAATTTCTATTGCATACTTTGAACTGGTGCCGTGATACATTACATCTGGCAGTCTTCCCAGTAAATCTTCTCTCCAGTACCTTGTAGTAGATTCTTCTCCACTTCCATCAGAGCTTGTGGTAAATATTTTTTTTATACCAAGCATATCTACAACTTTTTTAATTAATACAGAACTAATTGGAGATTGTTCAAACGAAGTAAATGAGTTAATTGATAATGTTTTGTTTTTTGAATCATAATCACCAATTAAAACATCTGGTCTTTTTTCGGTAATGTATTCAAACGTATCTTTAAATCCATCAAGACTGTATGGGTCTTCATATGTTGCGCCATGCATATCTTTAACCGTAGGTGCCATACCCAACATTTTAATAATTTCATTTAAAGCTTGTTGTTGTTTTTTCGATGGGGCCTTGTTCTCAAACAACACATTATAATCTATCAACCATACATTTGATTGATATGCTATAACCATCTTATCGGCTTTTCTGGACAAGTTATGAACGAAAAGAGCCTCCTTATAAAAATGATCACAAGCTTCTGTTAGTATACGTATACTCATTGTTTTATTATTTTATATGCCAAGCTTCTGAAAGAAATTTTCTCTCTTCCTTGAGAAATATAGTTCAAAACATCATTTTGTTTAAAAGCTGTCTTCTTCTCTTTCTGAAATACAATTTGCTCTTCATCAGCAACTCTAACTACTTCATTATAATTTGCTCTGTTTTCATCTGAAATTCTTTGTGCTCTCCATTCGCGCAAAGCATCTTCATCATTATACGTGCTATTAACAATATAATGCCATTTTGGATTATTCTTAAATATATCTCTTACGCGCTCTACAGGCATTTTCCAAAAATATTTATGATCTAATAATCTTATAGGATGATCACGCCAATATTCATCAGACATATTTTCTATATTTGAAATATCCTCTATCAAATAATCTGCTGAAGTCTCACGCCCTCCCTCTCTTTTTATCATATTTTTATATGTATCACTGTCAAGAACGAGCGTTTGAAATTTATTAGGATTATTATTTATCCATTCTATAAGATCGGGTTTCAAATCAAAATAATAACTTGAGCTGTAACCTAAGATAGCCTTAGCATAATCATTATCATTTTTTAAATGAGTCTTTTTAAATACTTCAAGCACATCATCTCTTGAATCACGAATGCTGGTAAGCGCCGGGGCAAGAGAACTAATTCTGGAATATTTGAAATTTTCACTTTCTAGAACTCTCTTGGCAGAATCAATTGCTTCCATTATTTTATTCAAATTCAATAACCCATCCCAATTGCTTGTTCCATGCGCAAATGGTTCCCATATATTTCCATATATATGGTTTATAGAATTTATTATACTGTCATTTCTTATTAAATATTCAGCGCCTTCCGGATAATCTTTTTTTATTTTTTCAATCTCATCCCTAACAATTTTGCCACCAATGTTTTTTATTTCTGTTATTGGCGCCAAAACTTTATTAAAAATAACATTTCTAAATGGACCTTTCTCCACATCTTCTTCCATAGTTTCTTCCATCCCTCTTTGGGAATAACTAGGTACATATTCAATTTCTATAGGTACATTTGATATTGATTCCAATATCTGTTTTATTCTTTCCTTTGGAGCCCTTTTCCTATATTCTTCTCCTAACTCTTCAATTTTATCCTTCAATATAATAATCTTAATAAGGTCTCCATCCTTAAATTTAAAAGGAAGCTTTACTGACCACTCTTGTTCATATTTATAAATATCAGAAATGAATGGTTTGCCTTCGGACGATTCAGACTCTCTTCCAATTTCGAATTGTTTTAAATAACTTTTTTCAGGATAATAATGCATCTTCTTTGCACCATTTCTCTGTAATCTCTTCGCATCAAAAACTAATATTACATCTCCAAATTTTGATGCAGAAGTAATGTCTGTGGTCAAAGATAGATTAGTAAATGCGGTTCCCTTTATTACCGTCTTGTCTTTCAAAATAGAATAAGCATCAGCTCCATTTGTCCCATGATATAAATACTTGTCTGGCTTCGCAAACTCTCTGCGCGGTGTATAATGTAATCTTTGTTCAAATTTTCTGCTTGATTCAGTTAACAGTCTTAATATATTTCTAATTTTATTGGACGAATCATAATCTTTGATTTGCATAAAATATTTTAATATTTCTATCAACTCATGCTTCATATTATCATGTTTTACAGAAAGCTTTCTTCCATAATCTCCAGCTTTTTGTTCCTCATGGCTATATTCTTGCCACTCTACTTCTATAGGTTCCGATAAGATTTGATCTATCTTATTAAAAACAGACTTATCTTCCGCTTTTTGTTTTAATGGCAATAAACCATCTCGCAGCCAATCGAATCGATCTATGGCCGAAAAACAAAAGAAAGAAGCCAGCTTAGATAACTGAAAGAAATTCACATATATATACAAGCTTAGTAGTTTGTCAATTTGGGGTGATAGACCGGGATCGAACCGGCACCTTTTAGGCCACAGCTAAACGTACAGACCACTATACCACTACCACCATAACTATTTGCGTCTCCGGTAGGATTCGAACCTACATATGACTTGCGTCTCCTGGTTCGTAGCCAGGTGCCTATCCAATTAGACGACAGAGACATTCGTGCCTCGTAGGGGTTTCGATCCCCTTTCGCCTGGGTGAAAACCAAGCATCCTAGCCACTAGACGAACGAGGCATATTTACTCTACTGTTGCATACTTATCCCACTCTTCTAACGAAACAATGTCCTCCTCTCTTACATCAAAAATTTTATCGCCATGTAATACCCTATATTCAATCTTATCTTGACAAGACACAGAACCAACAATAACTCCCTCTTTCATAAATATATCGTTTATTCTAAATGCTATTACATCTTTTGTATCAAATTTCATTCGTACCTTTTATCATTCATTCTTATAGATTCCCAATCAATAAGCTTTAATCTTCCGTCTTTGCTGCGCCCAACATTATGAGCATAAAAATCTCTATGATCAACATTTTCTTTTTTCATAGTATAAATTAAATCGTCAAAATCACTGGCGAATTCTGCAAAAATATTTCTTATATTCTTTTCTATTTGTTTATATTTTGGTTCATGACTCCAACGAGCTATACATAATTCATCAAACATTTTTTCTTCATGAGAAGTTAATTCATTAAGTTTTTCCATTACAATAATACATATTTTTAACATCTTTTTATTGTAAGGATCTTCCGGGTTTTTACTCACCTCAATTTGATCAAGGTCATAAATTTCTGGGACTGATTTTAAATTCTTTCCAACAGTTTTGTATGCAGCCCCACAAGCATAAGGCGTATCTACAAATGCAACAATATTATTGTCCGAATTTATAAATACCGAATTAAATCCACCACGAGAAAAAGGCTTGGCATCAACTGGTATATTGTATTTTTTCTTTATATCATCCGTTATCAATCTCGTTAACATAAAACTGTCAGCCGTTTTAACAAAAACAGTGGTTAATTTATAGATTATATCTACACTGTTCATGCTTATATGTAACAATAATAGTGGGTCTGACGGGATTCGAACCCGCGTTGTATATGTAACAACTCCGTGTAGGAAACGCGCTTCCCTATCGTGGCGACTACCGCCCAATCCCAGACTATTACTAGCTGGGCACGACCCGGTGCATCCGCAACCTTGGAGTTTATTCACTTTCAGTAGAGGTTAATCCGAGCATCACCCTATTAACGTGTGCTGAAGCTACTTCATATACCCTCTTTCGAGTAATAGTTCCGTTTTTACTAGTGCCTGTCCGCTAGGCTACAGACCCGGCGATGCTAACGGGAATCGAACCCGTGTTAATACCGTGACAAGGTATCGTTCTACCATTGAACTATAGCACCAATATTCGTGACCCATATCGGTTACGATCCGATCTTATTAGACGAATGGGCCATGTTGTGTTCAACAGATTTTATTTTTTGCCAGTAACCACGACCAGGCATTTTTATATTTCTTAGGTTACATCTTTTAATAACAGCATTATCTGACACACCAAATTCTTTTGCTATTATTGTTCTCGGTTTCTGCCAAACCATTAACATTAATTCGTCATCTGTTGGCCAATTAATTTTATTTCTATAAACTACTTGTGGATTATTATTTCCGTCTTTTAATTTAGCTAATCTGTCATAAATAGAACTTTTAGACTTGTTTATTTTTCCAGAAATTTCAGGTATTGTTAATTCTTTAGACATGCTTAAAATTTCATTATCTTCTGGCCAACCATAAGAATAAAAATATTTAATTTTACAATCTCTAGAACAAAAATTTTTACTTCTTAGCTGGGAATTGAAAATCCTTTTTACTTTATTGCAAGTTAAACAATTTATTTCCGAACTTAGATTAACTACATATCTGCTAACGCTTTTAAGATACTCTAACTGTTCTTGTATTTTATTTTTATTATTATCAGCATGCAATTCAGCGTGACAATTTGCGCAAACTAAAATACATTTTTTTAATTCTTCTTTCATTTTATCAAAACTAATCGTATTTCCACTTATTTGAAAATCTTTTGTTATAGGATCTAAATGATGAAAATGCATAGCGTCCACACATTTATTATAACCACATAAAACACATTTCCCTCCCATATGCTCTACAGCTTTTCTTTTCGATTTTCGCCTTACTTCTGCTACTCTAAATTTTAAATATTTTCTTCTTTTATCAGTTATAATTCTTTTTGTCATATTGGTATACAAAAATATGTATACCTTTGCTCCCAGCCCAGGACTCGAACCTGGATGCGTTTTATGACGCGGCGCATTAACAGTGCGTTGGAATACCGTTCTCCACAGCTGGGAATGAAACTCAAAACAAATCAAACGACAGAGTGCTGCACACGAAATACGTAACTATAACGACCCTAAGAAGCGTCAACTCCTGTTAGCATGGATAGCATAACAACGTTGCACTGCCTCGGATTAAGACTCTGCGTTTTTAATGCAGCGCCAAGCACAGCACTCTGCCATACTTATATATAACACCAAATTTTCAATGATCAGTATAATTTTTAAAGAGACTATAGCCTGATCGGCTAACTCTAGTCAGGATGGCAAGAATCAAACTTGCTCCGCATCGTTCCAGGCGATCCATGCAATCATTACACCACACCCTGATTATTACTTTTTATTTCTTTTGGTTCCATTTCTAAATCCACACACCTCGCATTTTTTCCAATCATTAATTAAATTAGCATCACAACCGTTACACCAATATTTTCCTTGTTTTGGTCTTTTTGCTACATCTCTATTAGTTTCGTATTTTTCTCTTTTCATTTAGTGGAAGTAATAGGACTCGAACCTACGAAGGGTTTTAACCCGATTGATTTACAGTCAATTTCTTTTGCCGCTCAGACATACTTCCATAATTTTTCTTAGTTGGCCCGCCAGGGGATGCTCCTGGTCTAAATGATTCAAAGTCATTTGTGCAACTGTTACACCACAGGCCAATAGTAATTAATGTTGTTCTTTTCATTTTATTTCTCTAGTTGGGAAAGGTATAATCGAAATACCGACTGAATGTCCAGAGCATCCCGTTTTACCACTAAACTATTTCCCATCAAGCCCTAAAACACAAAAACCCAGCGAAGCTTTTGCTTGGCTGGGTCACATCGGTTAGAGGCTCGTTACTTAAGGATTGCCTCCACGGTATGACCCAACATATACTGTTGAGGTTCATGCTTATTATTATCGCGCTCCAAAACTAGACGCAAAGATACCTTAGCAGAATTTAGCTGCTTAAAGTTCCTGCATATAATGGTTTGCGTTGACATCGTAATATTTATATTTCGTTATGCGTAGCGGCTCGACTTTTCGTTTCTTTAATTTAAGATATCACTTTATAAGCGCATCAAATATTGGAAGATTCGTTCGTATCATTTCTTGATGGATCGGCGGTAACTCTGGCGCTTGCACTACAGCTGGTGGTTCTGGTATTTGTAGTTCTGGCGCTTGTTGCACAGGCTCTGGCTTTTGAGCTACAACGGGAGAAACCATAACAGCAGCGGCTGGGCGTCTTGCTCCGCCGGATCTTCTATGTGATGATTCTGGTGGTTTAGCCACATCAGTAACAGGAGGACTTAATATAACTTTCTCTTTAGTAAGACCTTCTAAATATCCACGCAGAGCTACAACATCATCATGATCTCGTCTCTGTTCATCAGCAACTTCTTTAATTCCCACTGAAAGAGTATCGTAAGCCGATTTTGTAACAGAGTGATCTTGTGGTTTGGCTAAAGCTCCTACGCTTGCCAAAAGAGCCGCAGCAGCAGTTATAAAGCCTTTTGAAGCATTAATCCATTCAATTATTTTAGTTAACTTTGAAGGTTCTTTATTTAATATCTGCTCTTTTTCTTCAATATCTTCTTTCATAAATCTCTTATTGATTGTGACTAGTATAAACGCGCAAATCGAAATGTCAACCTTGACTTTTAACTTTTCCGACTTACATTGATGGTGGAAAATGCAGCAAAAATATCATGGCTCTGCCGGAGCAGGATTGTTATTTATTTGTTTAGAAGATAAAACTGTTCTTTTTGCCAAGCGTGCCAAAGAAGATGTAATGGAACCAGGCACTTGGGGTATACCAGGAGGCAAAATGAATAAAGATGATAACTCTAGTTTATATACAGCAATGCGAGAAACGTTAGAAGAGTTTACTACTATTCCTAAAATAAATGATATTGTAAAGAAGGTTGTATATAAAGATGGTTACTTTAAGTATACAACATATTTTTGTGTAATATCAAAAAAAGAAAAAGAAGAATGGAATCCTGATTTGAATTGGGAGCACGAGATGGTAGAATGGTTTTCATTAAGTCAATTACCAAATAATTTACATTTTGGAATTGAATGTATTAAACACAAAATAGAATCATTATAAATATTAAGCTTTTAGTGCGCGACGACCACCAGAATTATAATAATCCATTATAGCTTCATAAATAGGATCTCCTTTTAAATTAGCTAAATAATTAGTAATTGGTTCATTGCCAATAAATCCATTAGCAGAATTATCTATTAGTTTTGCTATTTTATCAAATTTTACTTGATTTGAACCGGCCTTATTATACCAATCTATCCAAAAATATTCTTGCGCTCGTTTTATTATATTTTTAAATCTATTAGCAATTCTGATTATTTTAGACATTTTTTCTTTAAAATTTATTTAACTCACCCCAATATAAACTAACAACTGAATGTGTAGTCCCTGGAGGTCCATAATTGTTCTTTAACACAGATGCTAATGCTGCTTTAACAAATATCACAATATCAGCCAGTTCTCTATTGGTTTGCTCACGAAAAGATCTTACAACCATTAAACGCAAATCATTGCTTTTTATTGACTGAACATAATAACCATCATATCCGTCCGCTACCCGAGTATCAAATACATCTCCCGAAATTACCTCATCTATAAATAACTGAGTAACTAACGCATTTCTTGTACTATCTGTTAGGTCGTTATTTACAAATATTATAGCTGATGGTATTTGAGCCATTATTATCTATTTATTTTTGACTCAAACCCTTCTAGATCTGAATCGTTATCGTCCTCTTCTTCGTCTTCTTCATCCTTATCTTCTTCGTCCTCTTCGTCTTCCTCTTTATCCTCTTCGTCATCCTCTTCCGGATCTTTATCATCAGCAGCATTAGTCTTGGTTTTCTTCCATTCGCTAAAAGGAGTCATGGACATATCATTCTTATCTATGTATTTCCACTTACCATCTACAGCATAGGCAATATCACCGGAATCTTTATGAACCTTAGCAGCTGAAGCATTGGAAAAATCCATTGTCTGCAAAATATCATGCGCTCGTAGAATTTCAGTCCTAGCACCTTGCATATATTGTTTATCTGATGAAAGCAATTGCTCCATTTGAGATAGTTGAGATTCGCCTTGTTCTACTTTGCTTCGTAGCTCATTATATATCTTTTTTGATTTACCAAGGGCTTTCTCTACGTCTTTGCGAGAAAATTTACCGGAAGATAACCCTTCCTTCTTCTTGGCAAGCTTTAATAAATGAGAGCGTCTTTGCTGCATTCTAGAATTCATTCGGATCCTTTTGTACTAAGATATTGAATATATGCATCTATATTACTTACGCTTATTTAAATATTATATTGTGGACAAATTTAATAACATATTGCTTTTTAGCGATTATTTCTTAAAATTCGCTTTAAAGTCCATTCAGCAAGATGATATTGGTGAACCCGATATTTATGAACCCGATGCTGATGAACCACATGACCCATCTCGCGGAGTATTACACAAATGGCAGCTAGATTCTTTACAAGATAAACAAGCTTGGAGGGGTTACCAGTTCAGCGTTGCTCAGTGGACTTGGAACGATGCAGCGAGCTATACGGAACAGGACGAGCCTGATGACTGGGGAGATGGTGGAACCGGCCGAATCCAATGGCAAGGCCCCATCATGACTTTAGATGAAGTGCTTGAAAAGATGGCAAGGCTCCCGTTTAAATGGTCCACATTTAATGAGTGGGGACTTGAAAGCAAAGCTAAAAAGTTGAAGAAAACCATTGTTCAAGGTCATGCTCGTATTGAGCGACTTGACGAAAAACCACTTTCATATATGGAGCTAGAACATATATCAGATACATTTAGAATAAAGAAATGACTTTACTCTTATGTCTGTCTTTATAAATCCTCTTAGCATTAGCTGCCCTGCATAATTCACATCGGCAGCCTTTGCGATATTTTCCATATGTACCATGCTCAACGTTAAATCGCGTCTGCCGGTTCCGCCAAGAGGCCTTATGTTAGTTTTACTAGCTTACGTTTTTCCTCAGATCTAAAAGGTAATTAAGAGCTTCTTTTCTTTCAATCTTATTGTTTTCAAAGAACACATCGGATATTTGAGTTGATTTATCAAGAACCTTAATTATAATATTAAACAAATTTTCATCAATATTTATTTTTTGAACGCTTGTTTTTTCAATCATCACATCAGAAGTAGAAATAAAATTTTGTTTTACTTCCTCTTCCTTTTTTATATCTTCTGCTGGAGACTCTTCTGAAATAATTGGAAGCTTTGGTTCTTCACATTCTTTCGGCTTTATGCCTGCCCTTATAAGATTTTCTTCAAGAATATTCGTACTGCGTCGATTAACAGTAATATTTTTCGAATCAATTTTAATTCCAGGGTCATTTCCTATCCACGCTGTTTTACCAGAATCTGCGCAAACTATTAAAGAAAAATAATTAAGTTTGGATTTTGATAAAACTTCCCTGATCATATCGCGCAACCAAACTGAATCATTTGATGTTGGGTACTTAAGTGTAGTAATTTTTAATTGTATTATAGCAATGTTATAAGATATATTAACCGGTTTATTATTTACACCGTATCCTTCAATACCAAATTGAATTTTTGTTAAATTTGAAATAAATAACGCTATTTCTTTTTTATCATTAACAGTCGTTATCCATACTTTATATGCCATTAGAATTGTCCTTCAAAGGTGTAATATCATCTGTATTATTAGCATACCAAATTTCCGGAATTGATTTATACCTTGATTCGGTTTGCACAAATTTATCTTTGTATTTTTCGTTATTGCTTTTATAATACCAAAAGGACAATCCCGGAGTACCGTCTTCGCCTTTTTGTTTTTTCTTTGGCGGACCAAAACGATATGGCCCTCTAATTATTCTTTGGCTAAATGGTATTACAGCTTGTTTCTTAAAATAATGTTTAGTATTATATATTACATCTGAACCTAAAAAGCTTATTTTAATAGTTCCAGGTTCTGAAATATTGGTTATGATTTTAACTGGAAAATCATAAGGATTAGTAAATGCCAGATCAATATTAGTATAGTAATCTACAGTGGAATCCAGGCCTTTAGAAATATATGTACTTGGGCGAGAATGAGAAACTCTATTGGTTACATTCATACCAGCAAACATAGCTGCGGCATAAAGAGTGGAACTTACCTGGCAAACCCCTCCTCCCATGCCTTCAGTTTTCTCTGAAGCAAAAATTACAGTAGCTTCTTGAAAGCCATGCTCTTTTGTTCTTTTACCAATCGTTTCATTAAATGAAAACCGCAATCCCGGCGATATTTCGATCCCATTAAGTTTTGAAGCTGCAAGGCTGATATTTTTCGCCCTCGAAACATATTTGTCTTCAAACAAGAAATTAGAGCTGTACGTTGATAACGTTTTGGATAATAACTTATTGCCTGTATTAACTTCAACGGTTTTCGTAATTGATGAAATTGCTTCAACGGTTTTCGTAATTGGAATTTTTTCATTAGGATTTTGACATTTTGAAATAATAATAGCTAAAAATAATAAAGTTCTCATAGCTAATTATTCTATAGCTAAAAATAATAAAGTTCTCATAGCTAATTATTCTTTACTTCCGCTTTCGGGCATTCCGGAAGATCTACCTTCCATCATCGGAGCATGTCAACGAAATTTAAAAAGGCCTTCCATTTTAACCAGGATCGATTTTAAGCAATCATTGGGAGGAGGATCGTAGTCCGTATGGTTGGCCAGCAAAACGCTTTATAAACAATCTTTATGGCTCATTTATAATTACCAGATGTTCTACTAAGTTTTCCTTCATACTTTAGAATAGCCGCGAGTTCGTCCTTAGAAAGTTTCTCTGCGGCAGATTTTGCTAAGCTTTTTGTTTTATCTTTCTTTTCGTTTCGTTTATTCTTTTTCTCTAACTGCTTTTTTTCATATTTTATTTTGCCTTCATCTACTTCTTTTTCGAAGTCTTCAAATAACCAACGTTTTGGAAAGCTATCATAAAGATTTATTTCGCCGCCGTTAGAATCAATAATTATCAAATCTTTTTCCGTTCTTTCTGGAAATCTTTCTCCACGAGATATAATAATTCCTTCAATTTCGTTATACTTTATATTTTCCCAAAGATCGCCAATACTACCTGGCTGAGCATCATCAAAATACCAAGTGTCTATTTTGCCAAAACAATATCTAACAATATAATCAATACGATCTGTAATTTTATTTTCTAAAACAAAAAGTTCTGTTTTTAATTTGTCCGCATTTGCTAGAAGCTCTTTATTTATAGCTAACTTCTTAACTAATTCATTCTTGTTCATTTGTTTGAATATCCTTCTTTAGCCCAGCCACCACCAGCTAAAACAAAACTTGTAGAAGAAATTAAACGTTTAGCTTTTTTCTTCTTACATTTAGGACATTTTTCTATGGCAGGATCTTTCATGCTTTGTTCCTGTTCCCAAGAATGTTTACAGCTCTGGCAAGAATATTCGTATGTTGGCATTGGTACCTCCGGTGAGATTCGAACTCACGACCTGAAAATTAGAAATTTTCTGCTCTATCCAGCTGAGCTACAGAGGTAAATTTTCTCTCGACAAATCTTGTGTTTCAAAATCTGCCATACTTCGTATATTATTTGATCCTATTTGTATATAACACAGATCTATTTGATCCTATTCGAATACTCTTCCGCGTAATGTTCCGCGCGCCCGCTCGCGTAGCAAGTAGCATGCCATCACTGTATTAACCTAGAAATTGCCTGCTGATATGGGGAGGCAACGTTATTTTTTGGTTTGATCGGAATCATATATGGCGTAGCTCCTTTTGCTTCTTTTAATTTATTATAAGCATTAATAATTCTTTCGTCATTAAACAATTCTTCAACGTTTGGTTCTAAAGCTATTTTATTTTCGTTAAAAAAGTATGTGCTAAAAATACTGGCTCGTTTTGCTGGCCATGATTTTTCTAATGGGTCTTTGCTTACGGCATTATCAGGAGGAACTAAACTCCAAACAATTTGAAGTTTTCCGTTGTCTTTAATTTGATATGCATACTGTTCTTGTTTTACTCCATCAATAGTAACAGATTTCTTTTGCCTTATTACACAAGAACTACCAGAACCATAAGCTGCAAAAGTAGCCTTTGCTATATCTTTGTTTCCCTGTGTATGAATACATTGGTTTTTTGATAAAGACATTACTTTTGTTATAACAGTAAAACATCTCTCAGTGCTGCCCAAATCAACACCAATCAAATCGTCAGCGGTCCAGCCCCAAGGCATGACTGTTCCAGCACCAATATTGATTTGACCCAAACAAACTGATTTGCAACTTCCAGGCACGCGATGAGCATTCTTTGACCAAGCTGGCGCCGGAAGCCCATCCTCATGTGCCCATTTGCAATCACCTTTTCCTGCCGATCCTGTACCACCATGCACGTCTGCTCTAAAGCCTGATTCTTCCTCAGCGGCAGTAAGAGCCATGTATATAGATTCTTTACGAGACCATAGCCAAGGAGTATCAGTTATACATTGATTGTGACAAGCATTTGATTGGTTATCAGTATCATCGTTACACTGTTTTAATGCATTATCCGTTTGACTAGAACATAATCCATAAGCATTATATTTGGCATTATCACATTGTTTTTTACATAAATTTCTATTTGTTTTCTCAGAGACTTCGCCCGCAGCTGTCGCAATGATCGCATATCGCACAAGTCCTTCTTCAAAAGTTTCTGGACGAGTGAAAGATCTTAATATAGCCTCTTTGTCATCTTTGAGTTCATCTGAATATTTTTCATACAGATCTTTATCAAACAAAGGTTTTACACAACGCCAGTCCGCTTTGTTATCGCAGAGAGGAGTGCTCTGACAAGCTTCGTCACATGTGGAAATGGGCACTTGTGAATATAAACTATGTCCAGGCATAAGCATCTTCAACATTGACGCCAAAATAGACGCTGTGTATTTACTAAGCATTATTTTCTTTCGGTTATAAAACCTGGAGTCGTTTAATAATTGAAGGACGCTCGGACTTTCGAATTGGCCATAAAACTATGACCGTTTCTGAACCTGCGGCCACTTCAGTTAAACCGGCATCTGTAACTAAAACGTGATCAAGTTCATTCTTTATCTTTTCCCATTCCTTATCATTTGCGCGCAATACTACTTTGCGAAAACTACCGTTAGTTTTACGGTCAATCCAGTCGTTGAAATTAGCATATTGAATGCTTTCTTTTTCGTTAATATTTTTATACCCGAATTCTATGGCGAATTTTTGCAACTTTAGCCACTCCAACATGATTAGTTGGACGGCATGACCACATTGAGCACCGACCTTGCCAGCACCCATGTTTAAACTTTCGCGCACAATCAAATACATTACTAGCGGATCATCGTTCGTCATGCCATGTCCTTTGTGATATGTCCAAAAATAACATCACCAGTAATTCCCATCAGCATGTATGTCCAAGCAAAGACATCACATACGAAGAACGGAATGTAGTGATACCAGAAAAACGTTTCGCCCACATCTTTCTCAAATTTGTACTTCTGCCTTGGCAAGTCGATAAAAGCAACGAAAGGAGCCAGCACTAACCCTACTACAAGGTAGAGACCGAAGCTATAGTAGTGTGCAAAAAATGCTATCGAGAGAACATTCAGAAGTACGTAAGATTTTCGGTTGAAGACAAAAACTGCCGCCCGCGAAACAAACCAAGCTGTGAAAGAAAGAACAATATTTAGTGGGTTTCGCATGCCTATATTGTAGCCACGCCAAATCGAAATGTCAAGCCCTGCCTCAACTAAATTTTTCTCTTTAATAACTTATTGGTTTATATAATTTTTGTTCTTCAATATATTTCATTACATCATTAGGCAAAAACGTTTTAGCTATCTTTTCTGATAGCTGACCTTTTAGGGACGCGCGAACTTCCGTGGAAGAAATAGGTGGCAAAATTTCATAATGTTCAGTAAGAGGCTTCTTCTTAGGAGAAGGCGCTGGCAAACGTTGAATGACCAAAGGTTCCGCCATCTGTAGAAGAGCCTCGCTGTCTTGCCATCTGCCAGCTTTTAAGTCATCAGCCGAATCGGATCCTACCACAAATTTTATGTTCCAGTCAGGATTTGATTCTTTTAGGCGTTTGATTGTTTTAGCAGTTATGCTAACTCCGCCAACTTCTTTTTCGATATCTGATATGGTCACACCTGGAATCCAACCCATGGCCATTTCACACATTTTGTATCTGTGCTCGAATGACTCAAGCTCTTTTCCAAAAACGTGTTTATAAACAGGCGTGATTATTATTTTTTCAGGCTTATGCACCGATGATATGTAACAAGATATAAATACATGCCCGATGTGAACTGGATCGAAGCTGCCTCCGAAAATTATTACATTCATTTTATGATTAGAATTTTTTCGAAAACATTTGTTTATACATTAACAGCTGTTTATTTAATCGTTCAGCCCATTCTTCTTTTGTGCCATAAAAACCCATGACTCTGGCAAGTCTATGTTTTCCATTAGGAGTCATTAAATATTTTTCTATCATTGCTCGATGATCTTCAATCATGGTCTTTATCTACCTCGTAATTGTTTTTATAATTCCAGCGTGGTAACATCTCAAATACACGACCAAGATTAATGTCATCTTCGGAAGAAGCAGGTATTATATCGAATTCATCAAAAGAAAGGCCCCAGTGTACATTCCGATTATCATTATCAAATTTAATTAAAACCCCATTATTTTGAGGTCTTAAAACCATGATTGTCCCAAACACAAAACCTGAAGAATCAAGGGCTATTTTTTTCTTAATCTTAGCTCCTACTACAATGCCGCGCGCTTGCATCATTCTATTAATTTCTTCAATATTTTTTTTCATAACCGGCGCTTTCGTACTGTTTATTATTATTTTTTCTTGCCTGCGTTGAGTCATGTTGGTTTAAACACACCCTTATTTTTAACTATGTTCTCCATGATCATACGCATCCGAACAGCTGGCGGCTTACTCCTCCGTTTTGGTTCGTTGATGCATCCCCCGGATTTTTTCCAATCATTAACTGAAATTCCGTCGTGCTCTTCAAACGAATCTTCGATCAAGACTAGCTGGCGGATCGAAAAATACTTACGTAGCTGCTTATATATGTCTTGGCATAGCACGTCAGTTAGATAGGATCCGCTCTTGCGATTGTGAATATAGCCTATATCTGCCGTTACATTATCGAACCGTCGAACTATCGAATAGAACATTCCGCCTAACGCACAGACCATACACAGCTTCGTTGCATTCTTAAATATGACATCAAAGTTCTCATTGTAATTTTTGATCTTGATTCCATTTCCCGGTATGTGGAAGTAAAAACCAGGACTGGCTTTAATAGCCTTAGTGTTCAGCCACTTAATCGTATCTTTAGCGATGGCAACACGTTTTTCAGAAGCTGTCATCTTTTTGATTGTTTTTTTCATAAACTTAGTATTGTTTGTTTTATTGGTAGTCATTTTTTTCCATCGCGTTTCTATTTATCATGCCGATAATGCCATTTCTGTTTTAAATTTTTCTGCATAGATAGAATCCACGTTATCTGTCCTGCCACGCAAATCAAAATTTTCTTCAATAAAATTGATTACATTTTGAGGATCTACATTCTTATTGAATACAATGTTTGGTCCATGCTTATCTAACATTACCGCATAAAGATATTGCTCATTCGGTAATTCAAATCGTTTTAGCCCAGAACTTGTATTCTGTCCACATTCATGGCTTCCGCACTCAAACTCTCTCTGAGAACGAATTGGAACACTTGATAATATTTTCTTCGGACAATGAAAATGAACAATACAATCAACGTCAGGATGTTCGGCAAAAACTATCCGTTGGCTCTGCCCTCCAACAGATGGCCTAAATCCATGAGCAATTACCTCATTTTCATTTTTCGTTTCAACACATACTAAACCAACTTCATTAATTTTATTAAAGTTGGTCTTACGCTTTGATGTAAGAAATTTATCATCACCAATCTTAATAGCGAAATGTCCTACGGTTGAACCAAGGAACGGCTTGTACGCCCCTTTATCAACACAATAGTTTACCACACTTCGTAAAGCATTGGGAACCACTTCGGAATTCCAATCTACCGATTCACCAGGAATAATTGTTGAACGAGTAAAATTTAATGAAGAACGCAATTTTACCATTTCACAAAGATTTTTAATAACTTCGTTTCTGTCTAATGTCTCATGATATCTTGCTTGCTCTGGTGTAATAATCATATTCAATCTAGTATGAATATCATTTGCTAATACCAGATTACATGACGCATTCTTAAGCAACTTTAGCCCAGAAAGATATTGCTCATCTCGTGTTGCTCCAGCCGTTGTTTTAAATCCAACAAGAAATATATCTTTGCGATTTTTTCTTATTTTGCTGATTATTTTGTCAGCAGGAGAAAGTACTAATGTTTGTATACCATCATCTGTTTTAAGTCTCTGCTGGTCTTTTCCTCGTGGTAACAACCCGGATTCAGTTTGAATATTACCGTCATAGTCACAAAGAGCAGCGGAAAAGAAAATCACCTTGGTATCAGAGTCTTCTATCAGACTATCAATCAATTTTGAAACATCCTCGTTTGTAACAATTTTACTATTGTGATCAGCCATCTTTGTTAGATGCAGAACCACATCATCTAGTTCGTAACGACAGGCAATATCTCTGGCTATTTTCCCAAATGCCGGAGCCGATAAGGCCAAATGAGGAGCTATGTAAGAAAATGTCCCGCCGCCTATAACATGAATTTTTTTCATTTTAACCTTCGTGAGTGGATAGTTTTTTCATACAAATTTCTACTGCCATGCTCGGCCCATGCCCTTTATCCTCTACTTCATATTTGTCATTCAAATAATACATGTGCCAAGCCTTAATATTATCTTCTCCAACATATAATGTTTTTACTCTCTTTCTTCCGTTTTCAAAATAATCAAACTGCACTATACCATTCTCTCCTGAAGTACTGTGACCGCCAAATCCTGAAGTACTGTGACCGGAATTTCCTGAAGTACTGTGACCGTAATCTCCTGAAGTACTGCTACCGTAATCTCCTGAAGTACTGTGACCGTAATCTCCTGAAGTACTGCTACCGTAATCTCCTGAAATACTGTGACCGTAATCTCTTGAAATACTGTGACCGTCATTTCCTGAAGTACTGTGACCGCCATATCCTGAAGTACTGTGACCGTAATCTCCTGAAATATTGTGACCGGAATGTCCTGAAATACTGCTACCGTAATCTCCTGAAATACTGTGACCGCCATATCCTGAAGTACTGCTACCGTAATCTCCTGAAATACTGTGACCGGACTCTCCTGAAGTACTGTGACCGGACTCTCCTGAAGTACTGTGACCGGACTCTCCTGAAATACTGTGACCGGACTCTCCTGAAGTACTGTGACCGGAATGTCCTGAAGTACTGCTACCGGAATCTCCTGAAGTACTGCTACCGTAATATCCTGAAGTGCTGCTACCGTAATCTCCTGAAATACTGTGACCGTAATCTCCTGAAATACTGTGACCAGACTCTCCTGAAGCACTGTGACCAGACTCTCCTGAAGTACTGTGACCGTAATGTCCTGAAGTACTGTGACAGCAATGTCCTGAAGTGCTGCTACCGTAATCTCCTGAAATACTGTGACCGGAATCTCTTGAAGTAACTGTAGCAAAAACACAAGCAGATCCAGGACATAACTTTACAATCATATCTGTAGCATCTTTTTTAGATCCTACAAATACCACATATGCTCTTGGTACTTTTACTTTACGATCTATCTCTACTACTTCAGATTTAACAGCAGCTATTACCATCCATTTTGCTGTATCTTTTGTGCTTAAAAGAGATCCGTCACCTTCTCCAGATAACAAACCATGCAGTCCTTTACCACATTCAGGTTTCGGATCCCAGTCAGGAGCAGAAACAAGACCAGAAGAAGGCCACTGAAAACCTCCATGACTCTTCAGATCTTCATCACATGTCCTAAGTAAAAAACATATTTCGGTTGGAGAACATTCTAAAGCAGAAGCAGATTCTTGTGTCATTTTGGTTCCTTAATTCCTTTTCTTAATTCTTTTATACATTTTGTGCAAACGCCATTAACAACCGGAGCCCGCTCTTCCCAATGATGGCTCGCAATGTCTGAACGTAGTATCACGCACAAGCCAATACAATGCTCAGTGTCATTTAGTATTGTAAGCGCTTCTCTGACATTGGCTAAAGCTTGCTCAAATGTTTCCAATTTTTAATCCTAATAATTATATTATTTTAAATGACAAAACATGAGTTTGTCCATTTTTAATTAAAACTTTTTTGATTTTTCTGCCCGCCCTAAATTCCAACTGACGAACACGCTCCCTGGTTATTCCTCCAAGCGTTTTGCCAATGCTCTCTAATGTTATACGCTTCTTTAACCTATGTTCTATTATAAATCTCTCCCTGTCGTCTAAATTTATTTTTCTAGAGAAAATCTCAATCTCTTTACGCAATTCATTAATAGAATCTATATCAACGTGACGCTTACCAAAAATTACCGATAAAGCACCATCAAACAATAATGTTTTCATGAATTTTCGAGATCCTGTGCTAATGCTATTACATCTGACTTATCAATGTTCGCAACAACATTAAGCGCTTTCGCAAATGCTGTACGAATGGCTTTGAGCGAAACTGTATCAGCACCAAGTTCGTTACAAACATAACATCCTTTTCCCATACATTCCCCACATGGACATTCTGCTCGCGTAATATTTAATGTAATTTCTTTCAGTACGTTTATAAAATAAATTATGTTCATTTTGATTTTTTTGGTTTTCCTTTTGAATCGAAAAATTTGGTAATTACCATTCCTAAGGCTAAGACCCAGACCTAGACCCAGACCAAGACCAAGACCCAGACCTAGACCCAGACCTAGACCTAGACCCAGACCAAGACCAAGACCTAGACCCAGACCCAGACCTAGACCAAGACCCAGACCTAGACCCAGACCTAGACCTAGACCCAGACCAAGACACAGACCTAGGCCCATAACATATTTTCTTAAACTTTAGTTTCGTCATCTTGGCCTATATTGTGTAATGTAATTTCTTTCAGTACGTTTATAAAATAAATTATGTTCATTTTGATTTTTGGTTTGCCTTTTGAATCGAAAAATTTGGTAATTACCATTCCTAAGGCTAAGACCCAGACCTAGACCCAGACCAAGACCCAGACCCAGACCTAGACCAAGACCTAGACCCAGACACAGACCTAGGCCAAGACCCAGACCTAGACCCAGACCTAGACCCAGACCAAGACCAAGACCAAGACCTAGACCCAGACACAGACCTAGGCCCATAATATATTTTCTTAAACTTTAGTTTCGTCATCTTGGCCTATATTGTGTAATGTAATTTCTTTCAGTACGTTTATAAAATAAATTATGTTCATTTTGATTTTTGGTTTTCTTTTTGAATCGAAAAATTTGGTAAATACCATTCCTAAGGCTAAGACCCAGACCTAGACCCAGACCAAGACCCAGACCCAGACCTAGACCCAGACCTAGACCAAGACCCAGACCTAGACCAAGACCTAGACCAAGACCCAGACCTAGA
>Ga0315291_10001915_pt1 | contig 27526 bp, 24 predicted proteins | sample YL17G12_20_MG_FD_203070 | JGI IMG/M metagenome (GOLD analysis project Ga0315291, IMG submission 203070) | Sediment microbial communities from Yellowstone Lake, YNP, Wyoming, USA - YL17G12_20 | ecosystem: Environmental > Aquatic > Freshwater > Lake > Sediment | place: USA: Wyoming | collected...
ACACGCCGAGCTTCTTCATGCCGAAAATATTTGCCCGGTAGTTGATCTCCGTGGGCATCAAGCGGTGACCGCAGCCGTGGCGTGGGAGGAACACCACCTCGCGCTGGTGAATCCTGCCAATCACGTAATTGTCCGAGGGGGGGCCGAATGGCGTGTCGATCCGCTCCTCGCGCACCTTCTCGAGGCCGTCCGTGTCGTACAGGCCGCTGCCGCCGATTACACCGATCCGCTGCCCCTTCATTGGCTCGGCACCCCCTGCATCCCGCCCCCTGCGCGTTCAGGGGCGAGATCCTTCCTTATCCTGTCGAGCGTCTCCTTCAGCCTTGCCGCCTCCGCTTCGAGCGCAGCCCTCTCCGCCTCTTTCTCCTGAACCTGCCGCCTGAGCGACAGCAGTTCTGCCGCGGGAGCCCTGCCCTCAGCTGCCGCAGCGGGTGTGCCCGCGGATGCGCCCTTGAGCCTCTCGAGCTCCGCCTTGATGCTGTCTCTCTCCGCGACGACCTTTTTTAAATTCTCAGCGGCGACATTGAGCTTCTCCTCGATGGTGGAAAACCCCTCCTTTGCCGCCGCGCGGGCACTCTCAAGCTCCGCGAGCTTCCGCTCCGCCTCACTTCTGGCCGCTGTTTCCCTGTTCAACTTTCCCTGGAGGGCTTCCCTCTCGGCGCTGAGCTTTTGGGCCGTTTCAGCAGAGGCGGCGCCGGCTTTTTCCATCTCCCCGAGTTTCCTGATCTCCTGTTTCATCCTCCCCTCGAGCTCGGCGTACTCCGCGTGGACGCGCACCAGCTCGCCCCTCAGCCGATTCCTCTCTCCCTCGAGCGCAATCACTTTCTCATTGAGCGCGTTGAGCTCCTCAACGATGGAAGGCCTGATGATTTCCGGCAGCAGACGCCCCTTGAGGAGGCCCCGATGCCGGGCGGGCACCGCACCCTCGCGGATGTCGTACAGCATGGACGCGATAAACGCGACCGATACGAGGACCCCCAGCCCCTTGCAGAGATTCCCCAGCCCCCTCCTGCGCCTGAAAAAGAAATAGCCAAGCGAAAAAAGCAGGAGCGGGATGAGCCAGGGGAGCACGGGAAAATCGGCGACGCGCGACAGGATGCAGACGATACCGCCAAAGATATAGACGCTGCCCATGTTCCTCAATGTACCTGAGATGCTCTTGAACGTCCTGTACGAATCATAGATGTGCGCGAATAGCCCCAGCTCGATGAGGATGAGGGAAAGCAGCAGATCGGGAGGCGCATGGTATTCGAAACCGGCATAGAGGACGCCCGCGAGCGTGATGAGCACAATGGCGAGCAGCAGGACGGCGATGCGTGACTCGGGTGAATGGATCGCGCGCCGCACCATCACGAGCACAAACGCCGCCGCCAGCAGCGCGCAATATGAATAATTAAGAATGTCAGGGGAGATCGTCATTGAGTCACCTCTTGGGTTAATGACAAATGACAAATACCAAATGACAAAGGAAACATTAGGCACAAATGACAAATACCAAATGCCAAAACTCAATTTGCTTTGTCATTTGAATTTTGTCATTTGTCATTTCTGAATCGGCCTCATTCTACCAGATGGGTCACCCCGTGCAATAGCTTTTTATACTTCGCCGCCGCGAGGGGACTTCTCAACAGATGGGATCAGCGCAGACCGGCAATGGCGCGCAGCAGCGTGGAGGGGCGCAGGAGGAGGAGTGTGCGAGTGGTGCACTCGTGCGTGCAGAAACACTCGCGTCCCCTCCGCCACTCGAGGAAGGCCCTCGCCCTCTCTCCACGCAGGAGCGCCTTCATGTCGTAGCCGAAATTGCGCACGTTCCCGAGCGAGCGGTTGAACATGAGCTCGCAGGGAAACACCTCGCCGCCTTCTGCGAGGACAACCTCCCGCTCACCCGCCGTGCAGGGGATCATGAACCTCCCCTCCCGCCATACGCGGGCGATATACCGGTAGCGGAGCCTGTTGACCGCGTTGCGGAGCCCCCGCTTCAGGGAGAGAGCGGACACGAGCCCGGATCGGCCCTCACTGCGGGAATACCGCTCATCCAGTTTTTGGTTGAGCGCGAGATATGTCTCCGGGGTCACACCGGAAGGGCGTTCGCCTGGACCTTCTCCGCGCCAGAGATTGAGCGTGTGCGAGTCGGGATGGATCTCGCTGAAGATAAAGTCAATGAAGCGGTCCAGCTCTCCCTGGTTCTCTTTCATGAGCGTGGTGACCACCCCCACATACAGATTCCGATGCTGGGCCTGAAGCTCCCGGGCGCCGCCCAGCGTGCGGAGCGCATTTTCAAAGATCCCCTTCACTCCCCGGAGGCCGTCGTGAAGTTCTCGAAAGCCATCCAGAGAGACCGAGAGGCTGAAAGAGAGATTGCGAGAGATTGAGCAGATGCGCCGCACCGCTTCGAGAATCTCTCGCGTCCTGAGGCCGTTCGTGGGAATGGAGACGTTCATGAACGAGGTTTCACGGAAGTATGCCTCCACGATGCCGGGAAGATCAGTTCTCAAGAAAGGCTCTCCGCCGGAAATAAGGAGAAAGCGGAGGCACCCTATGGACTGTGCCACTCGACTGATTTCATCGAGGGTGAGTTCGCGCCCGGCCCTGTTGACCGCGTAAAAGCAGTGGGTGCACCGCGCGTCACACGCAGCCGTGACAAAGTGCGTCAGTTGAAACAGGCCGCGGCCCGGCACGATCGAGTCTTTCACCAGCCTCGCCGCCTGCCCGGCCGCTCTAAGCCTTCCCATGAAACTCACCTTCTCCCGCAATGCACCATCAGCTCAATCTGCGCCATCCGCGGTCAATCGTCACTGCTGCTGCTGTTTTCTCCGTGCCCTCCGCGTCTCCGTGGTGAAACTCTCGAATGAGATTTGCCGCGGATGTGCGCGGATTACCACGGATCAGAAACATGCAGCTTTAAATCGTAGCTCAGTCCGCCTTAATCATCGGATAAATTAAAATCCGTATAATCAGCCTAATCCGCGGTTATAAACACAACTATTTTTACTCCGTGCCCTCCGTGGCGATTCGTGATTTCTCAACACGCCGCTGATGCACTACCCCCGCGGTGCGGCACACCTCGCCCGCGGCGAGGAGAGGCAGCAATACTATAAAGGAGGGGAGGTGCTGAGTAAACAGGTATCGCGCAAAAAGCACCGCGAGGCGCGGCATGAAGAGGAGGAGGAGCGGGCGCCTGAGGAATACCTGTCCCCGCAACGGGTAGCGCACGCGCGGGTACACGAAGGCGCGGCCGCACCGGTACTGGTTCCGGAAGAACGAGAGGAGCCCCCTGCGTGAAGGAATATGGGTCACTTGGATTGAGGGGTCGAAGATGAGGAAGCCGCCGCGGGAGGCGATCTCAGCGTTGAACGTGGTGTCCTCACCGGCCGTCGTGGGAATGAAATCAATCCCCCGGATCGCGTCGCGCCGATAGGCGACGTTTATCGTCGGAATGGTGGAGACCTGTCCGGGCTTTCTCGAGCCTATATATTCAGAGAAATTCGAGAGATACTCGAGCCTGCCCGCGACACCGCGCGAGCCGTCGAGGACAGATCCCCCCACCCCCGAGGCCTCCGGTGAATGCTCAAATGCGGCGCATATCTTCTCAACCCAGTCAGCGTGCGGCACTGCGTCCGCGTCAGTAAAGGCGATGATATCCCCGCGCGCCCGCGTTTTGCCGATATTGCGCGCCTGTCCCGCGGAGAGGCGTTCTTCCGAGCGGATTACCATCGCCCCGAACCGCGCGGCGATCTCACCCGAGCCATCAGTGGAGGCGTCGTCCACCACGATGACCTCTGATGGCTCCATGGTCTGTCCGCAAAGCGCCGTGAGGCACGCCCCGAGCGTTTCGCGGGCGTCATGGCAGGGGATCACCACGCTGACTGCTTTCATAGCCACAGTTTAGAGTTTAAAGTGCGAGATTTAAAGATTAAAATATCTTGTTGCGTAATGGGTCACTTACAGGGTGAATCCAGCAATGAATTGCCGCAGATAGAAAGGATTGTGTGAGTGGTCAAGGTTTCTTGCCGCGGATACACGCAGATACACGCTGATTGTATATAGGTGTATCAGCGTTCATCCGCGTAAATCTGCGGCTACCCCCTATAGCTGTCCCATTACCTTGTTGTTAAAATATCTTGTTTTACAAAGGATGAAGAAGCGATAACATTCCCGGATGGAGGGAGGCGAAATGGGAAACGGTTTCCGAGAGAGGGACGTGGGAATGACGCTCGCCCTTCTTCTCGCACTCGCCTTTACGCTCAGGCTGGTGTTCGTTATTTTTCCCGCCGATGGTGTTCCCTTCTCCGATATGAAGGACTACCATGACCAGGCCTTCGCCCTGCTCGCAAAGGGGACCTATGGGCCGGCACTGCGTCCTCCCCTCTATCCGCTTTTCCTGGCGGCCGTGTACCGCATCGCGGGCAGGGAATTTATCTTCGCAAGGTTGATCCAGGCGCTCATGGGTGTCGGTGTCTGCCTCTTCACGTACGCGATTGCCCGTCGCCTGTACGGGCCGCGGGCCGGGATTGCGGCGGGATTCGTCGTTGCCTGCTATCCCTCCCTGGTCCTCTATACCTGCCTCCTCATGTCTGAGAATTTGTTCATATTCCTCCTCATCGCATCACTCCTCTTGCTACTGGGAACCGCACAACGCCGGGTCGGGAGTTGTTTCGCGGCAGGCGTTCTCATCGGCCTCGCCTGCCTCACGAGGTCAGTGCTCGTCGGATTTGTTCCTCTAACGGCACTATGGCTCATGGGCCGACGCGAGCGGATCGCAGCCCTGGTCTGCATGCTCGGCGCGCTCTGCGCCATCACGCCATGGACCGCTCGCAACTGGCACTACTACCAGCGCTTTGTACTCATTGATTCCTATGGCGGCTACAACTTCCTCATCGGCAACAATCCCGACGCCACAGGGCGCCAGGACCGAGAAATCGTGACCAAGCTCCGGGAGACGGTCTGGAAAAGGTGCAGGGGCGACGCACATCGCGCCGCCGTGGGCTACCGTGAAGGGCTCAGGTTCATCATCGGCCATCCGTCGCGCTTTCTGGAGCTGGGGATCAAGAAAATGGGTTACCTCTACGGCCCGGAGATCAGGGAGCTCTCGTGGGGCTATTCGAGGAATTTTTTTGGCGCGGCCCCGAGGCCGCTCCTCATCCCGGTGGCAATAGCAGTCATGGCGGCTTTCCCCCTCATCGCCGTCCTTGCCCTCTGCGGGCTGTGTCTCCGCGGTATCGGGCGCGGGGGGTGGCGCGGCGGCGGAACGCTCCTCATCCTGTCAGTGCTCTATTTCAGCGCGGCGCATTTTCTCACGTTCGGAGAGAGCAGGTTCCATCTCCCCCTCGTGCCCATCTTCGCGGTCTTTGCCGGGGGCCTGGCGCAGAGGAAAGAGGAGGCCGTGACGCAATCCCCGCGTGTGATGTGGGCCGCCACGCAAATCATCATCTTCACGCTGTGCCTTATTCTCCTTTCTCGCAACTGGGCGATTCGCCTCGGCGAGGATTGGGTGAGGCTGGGCAGGGTTCTCGGCCCGGGAGGCAATACGGCGAGCCTGAGTTACTAAAATGAAACTGTAGTGCCGCAGATACACGCTGATTGTATATAGGTGTATCAGCGTTCATCCGCGTAAATCTGCGGCTACCCCCTATAACTGTCCCATTACCGCGCGCGCAGTTCTCCTATTTTGGTCCAGTGCAAAATAGTATAAAATAATATACCTGTGATATTTCTTGTTGACTTGCCGGTAGGGATGGCGTACTCTGGGCGGGTTAATCTTAAGGGAATGCAGCCACTGAAGGCAATGACTTCTCTGACGCTGCTTCTGTGTATTCATTGCCCTCAGGGTGTGAACTCAGTCGGTTATAAAAGAAAGGGGAAGAGCATATGGTACAGCTAAGATCTTACGTATTTCTGGACAGTCTCCAGCCCCAGCTCGCATCCTTTGTCGCGTCAGCCGCCAAGGGGTTCATGCCGGTAGCGGGCATGGCATCACTCTACGTGGAAGTCGCGCCCGGCATGGAGATCATACGAGCCCTCGATGTGGCGCTCAAGGCAACCGCCTGCCGCCCCGCGGTCCAGGTGGTGGAGCGGGCCTATGGCGTTCTCGAGGTGCACTCGGAGGACAAGGGACAGGTGCTGAACGCCGGCAGAGCCATCCTGGACGCCCTCGGTTTGAGCGAGGGAGACCGCCTGAAGCCGAAGGTCGTTGCTACCCAGATCATCCGGAGGATCAGTCCCTACCAGGCCCAGCTCATCAACAAGGGTCGCGACGGGTCAATGCTCCTCGGCGAACAGACGCTCTATATCATGGAAACTGATCCGGCGGCCTACGTGACCATCGCGGCAAACGAAGCGGAAAAATCATCGCACGTCACGCTGATCGAGATACGGCCGATCGGGCGTTTCGGCCGTCTCTACCTCGGGGGCGAGGAACGCGACATCATGGTCGGGAGCGAAGCGGCGCTGAAGGCAATCCAGGGGATCACCGGCAAGGAAGCGTCGGGGAAGAGCGGGGAGTAGCGGCAATTAAATGGTAGCACCTGATTGTTCGGATTGGGCCGGTGTTCTTAAGGTTTGATGAATCCGCGCCCGGTCTGGGGGCGGGGAATCTTTCACAATCAGTTGCAGGGCAATCAGGATCATCAGGTGCTCAATAACACTGTCAGAGGAAAGGGGGTAACGATGTCAGAAGCATTAGGTATGATTGAGACGAGAGGCTTCGCGGCGATGGTGGAGGCAGCCGACGCCATGGTCAAGGCGGCGAAGGTCGAGCTGGTGAGCTATGAGAAGATCGGCGGAGGCTACGTCACGGCGATCGTCCGCGGTGACGTGGCGGCGGTCAGGGCAGCGACCGAGGCCGGCGCACGCGGCGCTGAGAAGGTTGGCGAGCTCGTTTCCGTGCACATCATTCCGAGACCTCACGTGAACGTCGACGCGGCGCTTCCGCTCGGCAGGCCAACCAGCGGGAAGGACTGATTCTTAAGCTGGGGGCCGAGAGTTTGTAATCGAGGGGGAGATCTCTCAACGCTCAACCGATAGAGCTGGGCGAGCGGTTGAGAGTGTATGGTTGATGGTATCATTGGTCATTTCCTTATAACCCTCAACTCTCAACGCTCATCCCTCAACTAATCCTAGGAGGAGGCGCACATGCTCTTGGGCAAAGTAATGGGCACACTTGTCTCCACGCAGAAGGACGAAAAGCTCCGCGGGCTAAAGTTCTATGTCGTGGAGAGGCTGGATATGCAGGGAAGGCCGACCGGCACCTTCGTGATCGCAGCTGACGCGGTCGGGGCGGGAGAGGGTGAAGTTGTCGTCTACGCTTCGGGAAGTTCCGCCCGCTATACCGCTGCAACCGAGGGAAAGCCTGCGGATGCTACCATCATCGGCATTGTCGATTCCTGGGACGTGGAAGGGGAGTACAAGTACCAGAAAAGCAAGCAAGGTTGAGGGTCGAGGATCCAGGGTTGAGGGTTGGATGATTTGTTCATACCGCACCTTCCTCAACCATGTGCGAACCCTCAACGATGCACCCTCAACCATCAACCAGATCAGGAGCTACTCATGAAGCTCACCGAAGCGCAGATTGCCGCCATCGTTGAAAACGTGGTGAACAAGCTGGTCGAAGAGGGAGCCTTTGAGAAGGCGGCAACCGGAGGGACCGGGACGGGGGATGGCGTGTTCCCCGATATTGACACCGCCCTCAGGGCCGCTGAGCTGGCGCAGCGGGAGCTCGACGCCCAGACCCTTGACAAGAGGCGTGAGATCATTGCCGTCATCCGTAGGACCGTCGAGGAAAACGTCCAGACACTCGCGCGCATTGCGGTCGACGAGACGAAGCTCGGCCGCTACGATGACAAGATCAAGAAGAATCTCTGCGTCGCCCAGCTCACCCCCGGCACGGAGGACCTCACACCGATCGTCTACACCGGCGATCACGGCCTCACCCTCGTGGAGCGCGCCCCCTATGGGGTGATCGGCTCGATCACGCCCTGCACCAACCCCTCGGAGACAATCATCTGCAATGGGATCGGCATGATCGCAGGGGGAAACTCGGCCGTCTTCAATCCACACCCCAACGCCAAGGAAATATCGGCCTATACCGTACGGCTTCTCAACAGGGCGATCGTGGCCGTGGGCGGTCCGCGGAACCTCCTCTGCAGCATCGCCGACCCCACCCAGGAGAGCGCTCAGCAGATGATGGCGCACCCGAAGGTGAAGCTGCTCGTCGTGACGGGTGGGGGTGGCGTGGTCAAGGCGGCCATGAACAGCGGCAAGAAAGCGATATGCGCCGGCCCCGGGAACCCGCCGGTCGTAGTGGATGAAACAGCGGATATCGCCAAGGCAGGATGTGACATTGTCGCGGGGGCCTCCCTCGACAACAACATCATCTGCGTGGACGAGAAGGAGGTCATCGCCGTTGACTCGATCGCCGACGCGCTGAAGGCCGCGATGGTGCGCGCGGGCGCGCACGAGCTCACCGGGCGCGACATCGAGCGACTGACAAACCTCGTGGTCAAGGAGCGGGTCGCACCGCCGCACGAGAGCGTCATCGACAAAAAATGGGTCGGCAGGGATGCGGCCCTCATCCTCAAGGAACTGGGGATCAGCGCGCCTGCGGATCCCCGCCTCATCCTCATCGACGTCGAGCGTGACCACCCGCTGCTCTGGTCGGAGCAGCTCATGCCCATCCTCCCGCTGACGCGGGTGAAGAACGCCGACGAGGGAATCGACCTGGCCCTCGAGATGGAACACGGCTACCGGCACACCGCCTCCATGTTCTCACGGAATATCGAGAAACTCTCCAGGATGGCCAGGGTTGTCAACTGCTCCATTTTTATAAAGAACGGGCCGAACTACGCGGGTCTGGGCCTCGGCGGCGAGGGCTATACCTCATTCACCATCGCCAGCCCCACCGGAGAGGGGCTCACCTCGGCCAAGGATTTCACGCGCGTGCGGCGCTGCACGTTGGTTGACTATTTCCGGATCGTGTAAAGAATAAATTCAAATCATCACCACGGAGAGCACGGAGAACACAGAGGATAATCTTTTCTGGTTTGGCCATGGATTCACACGGATATGCGCGGATTGTAGTGGTGTTTACGTTTTAATGTGATCCCTTTCAATCCGCGATCGTCCGCGCAGATCCGCGGCAAAAATCATATTCCGCTATGGCTGCGACACTGGTTGACAAGGTGAAGAAGGCCGGGGTGGTGGGAGCCGGGGGCGCAGGATTCCCCACCTGGAAGAAAATCGACGCGCGCGTTGACTACGTCATCGCGAACGGCGCCGAGTGCGAGCCGCTCCTGCACAACGATCAGTACCTCATGTCCAGAGAGGCGGCACGCGTGGTGAAGGGGGTCGAGCTCGTCATGAAGAGCACCCGCGCGAAACGCGGGGTCATCGCACTCAAAGAGAAATACACCGATGCCGTCCTGGCGTTCCGAGGGGCGCTCAAGAAAAAGGATCACCTCCGTCTCCTCTTCCTTGAGAACAGCTACCCGGCGGGGGACGAGTTCGTGCTCGTCTACGACGCGACGGGTCGCGTCATCCCTGAATCAGGCCTTCCCCTCGATATCGGCGTCCTCAACAGCAACGTGGAGACATTCAAAAATATCGCCGACGCGGACCAGGGCCAGCCGGTCACGCACCGCTACGTCACCGTAACCGGCGCGGTCCGGAAGCCGGTCACGCTCGAGGCGCCGATCGGGACGAGCCTGGCCGATTTGATCGAACGGGCCGGCGGACCAGAAATAGAGGAATATGCCCTCATGACCGGCGGGCTGATGATGGGAAAACTCTCCGATGACGCCGCGCAGCCGCTCACGAAAACGACGGGAGCCGTCGTGCTCCTCCCGACCGACCACAAGCTCGTGCGGAGGCGGACGGTTCCATTCACGAGGAGTCTGCACGTGGCGAGGGAGTTCTGCTGCCAGTGCTCCCTGTGCACGCTCATCTGCCCCCGCTACCTGCTCGGCCACGCCCTCTACCCGCACCTTATCATGCGCTCCGTGCTCTTCGGACTGCCATTCCCGGACGGCGGCGGCCAGACCTCTGCGCACCTCTGCTGCGAGTGCGAGCTCTGCGGCCTCTTTATCTGCCCCATGGAACTCCCCATCGCGCGCATCAACGGCAACATAAAGAGAAATCTCCAGGCGCTCGGATGGGAGGCCCGGAAGAAGAGCGTATCTCCGCAGCCGAGGATGCTGCGGGAGAGCGCCCGGATTCCGACGAGTCGTCTCGTGCACCACCTGGGGCTTGCGCCGTATCAGCGTGAAATTCCGTTCGACGAGAAGCCGCTGAATCCAAAAAGGGTGCGCATCCCCCTCACGCAGAATGTGGGGGCTCCCGCCGTCCCCTGCGTCAAGGTGGGTCAGCGGGTGAAGAAGGGGCAGCTCATCGGTGAAATCCCCGCGGGAAAACTTGGAGCGCGGCACCACGCGAGCATCACCGGCGTGGTGAAAGAAGTGAAGGACTACATCTTAATAGAAGCCGCCTAACTACAGCACAAGGTTGAAGGTTTAAGGTGTAAAGACAATGAACCAGAACCTCATGCCGATGATAGCTATTGGGATTTGGGATTTGGGATTTGGGATTTAACCAGATGGAACCGGCAATCGGACTAATCGAGTTCAACAGCATCGCATCGGGCATACTGGCCACCGATGCCATGGCGAAAAAGGCCGATGTCACGGTCGTCGATTCGCGCGGTATCTGCCCGGGGAAATACATCGTGCTGATCACGGGTAACGTGGAGGCGGTCGAGCGCTCCCTGGAGGCCGGTCTTCAGGCGGGGGGCGGGGCCGTGACCGAGAAGCTCCTCCTCGCCAACGTGCACCCGCAGGTCATACCCGCGCTCATCGCGGCAACCCCCGTCAGTGAAATGAAAGCCCTGGGGGTTATAGAAACGTTTAACGCCCCGGCCTGCATCATCGCCGCCGATGCGGCCGCCAAAGCGACAGATATTGCGCTCGTGCTCATCAGGGTGGGAAACGGTCTCGGGGGAAAATCATTTGTCGTCGTGGCCGGAGAGTGGGTGAACGTTGAGGCGGCAGTGGCCGCCGCCATTGAGAGGATCAAGGAGATGGGGGCGCTGGTGCGGCGCATCGTCATTCCCAACCCCCACGTGGATCTGAACAGCTTCATTCTATAGGTTGAGGGTTGAGGATGCTTCTAAACGTGGTCACACCATCAACCCTCAACTCTCAACCATGAACCAGATGAAATCAGAGAGAGAGTGCCGGCAGGATATCGTCGAGGTGTGCCGCCGCATGCACGGGCGAGGATTCATCTCGGGGAGCGACGGGAACGTGAGCGTGCGCGTGGGGGCGAATCGAATCCTGAGCACCCCGAGCGGCCTGAACAAGGGATTCATCGCGCCAAAAGACCTCATCATCACCGACATGGAGGGCGCAAAGCTCCAGGGTGAGCACAAGCCCACGACGGAGCTCTTCATGCACATCGAGGCCTACATGCGCCGGGAAGACATCGGCGCGGTGATCCACGCCCACCCCCCCTTCACGGTCGCGTTCTCCATTGCGGGGCAAAAGTTGCCCCAGTGCGTGATGCCGGAGATCGTCATGATGTTCGGCTCCATCCCCACCGCGGCCTACGCGACACCGTGCACCGAGGAGGGGCCGCGGGTCATCGCCGATTTGATCGGCGACTGCGATGCCCTCATCATCGAGCGGCACGGCACGCTGACCGTCGGCGAGAATGTATTTTCGGCGTATGACAAGCTGGAGAAAATTGAGCACAGCGCGCAGGTGAGCGCCGCCGCGCGGCAGCTCGGCCCCGTGAAACCCCTCCCCCAGGAGGAGATTCAGAAGCTGCTCGCCCTCAGGGAGAAGCTCGGGTTGAAGGGAAAGGTCTATCCCTGCAACAAGTGCGGGATGTGCGGCACGGGTCGCGGGGCGGGAGCGGGCGAGGACGTGCTGGTACAATCACTATCGGAAGAACTCTTCAAGACGATCAGGGAGAAACTATAGAATGCCGAAACGACTGAAGTCCCCCGAGGGCGCGCGGGCGCCGCAGTCCTACCCAGAGGTGATGACCATCGATCAGGTGGCCGACTACCTCCACCTGCACAAGCAGGTCGTCTACCGGCACGTCAAGCGCGGCAATATCCCCGCGAGCCGCATCGGGACAACCATCCGTTTCAAAAAGTCCGTCATAGACGCATGGCTGGAGGACTCAGCCATACGGAGCCTGAAAAGGGGCGAGGGGAGGAAACCGGTGGAGCGGCTCGGATCCAAAGAGAAGTTCGTGTGGGAGTAGCGCGCATCCCCGCGCCCCCGCCTGTTCGGGAAAAGTTATCCACAGCCATAGCCGACACTTAAGTGTCGGCTACAAGGATCGGTGCCTGCCATGATGGCTCTGCGAGAGGTTATCAGGAAGAGGGAGATGCTGGCCACGCTCGTTGTCCGGAATCTCAAGATCCGCTACCAGGGCTCCGCGCTCGGCTTTCTCTGGACACTGCTCAACCCTCTCTTCATGATGCTCATCTACTGGATCTTCATCAGGTTCATGAAGTTTCCCATGGACCCCTGGAGCCTGCTCACCGGCGTGCTCGCATGGCAGTTCCTCACCATGTGTTGCGGCGACGCGATCAACGCGGTCGCGGGCCATCCGAATCTCGTGAAGAAGGTCTATTTCCCCCGCATCATCCTCCCGCTCGCGACGGTGCTGGCAAACCTTGTCAACTACCTGCTTTCGCTGATCGTGCTGTTTGCCCTCACGCTGCTCGCGGGGAGGGTCGCGTGGGGGCCCGCGCTCGCGACGCTGCCGCTCGTCATACTCGTGCAGCTCCTGTTCTGCCTGGGCCTGGCGTTCATCATCTCGTGCTCGAGCGTGTACTTCAGGGACACGGAACATATCGTCGCCGTCCTGCTCATGGCATGGTTCTTCATGTCCCCCGTGATCTACTCGCTCGATTTTCTCTCGCAGGGCACCCTCGTGCCCCGCTGGCTTCTCAGCGTGTATAAACTGAACCCGATGGTGGGGCTCATCACGCTCTACAGAAGAATTATTGTGAACGGCCCATCCCCAGGATTGCTCGCCACTGCGGCGGCGGTAGTCGTGCCGCTCCTGATTCTCGGCGCGGGATTGAGAATCTTCAATCGCTACGAGCCGGATTTCGCGGACGAACTGTGATCGAACAGACGAACGGGCGAGGGAGAGAGCCGGCCAAAGGGCGAGAGGGAGAGCCGGTGAGTGGGCGAGTCGGCGAACTATTTTCGCAGGCTCACCGTTTCTCCCATTCGCCGATTCGTGTATGACAGAGGGATGCGATATTGAAATCTATTGAAGTGAAGGGTGTGGGCAAGAAATTCTATCTGAAGCATGGCGGCCGCCACACGATCAAGGCCGCCGCCGTGGGATTGCTCCGCCGCCGGAAGACAAGAGAGGACTTCTGGGCGCTCAAGGATATCAGCTTCGATGTCGAGGCCGGAACTACCGTGGGCATCATCGGGGCGAACGGCGCGGGCAAGAGCACGCTCCTCGGAATCCTCGCGCGCACCATGCGTCCGACAGAGGGCGCGGTCACCGTCCGGGGCCGGGTCTCATCCCTCCTCGAGCTGGGCGCCGGTTTCCACCCCGACCTCACAGGGGCGGAAAATATCTACCTGAACGGCTCAATCCTCGGCCTCAGCCGGAGCGAGATCCGCGCGAAGTTCGACGAGATCGTCCGCTTCGCCGAGCTCGAGCAGTTCATCGACACGCCGGTGAAGCACTATTCGTCGGGGATGTACGTGCGCCTCGGGTTTGCGGTGGCCGTCGAGGTCAATCCCGACATCCTCCTCATCGATGAGGTCATGGCAGTCGGCGACGAGATGTTTAAAAGAAAATGCCTCGGAAAGATCGCCCAGTTCAAGCAAGAGGGGAAGACGCTGCTCATCGTCTCCCACGACCTCGACACGATCACCGAGGTGAGCGACACCGTGCTGCTGCTCGACGCGGGTAAAATCGTCAACGTGGGCGAGCCCGGGCAGGTGGTGGACCAGTACAAGAGCCTCGGCTTCTTCAAGGCGGGCGAGGTCGTCGTCAGGGAGTGGGGCACCAAGGAGGCAGTGATCACCGCGGTGCGCTTCATGGGCGCGGGCGGCGAGCGGCTTGATCGGATCCCGAGCGGGGAACCACTTCTCGTGGAGATAGACTACAAGGCCCACCGACAGATCGCGGACCCCGTCTTCGGCTTCGCGATCACCACAAGCGACGGGACGCTCTGCTGCGGGAGCAACACGATCATCGACGAGTATCCGATCCCGCTCATCGAGGGCGCCGGCACGATGCGCCTGAGATTCGAGTCCCTGCCGCTCATCCAGGGAAAATATTACTTCTCCTTCTCTCTGCACACGCGGGATCACAAAACGAGCTACCACCGCATGGACAACTGGTTCAGCATCTGGGTGGAGTGCGCGAGAAAGGCGGCGGGGGTGGTGAATCTCGGGTGCCGGTGGGAGAAGAAATAAGTGTCGCTGCAATGTGACGAGTTTAAATTATATGGTTCTCTTCCATTTTGTGTGGGTAGAAACCAAGAATTCCTCCCCCTCTGATGGGGGAGGTAAGGTGGGGGTGAGAAATGAGCATCATTAGAAGTACCCCTCACCATTCCCTCTCCCTCAAGGGGAGAGGGGAAAATGGCGAATGTCCATGATCAGGGCAAAATATTCCCATGAATGCCCAATACTGCAACATACTTTACTAATGCAAACCCATACAACATGGAAGAGAACCACTTATATTTCCTCTTTCTGATTCAAGCAGCAGGAGGGTGCATATATCAATGGATGAGAAAGGTGGAGATACATGAAGATAAACTATAAAAGTCGTCCGACGAGGACATGGATATATTCGATATATCTATGCCTTTCATTTCTGGTCTGCGGTTGTATGCTGAGTAGCTTGCGCGAGCAGGTGGGAAAGGGTTTTGCCCCACCATTCGGTGATCTTGTTAAAACAGGGACATTTTTAGGCTTCGGCGCACAGGAGTATTATAGAGCCAATAATAGATGGCCGGCGGATTTTGAAGAGATGGTAAATTTCTGGGAAAAGATGGATTTAAAAACGCGTACCAAAATTCTCGAGCAACGCATTGGTAAATTATCTTTAGAAAACATGGATATGAACATGTTTGAGGATGTTAAATTCTCACCTCAGAAGAACGGTTCATTAAAAGCGGAATATATTAGAAAATTACCCATCGCCGGTTCTAGAACAAATAAGGGCACAATAACTATAGATACTCCCCGCGACGCCCCTTGCGGTGAGCAAACGGGAACAAAGGCAGGCTCATCCACAAAAACAAAGCGTGAATCTCTAAACTCCGTAAAAAGCAATAGCAATAAATGAGGAGATGTACTGGGTCAGTCTTGGGTGGTACTCAGTAAGAGTGTCATCCCCGCGAACGCGGGGATCCAGCATAAAACCTGGACTCCCGCTTCCGCGGGAGTGACAGATATGACAGTCTGCCACCCATAAGTAACCCATTACGAGGAGACGAATCACTATGTCTGAATTATTCCAGATCGGGGCGGATGGCGTTGATGTGAAGAAGATCATGCAGGAGATCGAGGAGCGCGTGGCAAGGAAGAAGGCGGCGGGGATGTACGACAAATATGACCTCTCCCGGATCGCCGCCCTGGAGCTCAGCAACGTGAAGAGCGAGGCCGACTTTCTCGACTACTCGCTCAAGGTGATCCAGCAGACGTGGGACATCGACATCGGCGACTTTCCGATCTACTCCAAGGGGGGTATCCTCGGCGCCCCCGCCGTCTGGCTCAAGAAGATCATCTGGAAACTGCTCAAGTTCTACACCTACCGCCTCTTCTCCCAGCAGAAGGAGTTCAACTGCCAGGTGGCGAACGCCGTCTGCAGCCTCAAGGCCAAGGTGGACGCGGAGATCGCAAAACTGAAAGGAAATTCGTCATCTGATAGAAAAGAGTAATGGCACTTCTGCACCCGCTGTCATTGAAATTTTCGATTTTCTATGGAAGCTATTTTGCAGGGGGGACTTAAGTCCCCCCTGCGTTTCAGTTATTTTAGGGGTTTTTGTAGCGCACACTTAAGTGTGCGCTACAAGGTCGTATGACAGGTTTTGATCATGCCCTCACGCAAGATAGTCTTCGTGGTCCCCCGCTACGGCGTTGAATCCGCGGGAGGCGCAGAGATGCTCGCGAAGAGTGTCGCGGAGCGCCTCGCGGCGGCAGGAAATGGTGTCTCCGTCTTCACGACCTGCGCCCGCGACCACTTCACCTGGGCCGACTACTACCGGCCGGGAAGGGAGATGCTGAACGGGGTTGAGGTCTTCCGCTTCCCGACCGACCCGCGGGATGCCGGCGGCGAGTTCTGCGCCCTCCAGGGGCGGATCGCGCGCGGCATGCCGGTCAGCCGGGATGAGGAGGAAACGTGGATTCGCGGGAGCGTGCACAGCCGTTCCCTCTACGACTCCATCGCTTCGCAGCGCGACGCATTCGACTGCTTCATCTTCATTCCCTACCTATTCGGCACGACATGGGCAGGCAGCGCCATCGCGCCGGAGAAATCCCTCATCATCCCCTGCCTGCACGACGAACCCTACGCGCGCCTCGCTATATTCAGGGAGATGTTCAGCCGAGTCCGCGGCATGATATTCAACAGTGAGCCGGAGCGCGCCTTCGCCGCGAGTCTCCTCGGCATCGCGTTCGAAAAGAGCGCGGTGGCCGGCATGGGGTTCGCCGCCATGGACCAGTACCGCCCGGAGCGATTCCGAAAGAAATTTGGAATCAAGGCGCCCTTCATCATGTACGCCGGGCGGCGGGAGCAGGGCAAGAACACGCCGCTCCTCGTGGAATACTTTCGCGCCTTCAAAAACCAGCATCGCAGCGAGCTCAAGCTCCTCCTCCTCGGGACAGGCGAGGTGATGGTTCCGCCGGAAATCTCCAGGGACGCGCTCGATCTCGGCTACGTCAGGGAGGAGCTCAAACACGACGGCTATGCCGCGAGCCTCGCCCTCTGCCAGCCCTCCACGAACGAGAGTCTGTCCATCGTGCTGATGGAGGCATGGCTCGCGGGCGCTCCGGGCCTGGTGCACGCCGACTGCGCCGTCACCTCTTTTCACTGCGTGCAGGCCAACGGCGGGCTGCTCTTCCGGGACTATTGCGAATTTGCGGAGTGCATCCTCTACCTCATGGAGAGGGTGGGGCTCAGGGAGCAGCTCGCCGCGGGGGGCAGGCGCTACGTGGAGACGGAGTACTCGTGGGGCGCGGTCATGAAACGCTACGAAGCGGCATTCGGCAAATTTGGATTATGAAAATTAACCAGCTCCTTCCCGGCTTCGGCAGCGGCGACGCCATCAGCAATTACGCCCTCCAGCTCCAGGCAATCCTCCGCGGGTGGGGGCACGAGTCGGAAATCTACTGCGAGAGCCGCCACGTGGGCCCGACCGAGGAGCATCTCTGCCGGGACTACCGCCGCTGTCCCGCGCCGGGCGACCCCTCCGACATCACCATTTACCACTACTCGATCGGCTCTGCGCTCACGGACTTCTTCAGACATATGAGAGGCCGCAAGGTCCTCATATACCACAATATCACGCCCCACACCTGGTTCCAGGGGATCCACGATGAGAAGGCGAGGTCGCTCTGGGAGGGGCGGGAGGAGCTGAAGCGGCTCGCCGGCGTGCCCGATCTCGCCCTCGGCGTGTCGGAGTTCAACCGGCGAGAGCTCGAGGCGTTCGGTTTCGCGCGCACCGCGGTACTGCCGCTCATCCTCGATCAGGCGAGGCTCTCGGCGATGCCGGACGCGGGGTTCCTGAAACGCTACGGGGACGGCGCCACGAACATCCTCTTCACGGGCCGCATGGCGCCGAACAAGAGAGTCGAAGACCTGATAAAAATATTCTACTACTACCGGGCCACGATCAATGCCGATTCGCGCCTCCTCCTCGCCGGGTCGCTCATCGGCATGGACAGATACACGAGCCACCTGAGGGCGCTCATCACCATGCTCGACCTCCCCGACGTCACCTTCTTCAACCACGTGACCGTCGCCGAGCTCTATGCCCTCTATCGCACGGCGAGCATCTTTCTGTGCATGAGCGAGCACGAGGGATTCTGCATTCCGCTGCTGGAGGCGATCCACTTCCGGGTGCCCGTGCTCGCCTACGCAGCGGCGGCCATACCCGAGACGCTCGCGGGCGCGGGCGTCCTGGTGCGGGAGAAAGACCACGCCGCAGTCGCCGAATTGATTGACAGGATCCTGGGTGACCCCGCTCTCAGAGAGGCGATCGTCCGGAAGCAGGCGCCCCGCGCCGCAGCGTTCTCCACCGGGGCCGTTGCGGGACGTCTCAAGGAGCTGCTCTCTCAACTGTAATCCATCCCAATGATCCCCATAAAAATCGTATCTCTCCTGGTTCTCTTCCTCCTCCCTGGTTACCTGCTCATCAGGGTGGCGCAGGGAGGCACGCCGCCGTCCCCGCATCTGGCGCGCCGGGCATGGCTCCAAGGTATCATCGCGAGCATGGTCACCAGCTCGTGGTGCGGCCTGGTCCTCCTCGAGTGCGGCTGCTTCTCGCTGAGGAACCTCCTCATGGCCCTCGTCGCGTTCTCGATCTTACTTTATCTCATATTCCGCCCCCCGTTGAGGGGCGGTAGTGTTGTCGGCCCCGCCGCCGGAAAGGCATGGCCGCTCGCCGTTGTCATCTGCGCATTCGGCCTCGCCTGCCTCTGGTTCGGCTCATCCGAGTACATCTTCGGAGGCTGGGACTCCGGCGAATATGTGAACATGGGCGCCCTCTTCGCCGACAGGGGCTGTATCGTCTACCACGATGGATTCTTCTCATCAATCCCCGGGGACGCGCGCCGGATCTTCACCGACGGAGGCCGACGCTACATGGGCTTTAACCTCCTCAGCCTTAGAGATGCGATCGTCAGCCCGAAGTTCATGCACCTCTACCCACTCTGGCTTGCCCTCGCCATGAAGCTCTCCGGCCTTCGAGCCGCTCTCTCGCTCAATCTGCTGTTCTCGCTCTTCTCTCTCGCGCTCTGCTACCAGGTCGCCGGACAGCTCCATGGAACGAGGGGCGCAACCGCGGCAGCCGTCTTCCTCTCGCTGAGCGCCATCCAGATATGGTTCGTTAGGAACCAGTGCGCCGAGCCGCTCGCCCAGCTCTTCTTCCTCGGCTGCGCCTACTTCTGGATTCTCTGGCGGCGAGGGGGCAGGCTCCACGCCGCACTCTCCGCCGCGTGCGCGGGAATGATGTTCCTCACAAAATTTGAAACGACCATCATCCTCCCCGCCATGGCAGCCGCCCTCCTCCTCTCTGAAAAAAGGAAGGGGGAGATCGCTTTTCTCATCGTCCTCCTCGCCGCGCTTCTCCACCTGGCTGTCCATCTGTGCTGGTGGGACAGGCCGTACGCGTGGGCGATACTCAACAATATCCCTCCCCGCCTCAGGGAACAGGGGCTGCTCCTCATCGGAGCCAGCTGCATTCTCCTCATCTCCGCATGCGTGCTCTCTCGGCGCTTGCGGAGCGGTGGATCACTGCTCGACAGGATCACTCCCCCGATACGATTTCTCGCCGGCACCGCTATAATTGCGCTCACCACATTCCTCTACTTCATCAGGCCGCTGATAAGCGCCTCCCCGGAATCTGCCAACCTCCCCGAATTCAGCCGTGTCATGGGAGAGGGATTGTTCTGGTGGTCCATCGCGGCGTTCCTCTGGATATGGCTGAGGGGGCTCAGGAGCGAGGAGAGCCTCCTCTGGATTTCCGCGCTCGCGGTGACATTCCTCTTCTCCCTCTCGGCCGTGGGGGAGCACCACCTCTATCCATGGTCGGCGCGCCGGTTCCTGCCTGTCACGCTGCCCGCCCTTGCAATCTTCTCGGGCTGTTTCACCGCTGAGCTCTCCGCCCTCCTCCCCCGGCCGGTGAGGCCTCTGCTCATCGCGGGGCTTGCCCTTCTGCTGATCATGCCCCTGGCGCGCGCTCCGTTCCTCCTCACCGCCAGGGATTATCCGGGGGCGGTATCTTTCATGCGCGCGCTCGGCCCCGCGACAGAAGCATTCGACATCCTCGTCTGCGAGCAGGTCAGGTTCGCCGTCCCCCTCGATTTCCTCCTCCACAGAAACGTCCTCCTGTTCAAAGAGACTGAGCAGACAATCAAAAAATGCGACCGCGTCGAGGCGCTCATCGCATCCTGGCTCGCCGGGGGGAAGCGCGTGGCCTACGTAACGTCCGGACCGGCAATTCACGGGAAGACCGTCGCGTTCCGGAAGCGCGCGGAACTGCCGTTCAAATCCTCCGTCGTCCCGCTTACACGGCACGCGATGCCGTGGCGGGTAGCCGAAATATCGTCCGACGTGAAAATCCTCGAAGCGATCCCGCTCGCCGCTGAGGCGCGGCCGGAAAAAGAAATGCTCATCGACATCGGGTACCACTGCTTTGGCCTCGAGGATGGGTTCTACGGGCCACGGCTGATCGGGAAGGAGGGCGGAGCGGGCCGCTGGACAGCACCCCGCGCATCGCTTATAATTCCCTGGTTCGAAGACGGTTCCGCGGGAGCGATCACGCTCTCCATCTCCACCGGCCCCCGGAGAGGAATGCCGGTCCCCGTGGAGCTGCTCATCGAGGGGGAAAAGATTGCGGAATTCAACGCCCGGCGGGGACTGAACGACTACACGGTGTCAATACCACGAGGCACCTGCGTGGGCAGGAAGCGGGTTCGCCTGGAGCTGATCACATCGCCATGGAATCCTGAGGGGGAGCGGCTGAGCGGCTACCCATCGGCGCTTGGAATTTTCCTGGATCGGATAAGGATCGAGAGAATTGGAAGTTAGCTCGCTGCGCTCGCTAACTAAATCCAAAATCCCAAATCCCAAATTTATTGAAATTCCGAGGCAGGAACATAGGAACCGAATGAAAAACCCTACGCCAGCGATTCACCAGATCGTCGCGGGTTTTGTCGAGGGGGACGCCATCAGCAACCTGGCCCTCACCCTGCAGGGAATATTCCGGGGATGGGGATATGATTCGGAGATCTTCTGCCCCCGGCGACACATCACGCCGAAAATGCGCGGCAGGGCAAAGGACATCGGGGAGCACAGGCCCCTCAGCCACAGAGAGCACATTGTCATCTTCCATTTCTCCATAGGTTCAGAGACGATCGACTACTTCAAGGGGCTCCCCGACCGGAAGATCCTCGTCTATCATAACATCACGCCGGGGCACTACTACCGCTCTCTCTATGACGGGCGCGAAACCATCCTCACCCAGGGCAGGCAGGAGCTGAGCTCGCTCGCCCAAACCCCGGATCTCTCCCTTGCTGATTCGTCTTTCAATGCCGGAGAGCTCATGGGGGCGGGTTTCAGAAATGTGAAGGTGATGCCGATTATCCTCAACATGGATCACTTAAACTGCCCCCCTGACAGGAGCATCATCAACCGCTACCGCGACGGGATCAAGAACATTCTCTTCGTGGGGAGGATCGTCCCCAACAAGCGATTCGAGGATCTCATCAAGGCCTGCCACGCCTACCGCCTGTTCGTGAATCGGCAGGTCCGGCTCCTGCTCGCCGGATCCTACATTGACCTGGAGCGCTACCTCGCCCTGCTCAGGAACATGGTCCGGGAGCTGAAGCTCGACAACGTGCTCTTCACCGGCCACATCAAGCTGGACCAGCTGACCGCATACTACCGCGCCGCCGATCTATTCCTCTGCATGAGCGAGCACGAAGGCTTCTGCATCCCGCTCCTGGAGGCGATGCACTTTGGCGTCCCCATCCTCGCCTACAGCGCCGGGGCTGTCCCCGAAACCCTGGGCGGGAGCGGCGTATTGCTGCGGGAGAAGGATTTTCCGCGCATCGCCGAACTCATGGATCTCCTCCTCAACGACGCGCCGCTCCGCGAGGGAATCATCCGGCGCCAGAGAGAACGGCTGAAGGATTTCGACCCCGCTCGTCTTGAGAGGAAACTGAAAGGGTACCTGGCTCCATGGCTGACACGCTGATTCGCCTCCTCGCGCCCCCGCTCCTCTTCTTTTTCCCCGGCGCATTTTTCTTTCGCCTCGTATGCGCGCGCGGACGTCATCCGCTGCCGCGGGGGTTCGGGGAGTGGCTTTTTTTGTCCGCGCTCGGGAGCGTCCTGCTGGCATCCTGGATCGGGCTCGTGCTCGCGGAGCTTTCCATCTTCTCCCTGCGCGCAGTCATCGCCGCCCAGTCCCTCATCTCCATCGGCCTGCTCCTCGCGGCACCGGGTGCACGGTGGGGCATCCCGCACCCCCGAGCCGGTGAGCTCGCGTGGGTCGCGCTTTTCGCGTGCCTCGGGATTGCGCTCTTTACGCCGCCCTATGAGTATGTGCTCGGGAACTGGGACCCCGGCACCTATATCAACAGCGGCGCACATCTCGCGAAGAGCGGCGCACTCCTGATCCATGACCGTGTGCTCAAGGAAATCCCCCCGTCTGACAGGCAGCTCTTTTACTACACCCACCTCATCCCACAGCGGTATGAGGGGGGAATGGCGATCGCCGACAGCGAGAAGGCCATAGTATCTCCCCATTTCTACCATATCTATACCGTCTGGATTGCTCTCTTCCACTCGCTCGGAGGCCTGCGATTCTCGCTCTGGGTGAACGTGGTGTTCGGCCTCCTGGCGCTTGCCGCATTCTCCCTCGCGAGCAGAGAGATCGCCGGCAGAAAGACCGCATTCCTGGCAGCGCTCTTCATGGTCCTCAGCGCGTCTGAGATCTGGAGCGTCCGTTTCCCCACTGCTGAGATCATTGCGCAATTTCTCATATTCTCCGGCCTCTTTTGCCTCTTCCGCTACCAGAGCGAGGGGCGCGGCTTCTGGGCGATCCTCGCAGGGGTCTGTTTCGCGGAGGCGTTCCTCTCGATATTCACGGCGGTCGTCATCCTCCCGATCATAGTCCTCATCTTCTTCTGGCGCAGCTGGGAGCGGTGGCAGCGCCGCGATGCGCTCTTCCTCATCCCCCTCGCGGCGGGCCTCATCCATCTCTACCTGCAGGATATCACGGTCTGCCGCCCGTATGTCGAACGACAGCTAGGGGTGCTGGGCTCAGAGGGGCTCACGCCGTTCCTGCTCGTTTCCTCGTCAGTCGCGTTCCTCCTCGCGCTCGTAGTAGCGCGCATGTTTTGGAAAAATGCCACGCGCCAGATCCAGCGGCTGTTTCAACGAAGCGGATTCCAGATCGCACTCAACGCCCTGCTGCTCTGCCTCTTCATCTTCGCGTACCTCGCGAGGCCGATGCTCAGCCACTCAGCGGACGCCAGGAACTTGCGAGAACTCGGCTGGTTCATCTACCCGGTCTCTGCGGGACGCTTCTACTTCCCCCTCGGCCTCTGCATCGCCCTCGCGGGCGCGCTGCTCTTTGTGCGCGAGGGGTTCGATCAGAGGCGGGGCAGCTTTTTCCTCATTGCGATGCTGACCTGCCCCCTCTTCATGTATAAGAAAATGATCTTCCCCTCCTATCTCTGGGCAGTCAGGCGTTACATACCGATCGTGTTTCCCGCGTGCATCTTTTTCATGGCGTATGCGATAAGGCGCCTCGGCTCCGGCACAACGCGGCGCACCCTGGCGGCAGGTGCGGTGGCGCTCATCCTCCTGGTATCCATGGTGCGCGGCTATACCCGCCTGGTGATGCCGACAGACTACGCGGGGACGATCGCGTTTCTCAACCGTCTGGCGGCGCCGCTGGACCGCGGAGGACTCTACGTCTGTGAGGGGAGCGGCATCGCATCTCCGCTCGACTACAACCGCGGCCTGGACGTCCTGCAGCTGTCCGATCAAACACCAGAGAAGTGCCGCGGCGTTGAGCGTGTGATGGGGAACCTGCTCGAGCGCGGCAGACGGGTCTACTACATTTCACGGGGGGGCTGGCCCATTTCGCTCTCCCTCAATTTTGTCCTGATCTCTCAGGTACCGATCGAAACCAACCACCTCGAGTACAGCGTCGGCGCATTCCCCCAAAGACGCGTGCCGGTGACCATCACCGCACGGGTATTCAGGGTCGAAAAACTCGGCGCGACGCCCGAGGCTGAGCCGGAGAGCCGCACCCTCGACATCGGAGAGGACTGCTTCGGCCTGATCAAGGGGTTCCATGGCCTCACGGTGCTCCGGGAAAAGGAAGGCAGGAAATCATCAAAGCGCTGGGCGCGGTGGACGTCGGGAGAGGCCGAGCTTGTCATTCCCACATTCGGTTCGCGCGGTGATCTCACGCTCACCATAAGGGCATCTGCGGGGAGGGAGAGGCCAATCTCTCCCGTTCCCGTCACGGTATTCATCGAGGGAAAGAAAGTGGGGGAGATCGCTCTCGGGCGCTCCTGGGAGGAGCGGTCACTCTCCGTCCCCTCTGCGGCCCTGCCCCGTGGGAGGGAGAGGGCGATCATGCGGTTGCAGTCCCCCGTGTGGCGCACGACCGCGGGCAGCACGTCAGCCCAACCTGCGGATCTCGGAATCTGTCTTGATTGGGTAAAAATGGAAGTTAGGGGTCAGACCTGAACTATGAACTTGCTGTTCAGTGATAATAACCTTTATAATCTTGCGCCATGGCACGTCCATTGAGAATCGAATATCCTGGAGCATGGTATCACGTTACAAGCCGCGGCAATGAGAAGGCAGAGATATTCCGCGACGACAGTGACAGACGAACATTTCTCAAAATATTAAAAGAGAGCTTGGAGATATTTCAAGTAGAACTCCACTGCTTCGTTTTGATGTTGAATCACTTCCACTTGATAATAAAAACACCCCTTGCGAATTTGAGTCGCTTCATGCAGAGACTCAATACTGCCTATACCGTACTCTTCAATGGCAGGCACAATAGAGCGGGACACCTATTCCAAGGAAGATACAAAGCCATTCTGGTGGATGCAGATTCATACCTTCTTGAGTTGAGCCGTTACGTTCATTTGAATCCCCTCAGGACCGAGGAATTCCGCGATGTTACTCTCCGTGAGAAGATGCGGTTCTTAAATAACTATATATGGGGCAGTTTTCGATCCTATAGCGGTTATCGATTGTACGAGGAATTTATTCAAACATCATTCATACTGGGCATGGTGAGCAGGGATAAGAAAATGGCGATCAGAGCCTACAGAAGATTTGTCTTCGATGGATTGCTGCGAGGTATATGGGACCCTTTAAAATTGAAACAGGGACAAATAATACTTGGAAGCAAGTCTTTCACACAAAAAGTATTTAAGGCGTACATCGAAAATAAGCAGGGCCAGAAGGAATATACACGTATCAAGGAATCCTTGCCGGATGTTACTATGGATCAGATAGCCACAAGCGTTGCATATGAGTTTCACCTAAACCCCGAGGACATTGTAAAGCGCAGATCAAAGCACCAACTTGCGAGAAAGATGCTCATTGAACTTTGCTGCCGTTTTCTCGTGAAAGCACTGTCGCTATCTCAGATCGCTCGAGCGCTTGGAGGTGTCAGCGTCAGTAGCCTCGGGAGAAACCGGAGGGTATTGACTACCATCATGCAAAATGAAGCGAAGGTGATAAAACGCTTTGATAAGATCAAGGAAAAAATATTAAGTTCATAGTTCAGGTCTGACCCCAACTAAAGAGGTGGATAAATTGAGAAGATATTGGATTGCGTTGCCATGTTGCGTCTTAGCCGCCGTGTGCGCCTGCGCGCGTCCGAGGGTAATCATCGCGTATCGCTTCACCAAAGGCGAGGAACTCCGCTATCTGCTGACGACGAAGGGAGAGGGGACCATGAGCATTGCCGGTCTTCCGGGACAGAAGTCGGGAACCACCGCACCGGTAAAGCTGGAGGTGGAGCTCGCGTACACAACAAGGGTCAGGGGTATCGACGCCCGCGGAAATGCCGACATAGAATATAGCTTCCAGCGCTTCGCATCAACGACTCAGAGCGGGACGCTGAAGATACAGACGGAAGCGGACGAGAGGGGAGCCAGGGTTATTCAGGGCGGGACAGTGATCAAAGACGCCCCGGGGCTCGACGGACTGCGAGCACTCTTCAAAAACCCGACAGTGATACAGATGGACACGCGGGGGAATGCGCTTTCCATCACCCCGCCTAAAGACGTCGGCGAACTTCTCCCCCATACGAACATCTACACCCTCCTCAAACAAACTTATATTACTTTCCCCCAGGGCCCGGTTCCCCTTGGCCATTCATGGAATGAGAAGAGGGATATTACTCTTGGCGGAGGCATGGAGGAGAGGTTGCCCGCGACAAAGGCCCTCAAGCTCGATACGAGGTACACCCTTGCCGGCGTGGTCAATCATGAAGGACGGAGATGCGCGGAGATCACGCTGCGCGGCGAGACCGCGGCAAAGGAACTGGAACTGAATCCGCCGCAGGGCGCAGCCGTGCCAATGTCAGTGATGCTGGACCACCTCCGGCAGAGCGTGAAGGGAAACATCTATTTCGACCTTCAGAGGGGACAGATGCGGGGGATGCACGTTGACACCGCTCAGGACATGGCGATGACCATGAAAGTGGCGAAGGGTGAGACCGAGACGAAATTCGGCACCACGACTAAAATAAAGATGGAAACCGATCTGAAGTTGCTCGAGTGATGGATACCCTCTCAGAGATCGCACAGCCAGTGGAAAACGAGCTGCGGGCGGTGGAGGAGATCACCCTCTCCTGCCTCTCGTCCGCCGAGGAAAAGCTGGGCGAGCTCGAGCGTTATACCCTGGAGAGCAAGGGGAAGCGGATCAGACCCATCGTGGCCCTTCTCTCGGGGGCTGTTGCGGGTCAGCTCCGCGAAGCGAATCTCTACCTCGCGGCGGCATCCGAACTCATCCACATGGCGACAATGGTTCACGACGACGTCATCGATGAGGCCGCCGTACGGCGCGGGAAGGCAACGATCAACGCCTCCTGGGGGAACCCGGTCGCCGTGCTCTTCGGCGACTATCTCCTCTCCCAGGCGTTCGGCATCCTCTGCCGCTTCGAAGATAACGGCATTCTCCCCGGCATGATCCAGATGACCAGGGAGGTGTGCGAGGGGGAGATATATCAGCTGCGCCGGAGATACGATATTTCCATGACCGAAGAGGAGTACCGCGGGACCGTCTCCATGAAGACCGCCTCGCTCTTCTCGACCTGCTGCCGTCTCAGCGCGGGGCTCGCCGGAGCCTCCCGACCCGCTCAGGAATCGCTCTCCACGTTCGGCAGGCGGTTCGGCACCGCGTATCAGATAGTCGACGATTGCCTCGATATCAGCGAGGAGGAGAGGGGAAAAGACCGCTTCAAGGATATCGAAGGGGGACGGATCACGCTCCCCCTCATCAAAGCCCTCGCCGCGCTCTCCGGTGAAGAGCGTGAACGCCTCGCCCTCGCCTTTCGCGAAGGCGACGTGAAGAGGAGCAGGCGCGAAATCACCGCGGCGGGCGCGATTGCCGCGTGCCGCCGGGACGCCGGGATGCTGCTCGATCAGGCCAGAGGGGATCTCTCGCCACTGCCAGACTCTCTGCCCAGGGATGCGCTCATCCGCTTGACACGCTTCCTGCTCGGCGCCCCATAGACCTATCCGCTCACCTTCTCGATGGTGACGAGGAG
>Ga0315291_10001916_pt1 | contig 27515 bp, 23 predicted proteins | sample YL17G12_20_MG_FD_203070 | JGI IMG/M metagenome (GOLD analysis project Ga0315291, IMG submission 203070) | Sediment microbial communities from Yellowstone Lake, YNP, Wyoming, USA - YL17G12_20 | ecosystem: Environmental > Aquatic > Freshwater > Lake > Sediment | place: USA: Wyoming | collected...
GTTCCGCTTGAGATGACCAGAGGACCAACCGTGAGGTCGTATGTTCCACCAGTGCCACTGAAGTAATCCACTTTGATATAGTATAGCGTGTCTGCAAGCGGCCAAGCAAGCTTGATCCAATCCGTCGATGTGGTCGTAGTAGAGTGCGCGACCTCCGTCTGAGAGGAGTCGTAGATATAGAGATCGTAGTCCGACCCGATGGGGTAGGCGAGAAAAACAAAGAGCCTATCTGTTGTGACCACTTGAATCTTGAAGTAGTGGTCCGCACCCTGCGCAAGCGCGAAGTGATACGTCCCTTTTTGTATCAGTTGAGCCGTCGCGAAAGAAGACCCCTGTGGTATGACCACCGGAGGGCTATTCGAGAACACAAACAGAAGCAATAGAGCAATAGTAATCCTCGCGATGAATACGCGTTCCATATTTCGTGGAGACTTTGCTCTATGTGCCATATAAGCCTTTGACACCTGGATTCTGTCGCGGTCTTGGCCCGATCCACTGGCGCACCAATTCCCGTTCTCCAACCCTCATCGCTTCTCTTCGAGGTTGTAGTGAGCATAAAGGCCCGCTCAAATCGATCTACGTCTGTGTGACCAGTGGCTTCGCTCCAATCGTGCACTCCCTGACCAAGGCGATGGATTGGCGTCATCAGCCTGTCCTTCGTGAGCACGGCACTCCTGGCAAATCCAGTGTAGTCTGTGCCAGTTCCCCGATTCAACTCAAGCCGGCAATCAAGCAGTTGCCGAACCTGCGCATTCGAAAATAGGCATTTATCGCCTCAACACTTCACCTACAGTCGTGACCCGTGGGGCGTGAGAGCGTTTGAGGTTCGATTCATCAGGAACGGCGGAGTCGTCGAGATGCCCGAACCTCCGATTTCCCCGAATGATGTCTTGGTGAGGGTCGCCTATTGTGGCGTGTGTGGGACGGACCTGCACATCTTCGAGGGAGAGTTCCCGGTTCGACTGCCCCTTGTGCTGGGACATGAATTCTCAGGCGTAGTTGACAAGGTCGGACAACGAGTGAAGCGCATCAAAGTGGGCGACCGCGTGGCCGTCGATCCCAACATCAACTGCAGGACCTGCTACTACTGCAAGAAAGGAATGACGAACTTTTGCGAAAAGTGGGAAGCCATAGGCGTGACAAGACAAGGTGCCTACGCCGAACTCGTCGCAGTGCCTGCCTCCAATGTATATCGTGTACCGGAAAGCGCCCCATTGGAAACGTTCGCATTCGTCGAGCCGGTCTCATGCGTGCTCCACGGGCTGGATAGGGCCAAGCCGAAAAGGGGCGAGACGGCACTTGTGACTGGACTCGGGACGATCGGCCTGATCTTCGGCCAACTGCTGAAGATGAAAGGTGTCAAGGTGATGGGTTCTGACTTAGTTGGACACAGGTTGGAGTTGGCAAGGAGTATGGGATTCGACCATACTGTCAATCCAGCTGAGGAATCTACCGCAGATGTAATCAGATCTTGGACTGCGGGCAGAGGCGTTGACCTAGTGGTTGAGGCGAGCGGAAGCATAAAGGCGACAGAAGAAGCGATCAAGCTTATCGACAAGGGAGGGAGGATAATCGTATTCGGTGTGGCTCCAGAGACTGCGACTCTGACTGTTCGGCCTTTCGCGCTATACAGGGACGAGATCAGTCTCATCGGTTCGTTCACCAACCCGAACATGTTCGCGGCAGCGATCAAGACCGTATCATCCGGCAGACTGTCGGTGAAAGAGCTCATCAGCAAGACTGTGGATCTTGGTCACGTTGAAACGGCCTTCGAAGAGGTCTCACTTAGGAAAGGGATCAAGTATCTGGTAAGGCCCAAGTGAGCAGGATGGTCGTGCTCGCAGTTGCGACGGACAACCACTTCGTTCTGCACGATATCCCGAAGGGTCAAAGACAGGAGAAGGTAGAGACCTCGTCCAAGAAGTTGAAGAAATCCGGGAGGATGTTCATCAAGGAACCAGTTGACAAAGACAATGAGAACCTGCCGGAGGAGATCAGGCACACTATGGCCTTAGTGGGTCTGAGAGAGATCAGCTTCGAATCTGATGAGTCAGCATTATTGGAACGAGCGTGTCAAGGGATCTTCGAGAAGGCCTAGTCTCTTTTGACACTGCAGCATGTGGGCAAGCCAAAGTAGCTTCCGTAAGAAGATGGACCGGATGGGATTCGAACCCACGAACCTTCCGAGTGCAAGTCGGACGCTCTACCCCTGAGCTACCGGCCCCGTCGCGGTCAGACGCGGGCGTTCATTTAAGATTTGAGACCACTGAGCGCGAGATCACTCTCTTGGGCCGAACGTTGCGAGTATTTCGTCAATCCTGCTCTGGACCAGTGAGGCGAGTGCTGTCTTCAAGGCGGCTCCCTTCAGTCTTCGCTCCCTGAGCTGTCTGATGCTGTCTGCCAGCTCCTCATCGCCAAAGACCTGCTCGAACCATTTGTCGAAATCTCCGCGCTTCAGATGGAACTCTAGGCTAACCTCGGACACGCGTTGAACAGCCTCGTGGAAGTCCTTGTATCCCTTGGCTACCAAGCCCAGTGGCGTACCCTCGTCTATGTAGAAGTAGAAGCCCCTCTGCTTGGACCAACCGTTGAGCAAGACGTTCACCAAGCTGTCAGATCTAACTAGCTCCCCTATCATCAGGCTCTGGAAGTTGAAGATGATGTTCGTAAACGCGAGATACACATCAGTCGGTGATCCGACAGGACCTGAGAAGTACGAGTGCACCTCGGCAGGACCGCCCGTGCCAGTGTACATGTAGTAGTAGTTGTCGCTGATCTGCAATGTGCGCCAGACCCTCAGATACTCCGCCCCCAGCGTCTTGGCAGCTGCGGAGAGCGAACGCGTCATCTCAAAAGCGGATTTCTGCATGTCATTGCCAAGCCAGGCGCTCAGATCTCTGTTCTGGTCGGCCCACGATGATGTCTGCCCGTGCTCGTACACATCCAACTCCCGCATCGGCGGGATCGTGTTCACGATTTCGGAAGGAGTCCTGCAGACTATGTTTGAGTGTTCTCCGATCGCCTGCGGCAGTGCCCTCAGGAGGTCATGTATTCCACTCTCCGGCGGGTGGTGCTCCCCGAACGTCTCGTAATCCACGAACACGAGCGCGTAGGGTTCTGCGATAGAAGATATCCATCCGGCATATTTGTCCGCAGTCAGTGGATACTCTTCCCAGCCCTTTGATGAGAACCTGAAGGCAATGTCGTCTGACAGCTTGTAGTCCCTTGTGAGAATCTTCAGGTCGCGTACTCCCTTGGCTGAGTACACCTGATGAGGGGAACCACCTTTCAGTATGGACTCCGAGCCTTCAACTACAACGCCGGTGAAGCCAGCGTTCGCTACCTCCTTGGCTATGAGATTGTTGTATATGAGCTCGGTGTTCTCGAAGACCTTGGGTTCATAGCCGAAGAGGTTCTTGACTGTTCTCCTGTGGATGCGCATCTGTTCTCTGAACTCCGCTAGGTCGTCATAGTGGATACTTGCCAACGAGTGATAGTACGTCTGGGACATTAGTTCGGCATTGCCGGTTTTGACGATTGACTTTATCTCCTCTATGAACTCAGGGAAGAGTGCGGCGACCTGCTCAAGGAAGACTCCAGAGAAGCTGTATGCAACTTTGAAGGGTCTCTCCGATGCAGCGCTCTCGCGAATGGCATCTCCTATGATGCGTGTCGCAGGAGCGTAACATCTCTTGTAGGCCCGTTCGAGTACCTCCCTGTCCAGCTTCGTGTCAAAGTATGCGTTGAAAGCCTTTGACACACCATCTATCCTGAAGGATCCAGTCCTGAACCTCCCGTTTATGCGCCGCGGTTGATGAACCTCGAAGCAAAGGGAGAGAACTACCATCGGTGAAAAGTGGGCCCAAGCGAAGATAAAGATATTATGTCCACCTGCGTTCCCAATCTCGTGGCCGCCGTTGCGTAACTTGGTAGCGCGCGGGCCTGTGGAGCCTGATGCTCGAGTTCAAAGCGCCGGATTGCGTGAGAGTCTCGACGGCGGCCTCTCATTCAGCGGTTGTTCTACGAGCATCGAGGGATGAATGAAGGAGTTAGTGGCACAGGGGAACGTTGATGTTTCTCTCAGGCTGAAGTTTACCTCAACTTGAGTTCCACTAAAACCTCTTCGTGTCTTCTCTCAACTGTGAAACCCAGCTTCTCGCAGAGGTGTATCATGTTAGCATTCTCGGGTAGGACTATCCCGTACATGCTCTCAAGCCCCTTCTCCTCGGCCACGCTGATCAGCATGTCTATCAACTTGGTCCCCAATCCTTTCCCCTGATACTTGTCTGCAACCACCACTGCGAACTCGCCTCGCTTCTTGTTAGGCTCCATGACCAGGCGTCCGACTCCAATCTCCATCCTTCGGTTCAACTCCCTTGTCTCCGCTATGAATGCCATCTCCCTGTCATAGTCGATGTTACAGAAACGCACGAGGGCCTCGTGAGAGAGATCCCGTATGACTTGGAAGAACCTGAAACGACTGGCTTCCTCGGACAACCCCTTGACGAACTCAAGCTCCATAGGCTCGTCTTCGGGCCTGATTGGTCTCAGGATCACCTCTGTGCCGTCTTTGAGCTTCCAAGGGGTGACATACCTCGTTGGGTAAGGCATCACCACGAGGTGTTGGTATGGCTCTGCGTATCTGGAGACTTCTCGCTCTATGATGATCCTCGAATCCATGGCCCACAGTTTGTCCCCCGAGATGACAAGCGGGTTGATGTCCATTTCGGCAATCTCAGGGAAGTCCACGATCATATTTGAGAATCGCACCATGACTTGCTCCAACGACCTCAGATCCACGGGAGGCTTGTTTCTGAGACCCTTTGACAGGGCTTCGTAGATTCTGGTTTCCTCTATGACTCGCCTTGCCAGCACTTGGTTCAACGGAGGAAGGCCTATCGAGAAGTCCTTGAAGAGTTCTACTCCTATCCCGCCTTGACCAAAGAGTATGACTGCGCCGAAATCCACGTCCTTCTTGGAACCCAGTATCAACTCATACTCGATGCTCCTCACCATCTCCTGAACGTACACCCCGTCTATTCTCGCATCCGGCTTGGCCTTTCGCACTCTGTCTACAAGCTTCACGAACTCTTCCCTGAGCCCCTGTTCAGATTCTACTCCCACGACCACTCCTCCCACGTCAGTCTTGTGTACAACATCCTGAGACGCTACCTTGAGCACGACCGGATATCCAATACCTGAAGCAACTACAGACGCCTCCTCGATGTCCACGGCCAAGGCCCCGTTGGGTCTAGGGATGTCATACGCGTCGAGAAACTTGTCCACATCCGCTTGGCTCAGCACGGTTCTTCCTTCTCTCGCCGCTCTGCGTACCAAGAGCTCGAGGTGGCTCTTCGGCGGCGATAGGTCCACGGTCAGCTCTTCGGGGGTCTGATACAGAAGCTCCAGATTCCTCTTGTACCTGTACATGTACATGTAGGTCTTGATGGCTTGCTCAGGAGTTGGGTACGTGGGGATATCGTCCCTGTAGAAGACCTCCCTTGCCTCTCTAATGCTGTTCATGCCCATCCATGTAGTGAGGACAGGCTTGCGTCTGTCAGCTGCTATCTTGGCTACAGTCTCCGCCAGCTCCGTCGATGGCGCCGCGCCTTGGGGAGTGAAGATGACCAGAAGACCGTCCACGCTGGAGTCTGCCATGCAGATCTTCATTGCAGCTTCGTACCTACCGACGTCCGCGTCACCGAGTATGTCCACAGGATTTCCCATGCTCCAGTAGGGCGGCAAGCATTTGTTCAGTGCGCCCACTGACTCGTCCGAAAGCTTCGCCAGTTCCAGTCCCCGATCCGCAATGGAGTCAGCTGCCAAGACAGCGGGTCCACCTGCGTTTGTCACTATGCCCAAGGCAGGGCCCTCAGGGAGGTGCTTTGACTCAAGGACACTTGCACAATTGAAGAGATCATCGATCTCATCCACTCTCACGACGCCGACTCGTTTGAGAGCGGCGTCATAGACCTCGTAGTCGCCCGCCAATGCACCTGTGTGGGAATGGGCGGCCTTGGCACCAGCCAAGTGTTTTCCTGCCTTTATGATAATTATCGGCTTCGTTCGAGCAAAGCCTCTCGCAGCGCTCATGAACTTCCTTGCATCTTGAACACTTTCCATGTAGATGAGGATGCTCCTAGTCTTCGGGTCGTTTCCGAGGTAGTCTATCATGTCTCCAAAACCGATATCGAGCATCGAACCCAAAGAAACGAAGAAGCTGAAGCCCACGTGAGTGCTCACAGCCCAGTCAAGTATCGCAGTGCCGATCGCGCCGCTCTGTGACACAAAACCGATCTCGCCGGTTTCGGGGTTTTTTCTCAGGAAACTGGCGTTCAGCTCCGCATAAGGCTTGATGAAACCCAGACAGTTAGGCCCTAGGATGCGCATGCCGTACTTGGCTTGTATGTTGGTCAGTTCCTCCTCCAACTTTATGCCTTCTTGCCCGGTCTCGCGGAAGCCTGCCGACACTATGACCATACCATCCACACTGGCCCGCCCGCAGTCTTCAGCCAAGGGAGGGACAGTCTTCGAGGGGGTGGCTACCACAGCAAGGTCAACATGGTTTGGAATCGCCGAGATTGTGGGGTAGCATTTGAGGCCCATTACGGTATTCCTGCCGGGGTTGACAGGATAGATCGCTCTCTTGTCCTTGCCTAGCAGTAGGTTGCTCATCAGCGCCTGTCCTACTGAGCCTTCTCGTTCTGTTGCACCAATCAAGGCTACGCTCTTCGGGTTCAGCATTGCCTCTATGGTCATCGAGTATGCGGTCTACTCTCCCTCTCCTTGATTATAACCATGACTATCTGCCAACGTCACTGATCTTGTCCTCGCCCTAGCTTCCCTCGATGTCCATCCCGAGAGCCCTCGCGACCACGTTAGGACCGTTGAACGTGACGCGCTGGCCAATCATCACTTCCTCTCTGTTGGGCACGAGAATCATTCCCTTGTAGAGCCCCGACACGTTGTTCAGGTACAGCGCGTAGAGAGCGAAGGTCAGCAGGTTGATCTGTCTGTGCGACAGCCTCTCGGCGATGGAAGACAGCCGCTCCTCATCAAGACCTGAGATCCTGGAAAGGGATTCCATTGCGGAGCCACGCCCCTCGTCCATCATATCTAACACGCCCTTCAACACTATGCCCTGTTCCTTCAGAAGGTCTTCGACTGCCTCTTTGAGGCGTATCCGCTCTGGCATTGCCGATCAGGGGAATATCCGGGTGAGAGTTCTCGGGAATGGAATGGCAAGACGGATGTTGGGCAAGTCCAGTAGATAGGCCAAGAGCCTCTCAATCCCCAAGCCATAGCCGGCGTGTGGAACGCTGCCGTATCTCCTGAGGTCTAGGTACCAAGAGTAGTCTGCTGGATTCATCCCAGCCTCCTGTATTCTCGCAACGAGAGTGTCGTAGTCATCAATCCTCTCTCCACCACCTATGATCTCGCCCATCTTCTCCACCAGAAGGTCCTCTGAGAGGACGACATCTGGCCTGCTCGGGTCGGGCTTGTGGTAGAAAGCTCTCGCTGCCTTCGGGTAGTGAGTTATGAAGACTGGCCCCCCGACTTCCTTTGAGATCACCTTTTCCTCATCAGAGCCGAGGTCGGATCCCCACTCGAATTTGACGCCTGCCTTCTCTAACAGCTCCAGTGCCTCGTCGTATTTCATGCGCTTGAACGGTTTCTCCAGCGGCTTGAACTGCGGGTTGATCGACTTGAAGATGTGGCCCGGCTTCGACAGTTCTGTCGTGACTTCTGAGATCAGATCCTCCTCCATGTCAATCATCTTGTTCATGTCACACCAAGCTACCTCGGCCTCAAGCATCCAGTACTCCGTGAGGTGTCTGGGCGTTTTTGACCGCTCGGCCCTGAACGAAGGCTGAATCGTGTAGACCTTCTCCGACGAGAAGATGCCCGCCTCGAGATAGAACTGAGAGCTTTGTGTCAGATAGGCTTTCTTGTTGAAGTAGTTGACCTCGAACAGCGTGGATCCGCCTTCGACTGCGGCCGTTATCATGCTCGGGCATGAGAACTCTACGAACCCTTCGCGTTCAAACCACTCCCTCATGGCTTGCAGGAGTTCGGAACGTGCCTGAAGGATCCGCGTCAGCCTCCTGCTCCGTATGTACAGGTGCCTGTAGTCTCCGACGACCTTGGGTGAGACTCCCTTTTGTATGGGGAAATCATCAAGTGAGCGACCCACCAGCACGATGCTCGTGGCCTGCACCTCAACGCCCCCTGGAGCCCTAGGGTCGTGCCTCACCGTTCCAGTGACCACTAGGGAATCCTCCCTGCGTAGCGTCTCTGTGCTTTCAATGCTCTCATGCGTCGAGGAACCCGGTTTGACCACCACCTGCGCCACGCCAGTAGAGTCCCTGAGCCTCACGAAATGAAGCTTGCCAAGAGTGGCAAGAGAGAAAACCCATCCTCGTAGTTCCACTTCGGATCCATCGGGAAGGGTGTGCACTTCCGCCACTTGAGACCTGACTGCCATGTCTGAGTGTTGCCAATCGCTCGCTACTTATCTGTTACCTGAGGTCTCACTTCTTTTCGCGATACTTCACGGCTACCTTTCCGATTTTCTCGGCTTGCTCGTTCGTCACGAACGGCCGTCCTCCCCCAGAGAGCATGGACTTGATCTCGGCTACATCCTTTGGCAACACGTTTGCCAGCATCACTGCGTCCTTCTCGGTTAGGTTCGCCTCCGACATAAGCTCCGCGACCAAAGCCCTCGAGTCCTTGGGTCTGAGGACGGTCGTCTCTTTGATGTATTCGCCCACGGATCTTATGAACGACGACTTCTCACCTTGTATGGAATCAAGCGTCTCCATGGCCTCCGAGTTTGTGACGTACTTTTCCTCGACCTTCTTCCTAACCATCACTCGTTCACCGGCTGTATGTGCTCCGGCCTGGCAATCACACTCTTGGCCTTGTCGCCTTCTATCACTTTTACCACGTAGGCTCTCCCTCTCTTCTCTATGACTTCGCCCCTGCTTCCTTGGAACCTCTTGTAGGGCATTCCACGATGCATAGCTGGGTCGATGATGATTGTGACTTGGTCACCTGTCTTGTATTCCCTCAATAGGTATCCCAACGGTCTGAGGCCCCTCTTCTTGGGGCTCTTCGACAGCAGACTCCTGCTCCTAGCTCTTGGACCATTAGACCTCGGCAACTCAACCACCTAATATTTGGAGTACCTCTAATGCCTCCCAATTTGCTGGTGTATTTAACAGTTCGGCGAGTGAGGGTTTCGTCCTTCCATCGTCTCCGGTCACGAATTCCTTGACGTACGTTCCAGCCTGGGTTTGGACCACTACCTCAAGTTTGTTCTCGCCCATTTTTCTGATCTTCAGACTTCTGATAATCCTTCTTCTGATCCTGTCAGCCCTTCTCCAGGCTACACGCTGAGGCGTCCTCTGCTCCAGCATCAGATCCGTGGCCAGTGCTTCCACCTCGCGAAGCTTCTCTTCGGAAGGCATCTGGTCCACGCGCACTATGATCCTGTATCTCTTTTCGAAACGTTCGCCTCCCATTTTCAGCCTTACGACCCCCGACCTCACAGCAGGTTTCAGGCTGCGGATCTCCACTGAACGCCCGAACTTGCGGTTGAACTTCCTCTGGAGTTTCGCCAGACTGACTCTCCTTTTCTTCGGGGCTAGTATCTCGAGGATGAACGGCCGGCCATTCCCGAGCATGAGGGCGTCAACATCCTCTCTTCCGGCTCCATGAAACTTGACGTCAACAGCTTCGAGGGCGGGGACGAACACAGCTGCCAGCATCCCCTCTACTGACCTCAGCGGGTCCAGACCCCGCTTTCTCGTCTGCGAGAATCCAGGCTTGAGCTTACGGTAGCGACCTGCAACGTATACGGGTGAGGCGGACACTTCGACCGACTTGTTGATTGGATCGACCGTGACTGAGATGTCGGGCTTCCCCGAGAATACCGGGACTCCTTTGGTCGATTCGGACAGCTGCCTAGCCATCAGCCTGTTGAACTCTGTCTTGATGTTCTCTCCGTGTGACAACTGATACATGATCTTGATCTCGTCGTCGGCCCCCACGATCCTCCTTGGAATGCGAGAGCCCATCTGGAACGTGCGGTGCTGATACTTGCGCGACTCGGTGGCGGCCTTGATGGTCAGATCACTCATGTGCTCGAATAGCTCGCCGCCGCAAATGGGACAGGTGTCTACTTCCATCTCCTTGCCGGTCTGAGCTTTCACCGTCGATTCAGAAGGGTGATGCCCGGAAGCTGCGAGCCGCCTGAGCACCCTCAAAGATCCCGTCTTACCACCTTGGAGGAACGCGCTGTGATCTAAGTAGAGGGTCCGCTTGAGAGAGGCGCCTATGACCTCGTTGTCCTCTTCCTCATCTAGGAGATGGAACTGCCTGCCTAGGCATCTGTCGCACAGTGCGTACCTAGACAGAACCCTAGCACAGAGTTCGAGAACGTCCTTCGTCGCCTTAGGCAAGCCCCTTCAAACCTCTCATACCTCTGACGCGTTTGACCATCTTCCTTGAGTTCTTGTACTGCTGAAACAGTTCCCTGACCTCTCTCTCCGACCTGCCCGATCCAACCGCAACCCTTCTGATCCTGCTCTGGTCCATCAGAGAAGGATCGTTTCGCTCCTCTTTGTTCATCGAGTTCAGAACCGACCGCCAGACCTTGACCTTCTGTTCTGTCATCTTCTTCGTCTCTTTGGGGACTTTGGCGCCCGTTGGGAGGAGCTTCAAGAGCATAGAGGCCATGTCACCCTTGGTAACCTCCTCCATCTGATCCACGAATTCCTCCAATGTGAACCTGCCCAGGGCGAACGCCTTGACCCTGTCCGCTCCCATCGCGCCCATCGAGCGTGATACCCTTTCTAGGATCGTCTTCAGGTCGGGGACTCCCATGAGATCAGAGATGTACTCTGTCGGGTTGAACTGCCTGAGTTCTGATGTCTTCTCTCCGGTACCAATGAAGGCGATCTTGGCCCCAGTTGATGCAACGGCAGCCAGTGCCCCTCCTCCTCGCGCAGTTCCGTCCATCTTGGTAACCACCACATATCCGATTGGGGCGAGGGAGTTGAACGCCTCTGCCTGTGATCTAGCCGCTTGTCCTAGGGCAGCGTCAACCACCAAGAAGGTCGCGTCGGGTTTGGCAACCCTGACTATCTCGGAGAGCTCCTGCATCATGCTGTCTTGGGTCTTGTGCCTGCCGGCCGTGTCCACCATTATTATGTCGGGTGACGGCTTGGAGTTCCTCAGCTCCTCAGTCGTATGCTTCAGAAGAGTCGCCGGGTCATCTCCGACCGAACCTCCGACAACTTGGATGTCCTTGCCTGCTAGCAGGGTTCTGATCTGCTCAAGGGCACCTGGCCTGAACGTGTCAGCGCATACGACCGCAACTCTGCTCCCCTTCTCCTCGTATAGGAGGGCCAGCTTGGCCAGTGAAGTGGTCTTGCCGAATCCTTGAATTCCGACGAAGAGCCAGACCGCTGGCTTCTTGTCAACCTTCACCTGCACCTGCTCGCCCCCGACGAGTTTCACGAGCCCCTCGTACACGGACTTGACCACCACGTCCTTCTTGGAGAGGCCGGGAGATTCCTTCGATGCCGCCTCTCTCATCCCGTCGGAAAGCTCTTTCACGAGATCGACTGGGACGTCCGCCTTGAGCAGGGAGCGTTGGATGTCGCGCACCAGGGCCTCAACATCGGCGTCCCTCACGTATGCCCTTCTGGTGAATCGCCTCACTGCTTCGGACAGGACCGACGAGATGCTTTCCAAAGACGAGAAGACCTAGTTCACTTCTCACTTGATAAAAGGATTGGTCAACAGAGGGTCACTTCCCCCCTAATCAGCTTGTCTATCACATTCTTGAAGGCGGCGGGAGCCAGAGATACCTCGACCACTTCGTTGACCCTCCTCGTCACTTCCCCCGGATTGACACCGTTCCCTACTATCACTTGGGCAGCCGCGAGACGCGGCGAGTTTACAGGCTCCCCTATCTTGCTGAGCAACCAGAAGTATGCCTCCCTCACTTCCTGAACCTCATCTACTATCTTCTCTGCGACTTGGAAGGCCATTACGCTGTATATCTTGCCGATGTGACTGATCGGATTCTTACCTGAAGCGGCCTCCGAACTTGAGGGCCGGCAAGCGGAGAACACCCCGTTCACCCTGTTGCCCCGTCCCACCTGCCCGCTATCGCCAGACTCGGCCGACGTCCCGGTCACGGTCAGATAAAGGCCATCTATACCCCTTCCAGCCTTGTCAAGGTTGTTGAGAGAGACTTCGATCGAACTCACTCCGGCTTCGTCCTTGGCGAACTGCGCGACCGCCGACCTGATCTCTTCCTTCTTTCTGAAGTAATCCCCCTCGTCCCTCATGAAACGATCAACGAACGCCACCGAGAGCGTCAGGTCGAGTTCGTTCTTGACCCGGCTGCACATTACCTTGACATCCTCACCAGCCTCGGGGTAGCTGCGCTTGAAGTCAGCGGAATTCACGTACCCCTCGACTCTCTTGACCAAGTTCTCTGTCTTGGAGATAGGCGCGTATCCAACCGCGGCTGACGTGTCGTTGGCTCCCAAAAATTCACCGCCCCTGCCGAATATGTCGGCCAAGTTGCCCGAACTCTTTCCTATTTCATTCTGGATCCTCAGGTGCTTCTCAGGGTCCACGTACCTCAGGTTGCGCCTAACCCAATCTCGAGTGACGTGATCGACCAGCAAGTCAAGATCAATGGCCTCGCCTTCTACGCTTACGCTTGCCCTGTCACCCAGAATCATCAGCATGGGCTTCTCGACCTGACCACCTCCGAACTTCGGTCTCGAGCTCCCTGCAACGAGGAGGCCTTTGTCCAGATTGTAGTGGAAGATGCCGTTCCACCTCTGTAGGAACTCCTTGTTGAGGGCCACGGAGATGGCATCGACCACGCTGTCCGCTATCGTGTCGGGGTGTCCTCGGCCTTTTCTCTCCACCAGCTCCAGAGGCTGCTCCTCAAGGGGTTGTGTGGTCAGCGTGTTGACCAGAATCATCGCGACCGCAAGAAACTCGGTACTGCGATTAAACGTTTGCGTCTCGCCACGCTCAGAAATTCTGCGCGGTAATCAAATTCCGGAGGGCGAAGAACTCACAACAGTTAAATTTCGGACGAGGGCGGGGGCGAACAAGCGGGAGTCGCCAAGCCAGGTCAAAGGTGCAGGACTGAGGCTCCTGTCCCGAAGGGGTTCGTGGGTTCAAATCCCACCTCCCGCACCATCCTCCATAGCGTCAGTGAGCCCAGAGCTTACCCGCGGTGGCAAAAGCTAAAACAGCTCTGGGATGGACTCATCGTCGTATAGGTGTGGACCATGGATAGGAAGACCAGCGCAAGAATAGCCGCCTCGTCGCTTTTCGTCCTTGGCTTTGTTGAAGTGACAGTTGTGATGTTGCTCTTCCTGCCAAAGGAATTCACCTCAGATATCAGTGGCGCGCTCCCGTGGGAACTGGGCTTCGCCGTCTGGCTGAGCGTGATCTTCGGATTGTCAAGGCTGCTTGCTGGCTACGGGACATGGTCTCTGCGGAAATGGGGGATCATTCTGGGCATTATATTGAGCACTGTAACACTAGTTGTAGCACCATCCGTCTACCGAGCAGGGGTATTCGGCATCATGGATCTGGTTCTGGCAATCATTGCTCTGGTGTTCCTGCTGCTCACATGGTTCGGCAACGACATCATTGTCACTGGCAAGAAGACAAGTGAGTAGGAGCGCACCGCAGAGGAGGGCGGCCTAGCGAGCATATCTGCCAGAGATCCTCTTGCTCAACGGCTCGGGTCACGTAGGAGATGAGGAAGTGACTAGGGCCCCAAGACCGACTGCAGGAGTATGAGGACTATCCCAATAATGACGGACCAGATTGCGATGTCCAACAGCAGTATCACCGGATCCACCTGCATCGACGCTCCGGGGTAGACGACTTGATACAGCCAAGGAAGCGGATATCCATAGTGGACAGCACCAACCACCCCCGCCGGAGTGTTGTTGATCAGGCCGGTCAGACCGGTCACCAGAACGCCAAGGCCAAGGGCAAGCGCCAAGATTCTGGGTGTCTTCATCCTAGATGCCCTGATCTCAGATCAGTTCTGACCTTTTAGCACTATCCGAGTCCGTATGCATCGGAAGTAGGTTACCTGCTGGCGTCCATGATGGGTACCTTACCGAACTGACCCAACTCGACCTCGTCGCCGGGCTTTCCGTCGACCAAGATTATCCTGATCCCCGCGGTGCGTCCTTTCGAACTCACTATTGCAGCGATGTCGTGAAGAACCCTAGCCAAGACCTTCGGATCTGTTGAGAGTGGTAGCGCTACCATGTCCAAGCCCACCACGCACACTGAGATCAATGAGACTAACGTTGATAGAGTGATTCGACCTTCCAGCGCCAATCTCTTGAGCGTGGAGTCTTCACCTACAGGAAGCATGACCTCGTTGAAACCGCGATTCGTCACACCCTGTGAGGCATCTCTGATGGCGCGGTTGAGCAAGAAGACCGCGTGATGAGTACCGGGACCCCCGAACTCACCGTTGAGCAACGTGCTCACTAAGTCTGCCGTACTCTCTTCCATCCAAGGCGACAGTGAGCAGTCCATGCCAGCATATTTGAGCGATGAGTACTTTGAGGCCGCAATAGCCTCTGCCTCGATTCGCTTGAGCAGTAGACCGATTTCCTCGCTCTCCCTCCCTTTCTCCTTCTCAAAAATCTCCTGCACTTCGCGGACGTACCTCATGCTCAATGTGAACCCTGTCATGTCAGATGCCGTGTCTGGGAAGTAGGGGGTTCCCAGCTGGTCTCCGCATGAGAACGCAAACCGCGCACAGCTCAAGGGGCCTGCAGTCTCCGCGATGAGTTTCAACAACCTTGCAGCTGACATAGCCCTTTCAGGTTCCAGGGCGACACCCAGTTCCGACAGCTTGACTGAGCAGAGAAGAGACTTGGACTCACTCAGACAAGTGACAAGCTCATTCGCCACTCGATCCAATTCAAAGTAGCCAAGCGGCAGAGCCACATAGTTCACTTTGACCTTCGACAATACATCCTCCACGAGATCCGAAATCTTATGGACCAAACCATCTCTTTGAACGTTGAAGCGGGGCAACACTATTCTCTTGGTCCAGATCTCTGACTTGAACAATCTAGCCGCATCTTCGAATGGTCTGACATACTGAGCTAACCCCGTGAGATATTCCTCCATCAGAGCTTCGTTCGAGGCCATGGCGGGATCGCACATGAAGGCCAAGGCGCGTATCAGTACCAAACTGCTCTCAGTCGCCGAATTCCGGGATTTGATAAGCGTGTCTCGTTCGGCTAGGCTGGAAGCGCAGGGAATTCGTTATTACTACGTGGTGGCAAGGCAGCGGGATGAGCCGCTGGGATTCACTGCCGTTCAACTTGGGTCAGTTCACGAAGCTTGGTAGAGACGTTAACTTGCTGGTGCTGGCCGGGGGAGCAGTTAGCATACCTTTTGGCTATTTCGTGGTGATACAGACGATATACCTCAGCACAGTGGGTATCGACGATGGAACCATAGGGATCATCCTCAGCCTCTCGACTCTGACGATGGCCCTCATGACGATCCCCTTCGGGATCTTGGCGGACAAGTACAGCAGGAAGTGGGTCCTGATAGCCGGAGGAGTACTCAGCGCGCTCGCTTACTTACCCTATGCTGCGTTCGTGAACGTGGACGCTTTCTACATCTCAAGCGTATTGATGGGTCTGGGGAGCGCAACGTTCTCTGCCCAAACAGCCCTCATTGCAGAGAGGACCAAGGATGACGAGCGGACCGTGGCGTTCAGTCTGTCGTTCTTCACTTACATGGTGGGCTCGACAATCGGGGCACTGGCTTGCGGAATTCCCGACTTCCTCATGAAGGGGTACGGACTCAACGTGATGGGGGCTCACCAACCGCTCTTTTTGGCCGGCTTTGGTTTCAGTCTGCTGACTTCCGCTCTCGTGCTGCCCTTGAGAGGAGGCACGCTCGTCAAACATGAAGTGAAGATTATCCCCACGAAGTCCAGAAAGGAGATAGCAGAACTCTCAATCACAAATGCGCTCGTCGCGCTCGGGGCGGGGTTCATCATTCCCCTCCTTCCACTCTGGCTGTTCCTCAGGTTCCAAGTGGGGGGAGGCGAGCTGGGCACCCTCAATGTGATCACCAATTTCCTCATGGCATTATCGTTTCTCATGACTCCCGAGCTTGTCCGGAGGCTGGGACACGTCGGAAGCATTGTCTCCGTCCAGCTTCTGGCAACGGCCATGCTCGTTGCCATGCCTCTAATGCCATCCTACGGGATTGTCGCGGTCCTGTTTGTCCTCAGGTCGTTCCTGATGAACCTAGGCGGTCCGGTCAACTCCGCGTTCATGGCGGATGTTGTTCACCCAGACGAATTGGCATCAGCTGCCGCCATATGCTCGCCCTTCTCCGGAGTCACGTGGGGGCTACCCAATGCAGTGGGGCAGGGAATAGGAGGCTTCATGTTCAAAGCGGGGATGTTCGACCCTCCGTTCTACATCTGTGGCGCGCTTTACGCTGTTGCAACACTGCTGTTCTACGCCTTCTTCCGGAACCGAGACCGACGCCGATCTAGAAATAGTGAGACAGGTAGTGAAGGCAGGCAAGAAACCGGAAAGTCTTATTAGGAGGTAGTCTCGAAGTTGGCTGCGGGTCGTGTTAAACCCAGTCGTGGTATATGGCGCGGACAACCACCAAGCCTCCTCTTGGGGGGGCAGGTGATGGATTTCTCGGAACTAACTCAAACAAAGAACAGACCAGCTGTATTCACATCAAAGAGATTGCAGGGTGTTGCGCGTGTCGAGTCGATCCTGCTGAAAGGAGCAAGGCATTACCTTGAGAACAAGGGGTACATAGAGGTCAACGTACCGCACATCACGAGGGCGACAGGTTCATGCGAGAACGTGTACACCTTGTTCGGAGTAGACTACTTCGGAGAACAGGCCTATCTTTCACAGACGGGACAGCTGTACTTGGAAGCGCTGACGCCGTTTCTGTCCAAGGTCTGGTGTGTGGGGCCGAGCTTCAGAGCCGAGACTAGAGTCGACGGTCGTCATCTGACTGAGTTCAGCCTGTTGGAGCTTGAATTCAAGGGAAACTTCGACCAACTTCTGTCCGAGATCGAAGGCATAATATGCGCCATGATCGAGGAGCTGATTAGCTCAGACAACATCCTGGAGGAACTCGAGCAGAACATCCAAAGGCTCAGGGAGGTTAAGGCTCCTTTCAAGAAGATCCCGTACACCGAGGCGATCGAGATGCTCTCTGATGAAGGTGTCCATTGGGGTGACGACCTGCAGAGCCGTCACGAGCAGTTGCTTGTTGAGATGTCGGGCGGGAAGCCCATCTTCATCACCCGCTATCCAAAGGCGATCAAGTTCTTCAATATGATAGAGGACGAGGACGATCCGAGGGTTGTGAAGAGTGCAGACCTGATACTTCCGTATAGTGGTGAGGCAGCCGGTGCCGCCGAGCGGGAGTACAGGCACGACAGGCTCGTCGAACGACTGATGTCATCCAACATGATGAAGATGCTGATAAAGAGAGGAGGCGGCCCCAGTGACTTCAACTGGTATCTGGAGTTCTACGAGAGACACGGCGAGCCACATTCCGGGTGCGGCATCGGGGTCAACAGGGTGACTCAGTTCGCGCTTGGGACAGAGGACATCCGAGCGGCCACAGTGTATCCCATGAATAAGGAGAGCCTACTGTGAGAGACACCCGATCTGAACTACTGCTCTGCTATACACATCTTCGCGTGTGAGGAAACCTAACTGCCGTACAGATAACAGGCAACCAAGCGGCCGTCCTTGACTTCAACCAGCTCCGGGAGTTTCACGTCACATTTTCCTTCCATGAGAAGAGGGCACCTGTCACTGAACTTGCAGCCCGGCGGGGGGTTGACTGGGTTCGGAGGGTCTATACTTCTCAACTCAATCATTTTCCTCTCCTTGGCCAAGACGGGATCTGGGACCGGAACCGCCGAAAGCAGCGCCTTGGTGTAGGGATGTAGTGGATCCATTATCAGCTCGTCCGTCTTCCCCACTTCTACTATGTTGCCTAGGTACATGACCGCGGTCCTGCCACCCTCAGCGAAATACCTTGCTACGCCGAAGTCATGGGTAATGAATAGGAATGAACTGCCAAGGTTTTCCCTTAGCTCTAGGAGCAGGTTCAGGATTCCGATTTTCATTGAGACATCAATCATGGTCACGATTTCATCGGCTACTATGAACCGCGGACTAAGAATGACTGCTCTGGCTATGGATACCCGCTGTCTTTGCCCACCTGAAAGCTGATGTGGATACTTGTTCATGAAGTAATCAGGAGGGTTCAGTCCGACCACACCCAAGACCTCGATGACTCTTTCCCTGATCTTTTGCTCTGTGGGGAGGAGTCTATGATATCTCATCCCCGAACTCACTATTTCGTAGACCTTCTTGACCGGATGAAGTGAGGAGTATGGATCCTGATGGATTATCTGGGCGTTCCTCCTGAATTCAGTGTGTTCGTTTCCCCTGAGTCGCCAAATGTCATTTCCCTGATACAGGACCGTCCCTGAAGTCGGCTTTATCAGACCTATTGCAGTTTTCCCGAAGGTCGTCTTTCCGCACCCGCTTTCGCCCACGAGCGAGAGGACCTCACCCTGCCCTATCCCCAGACTGCAATTGTCGACGGCCGAGAATTGTGCTGGTTTCGCGAAGAGCCCTGCTGACCCAACGGCGAATCTCACAGTGAGGTCTCTTGTCTCCAACAGATCTCCGGTTTTCATCCCACATCCCTCCACCTGTAGCACGCTGCCAGTCTGCCTTCGGAGATCTCCTCCAGTGGAGGATTAGTCTCCCTGCACTTGTCTATGGCGTATTGGCATCTCGGATTGAATGGGCATCCCTTGGGTAGGCTGAACATGTCCGGTGGCGATCCCGGGATTGGTTTGCGTTTCCTCACGTCGCCGAAAACCGAGGGGGTCGCCTGCATCAATCCGAGCGAATACGGGTGCATTGGCCTCAGGAAAATGTCCTCAGTTTTTGCCACCTCCATTACTCTCCCAGCGTACATCACCGCTACTCTGTCTACCACCTCGGTACAGATCGCGAGATCATGCGTTAGCAGTATTATCGTCACCCCGAGCCTTTTCCGCAGTTCCGAAAGTATATTCAGAATGTATTTCTGAGACATCACGTCCAAGGCAGTCGTCGGTTCGTCCAGAATCAGAACTCTCGGATCCAGCAGCAACGCCATGGCTATCATTGCCCTTTGCTTCATTCCCCCGGACAACTCATGAGGAAAGGCCTTCAAGGTCCTCTCTGGGTCAAGTCTGACGAGTTTCAGAAGCACGTTTACCTTATCCAGGGCCTTCTGCTTGTCAATGCTTTCATGCTCCGTTATTGTCTCAAGGGTCTGTTCTCCGATCCGTAGGACCGGGTTGAACGAGTTCAGGGCCCCTTGAAAGACCATAGCCACTTGTTTCCACCTGAATTGTCTCAGCTCCTCACCCTTCAACGAGAGGATGTCTTTGTCTCCGTTGAAGATGATCTTGCCAGACATTATCTTGCCCGGGGTGGGTACCAAGTTCAGCAGAGAAAGGGCCAGCGTGCTCTTCCCGCTCCCGCTTTCCCCGACTATGCCTACCGCTCCCGCATTGCTTATGTCAAGACTGACATCGGTCACAGCCTTGACCGACGAGCTCCTCAGGACGTACTCCACCGTGAGGTTGTCAATATCGTATATGTTCGGACACTGTTCTTGCAGACTCATTCTCGGATCGAGCTCAGGTCCTAAGCCTCGGGTTGAATATATCCTCTACCCCATAAGAGAACAATATCAGACCTACCTGAAGCAGTATGATGAAGATCACGGGAGCTATCACATAATGTCTTGCGTAGGGCACAAAAATCGCTCCGGATACCTGCATCGCGATGTTGAGCATCGTTCCCCAGTGTACCGTCGAGAAAGGAAGCACCCCGATGAAGAACAGCGCCACACTGGCGTAAAGGCTCTGGACCACAGCAAACAGGAAGTTGATGCCCACGAAGGGCATCAATATCGGCAGGACATCGTAGAAGATGATCCTTAACCTCCCTATTCCTATGGCTCTAGATGCCTCGATGAAATCCCGTTCCTTTATGGAAAGCACCTGTGACCTCATCGATCGAGCAAGAGCGGCCCAGGCGTTTGCTGACAGAATAAGACCGATGCTAACGGGGTCCCTAGTCTGAATCAGACCCGCCAGGACTATGATTAGAGGCAGCCCAGGAATCGTGAGCGCAATATCAACCAGGGTGTTCAGGAGCAAATCGACGATACCCCCGAGGTACCCAGCAACCAACCCGACGATGGACCCAAGTACTACAGTGATCACGCCAGCGATCATCACTATCGTTAGGACGTCTTTTGCTCCCCAGATGATCTCGGTGAGTATGTCAACGCCGATGTAGTCACAGCCCAATGGGTGTTCAAGGGAGGGTGGGGCATAGACTTGGTTGAATTTCGGGTTCATGTCAAGCGGGAAGATCATTGGTCCAAACAAAGCCATCAAAATGAAACCCAAGAGTATCAGGGATCCTATGAGAGCTCTCTTGTTCTCCACGAGAACGCGAAGTGAACTCACAACGTCATTGAGTTCCATCCCCTAATCACCAACCTTCACCCTAGGATCTATCCACGTGTACAGGATATCTGCGATCAAGTTGGCTGAGATGACAGTGATCGATAGCACCAAGAAGAGCCCCTGCAGGAGCGGGTAGTCTCTGGCCGAGACGGCGGAGGCGAAGAATCTGCCAATGCCTGGATATGTGAATATCGTCTCAACCAGCGGTGAACCTCCGAAGAGAAAACCGATCGAGAGAACCAGTCCGGTGAACTGGGGGAGTATGGAGTTCCTACCCACGTAGTTCGTCACGATTCTGGATTCTCTGAGGCCCCTCGCTTTCGCTACGGTCACGTAGTCCTCACCTAGGATGGTGGTCGCCATCGCCCTGATCCCGAGTGCCCAACCAGCAAAATCTGTGAGCACATATGAAGCGACAGGCAGTATTGCATGGGTTATCACGCTGGCTATGAACTCGAAGGTGAGGCCGACCGGAATGAGAGAATCGTATGCCCCCCTCATGGGAAGGATCGGATAGACGATTGTCAGCACATAGAAGAGAAGCAGGGCCATAATGTAGCTCGGTATTGCCCCGAAAATCGTAAGTGCTGCTACGGAGAAGCCCTCGAACCTGGTCCCCCTCTTGTACGCCAGCACTAGGCCCAGAACCGTCCCTATGGTGAAACTCAACGTCAAGGCGATTGAGGATATGAACACGGTCCAAGGCAGGCTCTTCACGATGATTTCTGACACGGGAGTGAAACTCGATATCGATCTTCCGAGATCACCGTGTAGGACGCCCGCGGTGTAGTCCAACAACTGCTTCCAGATGGGGTCGTTCATGTTCACTGGCATGAGTGATTTGGCTCTCGCGATTGCCTCTTGTATTGTCCTCGCGCGTCCTGACCTCATTAGTATCTGAATGTAGTAATCCATCGGATTCCCCGGCATGAGCCTTATGAGAAAGAACGTAAGTGCAACCGTAAAAGAAATGGAGAGGAGGGCCAGAATCGCCCTCCTGTAGATCCACTTCATAGATCCTTGTGTCCTCCTTTACTTCTTCCTTACGAGGAAGATGTAAGCGAGGAGGATTGCCACTACGACCGCGAGTCCGATCGCTATGTATGTCTCTATCGGTGTTGGAGCGGCTGGTTGTGTGGACACCGTCCAATAGGTCATGTTCAGCTGGAATTTGCCCGGCATCAGGAGCTGAGCTACTATGATTCCCCTCGCGTACTCGTTGCACATCCACGCTGTGTCATAGGAGGGAGGATAGATGAACCTGCCAGAACCGTAGAACATCGTGTCGGTGTCAGAGAAGGGAAGCGCAAACAAGTAGTCGTTGTAGATCTGTGCCAGTTTCGCGACATAGGGTGTCTCTGCGGCTACCGATGTCGCCTTACCCCAGTCAACGAAGAACTTGGTCAGATTGAAGTTCGTTCCCTGCCAAGTTATCACTTTGGGGAATTGGCCGTACGTGGGGAATCCGTATCCGCTCGTAGCGTCGAATCCCTGTTGGTACGGGTGATCTCCGCCAGCCGTGTACCAGACCAAATCGAAGTCTCCGATGTTCATAGCATGATCCACGGTCGCCCAGTCAAGGGCTAGCGGGATGACCGTAACGCCGACCCTGTTGAGCTGTGTCGCGACGTTCGCCATCATCAATGCAACGTCGGTCCATGGTGCTGGGAATTTCACGTACAGGGTGACAACGGACCCGTTAGCAAAGCACAGCTGGTCTTTGTCATTGTACCTGAGGCCTATGGATTCGAACAGGGACTTCGCCGTATCTGGGTCGTATTCGTACTTGTTGAGGCTATTCAGGAACGTCGTGTTGAGCCAATTCTTGATGTAGAACTCGGAGTAGGGAATTATGTCCTGTGATGCGTGGAACACGGGATAGTTGGCGGAAAGGACGAGTTCAGTCCTGTTCAACGCATATGCAAAGGCCTGCCTGAATGTCTTTTGCGCAAGGAGCGGGTTCTTGAAGTTGAACACCACAAAGTCATGCCTTGTCTGCTTGGCGAGAAACACCTTCGTGCCGGTCGCGTTCAACACCGTAGCGACAGGGACAGGCGCAAATGGTTCTCCCCAATCCGCCGTGTTCGAGAAGAAGTAGCCCCAGCCGACTTCGTTGCTTGGTTCCTTTATGCCGTGGATGTAGTCAATCACTATCTTATCTGCTGCATAGAAGTTGGTGAACTTCTTCAGCCACAAGTCACTCTCCGTCATGTTGGAGAGCATGAAGGGACCAGTGCCTATTGCGCCCTGTGCAACCGATCTCGGAGTGAACGCATTCAAATCTACACTTATCGCATCGGCGGTATCAGGGTGCGCTATGAAGGCGTCAACGTATGTCTTGTAGACGTGGTAGGGACCGTTGACATACGCTGACAGCAACCAGTTCAGGGCGAGGTCATGGAGACCAGTGACGTGGAACTTTACCGCACTGGCGTTCACGACTTGAACATCGTCGATGATATTGCTACCCCACTCCGAGTACCCTCTGATCTTGTGGAGTATGAAGGTGCTCCATACATCGGTTGCATTGAACGGAACGCCGTCGTGCCAGGTGACACCGGTCCTCAACTTGACCACTAGCCAGTCGCCCACGAAATTCCAATTGGTAGCTAACTCAGGGTAGAAGTTCGTCGTTCCCAACACGTGGGGGGCCAACTGGTCAATCATACTTACGGCGGCATGGCCAATGTAGCCAGTTTCAGCATAGTTGTTGAAGTGGCCCTCAGGCTGGAAGTTGGCCTCCATAGAGTAGACGAATATCACTGGCGACTTTGTTGCAGCCTGAGTAAAGGGTAGGTTAAGGAAAAAGGTACCTGCAAGCGCAGTTACAACGAACGCAACAACGAGTTTGTTCCTCAAACCATCTTTCATTGTTCCATCTTTCATTGTTTTCACCTGTCCATTAGTGGACTTGTAGAATATTAAGGGTTTTAGTGCCTTGAGATGGTCGTCTTGTGCTTAGTCGATTCTGCACTGGAAGAGAGGGTTTCCCTAGTCTTTCAACTCCTTTCCTCTTTCTGTTGATGACTGTCGGCGTACATCAAAGTAGACACCTATGAGAAATAGGATGTCTATGGCAAGACCAATTGCATCCACTATGAACTCAGGACTTGCTGGATCCAAGAAGGGGAGGGGTATCAATCCCATGAGTAGGACGATGATTCCGAAGTTGAACATCACTCGAGCCAGATTTGGCTGCATTGTCTGAATATCGCTCTCTTTGACCTCAGCGTTATTTATCCCTTCGGTGTGAACAGGGCTAGGATCTAGCGGCGTGATGCCGGACATGAACCGACCGTCAAAAGGCGTGGCCTCATCCACTGCTCGGGATGCTGTGTTGGCAAAGATCTCAGAACCGGTCAGGGCCCTGACCAAGGAGATGGGGCTTGAGGAGCTGACAGAACCCCAGCTCATGGCGATCCCGAGGGTGATGTCCGGGGCCAATGTGCTGATAATCGCACCAACTGGAAGCGGAAAGACCGAGGCCGCTTTGATACCGGTATTCGACGGTTTGCTGAAGCACAAGCGGGGTGATGGGATCTCGCTCCTCTACGTGACACCCTTGAGGGCCCTGAACAGGGACATGCTGGGTAGAATCACTAGGTGGGCAACCAGACTCGGTCTGTCTGTTGAGGTAAGACATGGGGACACCCCACCCGCCCAAAGGAGACGACAATCTGTCAAACCACCCGACCTCCTGATAACGACGCCTGAGACCCTGCAGGCCATACTGCCAGGCAAGAGGATGAGGGAGAACCTGAAGTCCCTCAGGTACGTGATCTTGGACGAGATCCACGAGATAGCTGAGACGAAGAGGGGTGCCCAGCTGTCGATTGCACTTGAGAGGTTGAGGACAGCCGTCGGCAGGGACTTCCAGAGAATCGGTCTCTCTGCGACTGTAGGATCTCCAGAGGAGGTCGCCAAGTTCTTGGCTGGGACTGACAGACGGGTTGAGATTGTTCACGTCAGGGTCCCAAAGGAGTATCGATACTGGGTAGAGTGGCCTGAGCCCAGCGAGGAGGACCACGACTTGGCTGCCGTGCTCTGCACCTCCCCTGAGGCAGCCGCAAGAATCGCCAGGATCAAAGAACTCGCGGACGAGCACGAGTCAACTCTGGTTTTCGTGAACAGCAGACAGATCGCAGAGATGCTGGCTCTGAGGCTTGGTTCAATAGATCCTAAGATCGGCATCCACCATGGCTCGCTCTCGAGGGAGGAAAGGGAGAGGATAGAGGAGGACTTCAAACAGAGGAGGCTCAAGGCGATCATCTGCACCAGCACGCTGGAACTGGGCATAGACATAGGACATGTGGACTTCGTGATTCAGTACCTGTCGCCGAGGCAAGTCGGACCGCTGATACAGAGAGTCGGGAGGTCAGGCCACAAGCTGGGGCTTACATCGGAGGGCGTGATAATCACTGCCTTCACTGACGACGCCCTTGAGTCGATCGCAGTGATCAAACGCGCCATGGAGGAGAAGGTCGAGAGAACCCACATTCACGAGCGGGCGCTGGATGTCCTAGCACATCAAGTCGTTGGGTTCGCCATGGACATGAGCGGGGTTGAACTCAAGGAGATGCTGAAGAAGCTCAGAGCAGCCTACCCGTTCAGGGATGTTGACAGGGAGACTCTTGAGAACGTTGTCTCTTACTTGGCTCGACTTCGCCTGCTCAGGATCGACGGTGACGAAGTCATTCCGACCAGGAGATCCAGGCAGTACTACTTCACTAACCTCTCGATGATACCTGATGAGAAGAGGTACCCGGTCGTCGACCTGACCACGGACAGAGTGGTGGGAACCGTCGGCGACGAGTTCATAGCGATGAGGGCCAAGCTCGGCCTGAACTTCATTTGCAGGGGCCTCGTCTGGACGATTCAGAACATAGCAGATGACGGGAGAGTCTACGTTACTCCAGTTCAGGATCCCAGGGCCTCGTTGCCCGGCTGGGATGGTGAGATATTGCCCATGCCGTTCGAGATCGCTGATGAGGTTGGCGGGCTCAGGCGACGCATTGCTTCCAAACTAGCGGAGAACGACACCAAAGAGGCATCCGAGTGGCTGAGCCGAACGTTCGGGGTAGAGAGTAACGTTTCACGGAAGATAGTCGAGGAGATAGATGAACACGTCAGGACAGGGGCGCCGTTGCCATCCGACCAGACCATACTCGTCGAGGGTTTTGACAGGTTTCTCATCGTGAACGCCTGTCTTGGAGAGCTCGCGAACAGGGCGCTTGGCTACATGATCGACAGGAGGCTCTCGCGTAACGGGATGATAAGGAACTGGTGGGCCGACGGATACAGGGTGCTAGTCGAGCTTCCGATAGAGGTCACCCGAGACAATCTTGGTACTTTGGTACACGAGGCGATCCCGGGTACGGCCGAGGAAGCCCAAGAGGATTTCGACGCGAGGGTTGCCGAGAGGTTTCCGTTCGGCTACTACATGAAGTTCGTGGCGGAGAGGTTCGGGGTGATAGAGAGGGGGCTGACCCTTTCAGAGGAAGCGCTCTTGGACATCTACCACAGGTTCAAGGAAACGCCGATAGGTCAGGAGACTATGCGCGAAGTCCTCCTTGAGAAGATTGACATCGGGACCGTGAAGCGTGTCCTGTCAGAGGTTTCGGCCGGCAAGATCAAACTGGCACCATGGTTCTCGGAGGAAAGGGCTACCCCTATCTCGTATCACATCATTGACAGGTTCGCAGAGATCCCCGAGACGATGGCTCCCGAGCGCGTCGAGAAAGACGTGTTGGAGCGCATCAGGAACTCAGTGATGTTCTCTAGGGTTGACCTGATATGCGTCGACTGCGGGCGGAGACTGGAGATATCGAAGATATCTGATCTCCCTGAGAAGCCCAAGTGCCCCAACTGCGGCTCGAATCTACTCGCCATCCTGCCAAGGTACAGGCAACATCTCGAGGATGTCGTTGTGAAGCGAGTCCAAGGATCCGCATTGGGCGACGAGGAGAGGGAAGTCCTGTCGAGATTGAGGAGGACCGCGGACATAGTCAGCTCCTATGGTCGGAGAGGGCTCGTCGCGCTCTCGGTCTATGGAGTGGGACCGCAGACTGCGATGAGGATATTGTCGCGGATGCAGTACGACGAGGACGAGCTGTTCAGAGATCTTTTGGAGGCCAAGCTGAAGTACGTGCAGACCAGACCGTACTGGGACAGAAGGTAACGGAGCAGAACTAGCCCAATGTGATGGGATACTGCCCTATCTCCTTGGCGTACTTCAGCATATGAACGAAGTTGCTCGTGTTCGAGTTGGCCGAGACATTGGCGGACGTTGACAACATGAAACCGCCGCCCACCGCGGCGTCTTTCAGACATCTTCGGACTTCACCTTCTACCTCTGCCCTAGTTCCGAACTCTATGACTCGTGGGTCCACGTTTCCAATCAGGCACAACTTATCTCCGAAGGACTGCTTCACCTTTCTGAGATCCATTCCAGCCATGACATCAATGCCCTGATACGCTCGCACACCTGCGTCTACAATGTCGGGGAGAAGGGGCATTATGTTCCCGTCGGAATGCAGTATCGGGTAGGCTCCCTTGGCTGCGAACGCGGACGCTTGGCGAGCCAACGCTGGCTTGATGAACCTCCTGAACATTTCAGGGGACATCCAAGGCCCGTCCTTCAGGCCGTAGTCGACACACATCAGGACCGCATCCGCTCCAGCCTCTATGGCAGCCTCTCCCAAGCGTATTGCGTAGGTCGTATGCTTGTTGAGCACGGCATCCACGACTTCCGGCCTCGTTCTCATCCAGACCAAGATGTGTTTGAGCAAGTTGGGATTGCTCACAATTGGCCCCCAAGATCCATCGGCGTCAAACGAGAGAAAGTACTCCTCCTTCGTGGTGTCGCGGATCCTCTCAA